>Ga0172373_10003425_pt1 | contig 23239 bp, 22 predicted proteins | sample Lak10m_2_FD_114546 | JGI IMG/M metagenome (GOLD analysis project Ga0172373, IMG submission 114546) | Freshwater microbial communities from Kabuno Bay, South-Kivu, Congo - kab_092012_10m | ecosystem: Environmental > Aquatic > Freshwater > Lake | place: Democratic Republic of the Congo...
ACCCATCGGTATCGCAGCCCTCCAGTTCAATCCCAATTGAGAAATCATTGCAGGCCGACTCACCATGAAACTCAGAGACACCGGCATGCCAGGCCCGATCACAGACACTGACAAACTGGGTCGCCTTACCCTCTCGATCAATTAAAAAATGAGCGGATACCCGTAGACCATTGAGCGCGGGGAAACTGGGGTGCGCGTTGTAATTCAGTGTTCCTTGGAATAACTGTTCAATGTACGGGCCGCCGTAGAGCCCAGCAGGAAGGCTAATGCTGTGGACGACGATCAGCTTGGGCTCTTGCTGTGCGGGCCGCTGATCATAGTGCGGGGAGTCTCGTCTCGTGGCTCCTCGAGTCAGCCAGCCTTCAGAGTTAAAGCTTAGCGCGACGCTCACATTCATCGATGGCGTAATTCGAGTTCCCGTCAACCGCCCGCCTCAGACCTTTGGGCCGAGGTGCCGGTGCGTCATACTGCAATAGCCTTGGCCCTCCTTCCATAACGCATCCGTCGCTGGCACACGAGCCCCGCAATGTGCACAGACGATCAACTTAGCCTGATCTGGGTTTGGGTTTGTGGGGGGCGGCTTTCGATAGCCCATCGTCTTTTTGAGTAGCCAAAGCCCCAGACCCACCAACACCATAATGATCAAGATACGTCCGAGCATGACTACTTTCTCCTGGTAAGCGGATCAACCCGCTCGATGCAATACGACCTCAAGTACAAACCGCGACCCCACATAAGCCATCAACAAAGCGATAAAGCCGGCTAGTGTCCAGCGTGCCGCCACCTTACCGCGCCAACCAAACCAACGACGACCCATCAAAAGCGTCAGTGCTAACAACCAGGCCGCGATTGTAAAGACGGTTTTATGATCAACCCGCATCAGGCCGTAGCCAAAATTAACACTCACCATCACGCCCGAAAGGAGGGTCAACGTAATAAGAAGAAACCCGACCAACACCACGCGCATCAGCATCTGGTCTAGCCCCAGCAAGGAGGGTAGCCCCTGCCACCACCCAGGGTGATCGATCGCTATCTTCTTGGTTCGGTGGAGCGATCTCTCCATCGCAATCATTACCAATGCACTGGCGGCCGCCAGTGTAAACGTACTGTAGGCCAACATCGCAAGCAGCATATGGGTACGAAAAGTCGCATCGAGTGCGCTCGTGAGAAGAAACCCTGGAAACCCTAACGGAAGCCCCGCTGACACGGCAGCCACCACAAAAATACCCTGTGTAATGGAGGGCAGGCGCTGAAACCAGGATTCAATCCATAAAAGCAGCACCGCGAGCCATAGCGTCCACGATATCGACGTTGCAAATCCAAAATGAAGCCCATCACGCGAAAACCAATTGGGGAGCAGAGAGGCTCCATGTAGTCCAATGATGATAAGCAAAGCCAATTGCCCTGCTGTCGAGGACAACATCGGCGGTTGCCCCTCACTGGGACGCCGATGGGCCCATGCGAGGCCGAGATATCCAATCGCTGCAAGACCTGCTGCAGCACCGTAGAATGAGAGCTCCATAGTGAGAGCAGTGTAGCGTAGCATGCTTGAAAACCTAACCGAACGCCTGGCCCGGGTTGTCAAAACCATCAAGGGCGAAGCCCGCCTGACCGAATCCAACACGCAGGAAATGCTCCGCGAAGTTCGGCTTGCACTCCTCGATGCCGACGTAGCCCTCCACGTTGTCAAAGAGTTTATTGCAAGGGTCAAAGACAAAGCGCTGGGGCAGGATGTCCAAACAAGCCTGACCCCAGGTCAAGCGCTTGTTTCAGTGGTGAACCAAGAGCTGGTGCATCTCATGGCAGGCGAGGCCAGCGAATCCGCCCGGATGGGACTGAATCTTGCAACTACGCCACCTGCAGTGATCTTAATGGCTGGCCTTCAAGGCGCGGGCAAAACAACGACCGTGGGGAAACTCGCCAAATGGCTAGGTGAGACCCAGAGGAAAAAGGTGCTGACCGTCTCCTGCGACGTCTACAGACCTGCGGCTATCGAGCAGTTACGTCTCGTCAGCGCCCAGGCCGGGGCAGATTTTTTTCCCTCCTCGCAAGGGACGCCACCTGTCGATATTGCCCGCCAGGCGGTGGAATTCGCGAGGCGACATTTCCACGATGTACTCCTCGTGGATACGGCCGGACGGCTTGCGATCGACGAGGAGATGATGCGGGAAATCGCGCTGCTCCATCGGGTGCTCCAGCCAATTGAAACGCTATTTACAGTTGATGCAATGCAGGGCCAGGATGCGGTGAGAACCGCATCCGCTTTTAAAGAAACCATCGCGCTGACCGGAATCGTTTTGACGAAGGTGGATGGTGACTCCCGGGGGGGTGCAGTGCTCTCGGTAAGGGCCGTAACAGGCTGCCCAATTAAGTTTGTGGGCACCGCCGAAAAGATTGATGGCCTTGAAGCCTTTGACGCGGAGCGCATGGCCAACCGAATTCTGGGCATGGGCGACATACTCGCCATTGTTGAGCAGGCTCAGAAATCCGTCGACTTGAAATCCGCTCAGCAGATGGCGGACAAATTTAAATCAGGCGCCCGGTTTGATTTAAATGACTTCAAGATGCAGATCGGGCAGATGCGAAACATGGGTGGGCTCTCATCATTGGTCGACAAGCTCCCCGCACAGATGCAACAGGCGGCTAAAGGAGCCGACCTATCACAAGCGGAAAAATCCATTCCGCGCATGGAGGGCATCATCAACGCGATGACCCCGAAGGAGCGTGCTCAGCCCGAAGTGCTCAAGGCGAGCCGAAAAAGACGGATTGCTGCCGGTGCCGGAGTCTCGGTGCAGGAGGTTAACCGGATGCTCAATCAGTTTGAACAGATGCAAGACATGATGAAGAAGATGCAAAAAGGCGGGCTCGCAAAAATGATGCGTACCATGGGCGCCTTAAAGGGAATGGGCGGGGGGTTTGGCGGCTTAGGTCGCCGCGGTTAATATCGCCTTGACCGCTGCGCCGACCTCGCCTCGATCACAGACTGAACTCACCATACCCGTGCGCTGAAGTAACTCAAGCTTTCCATCTTTTAATGACCGTTCCCCCACAGTAATACGAATCGGCACACCGATTAGCTCCCAGTCAGCAAACATCGCCCCTGGTCGCTCGTCACGATCATCAAGGGCAACATCAACTCCCTCTGCCAGAAGCGTCTGATAGATGGCCTCACTCTCGGCCCTGACCAGCTCTGATTTGGCAGCGCCGACCGGACAAATCACGACCTCGAACGGCGCGATCGCACCGGGCCAGGCAATGCCCCGGTCATCATGATTTTGCTCAATTGCCGCACCAACAATTCGCGTCACACCAATGCCGTAGCAGCCCATCTCCATCAGGGCGGGCTTACCCGTCTCATCAAGATAAGTCGCCTTCATCGCCTCTGAGTACTTTGTCCCCAGATAAAAAATGTGGCCAACTTCAATACCACGTTGAATCGCGAGCGCGCCCCTACCGTCGGGTGAGGGATCCCCCTCGGCCACATTTCTAATATCGGCCACACCGGCGGGCTCCGGCAGATCGCGCCCCCAGTTCACCCCGCGGAGATGGTGGTCCCATTGATTGGCGCCCGTTACAAAATCGCTCATCTGAGCAACTGTTCGATCCGCGATTACGGTCACCTGCCCCCGTAGATTTAAGGGGCCGAGGTAGCCGGGTTTGCAGCCAAAGTGGCGCTCAATCTCTTCAGTCGTTGCAAAGCGAAAGCCTTGATTGAGGCCTTCGATTTTCCCAACCTTTACTTCGTTTAAATCATGATCGCCCCGAAGCAGTAGTAGCCAAAGCTGACTTACATCCGTTCCATCTTGCTCAGTTCTACTCTGCGTTGCGAGAACAATCGATTTAACAGTTCGGCTCAGGGGCACCCCGATCAGGGCCGCCACCTCGGCACATGTCGACCTCCCAGGGGTTGCCACAGACTGCATGGGCTCCTTGGGAGGGGCACGCTCCGATCCCAAGGCAACGGCCTCAGCCAGCTCGATATTGGCTGCAAAATCTGAATTGGGGCAATAAACGATTGCGTCCTCGCCGGTCTCCGCAATGACTTGGAATTCGTGAGACCGGGAGCCGCCGATCGCACCCGTATCTGCCGCAACGGCACGATAACGCAAGCCCAGGCGATTAAAAATCTGACGATAACAAGCAAACATCGCATCATAGCTTCGCTCTGCGCCGGCCACATCTCGATCAAAAGAATAGGCGTCTTTCATCGTGAATTCACGCCCGCGCATGACACCAAAACGCGGTCGACGCTCATCACGAAATTTCGTTTGGATATGGTAGAAATTCTTCGGTAGCTGGCGCCAACTCTTCAACTCTTGTCTGGCAATATCGGTGATCACTTCCTCGGAAGTCGGCTGGATTGCAAACTCCCGGCCGTGTCGGTCCTTCACTCTCAGCAACTCAGGGCCCATCTTTTCCCATCGGCCGGTCTCCTGCCATAGCTCGGCCGGCTGCACCAGAGGCATCAAGAGCTCAATCGCCCCCGCCCGGTTCATTTCCTCTCGGATAATGTTCTCAACCTTGCGAATCACCCGTAGCCCGAGGGGCATGTAGCTGTAGATACCTGCACCAAGCCGACGAATCATCGACGCGCGTAGCATCAGCTTGTGACTCACAACCTCGGCGTCTGACGGGTCTTCTTTGAGGGTCTGAAAATGAAACTGGGAGATGCGCATGAACGCCTTTATGTTAATCGACTCTTATAATCAGAGTAATTCTATGATTAAACCATCGAAAAAAAGACGAGTCCTACCCTCATGCTAGACGAGCACGGCTACCGACCCAATGTCGGTATCATTTTGATGAACGATCGTCGTCAGGTCTTTTGGGGCAAGCGCGTGCGTGAGCACGCCTGGCAATTCCCACAGGGCGGAATCAAGGCCGGAGAGGACCCCGTCCAGGCAATGTACCGTGAGCTCGAGGAAGAGACCGGACTTAAGTCTCATCACGTTGAAATCATTGGTCGGACCCGTGACTGGCTGCACTACGACGTGCCTGACCGCTGGGTTCGGCGCGAATGGCGGGGCCACTACAAAGGGCAGAAACAGATCTGGTTTTTACTTCGGATGCTGGGCCAGGATTCCGATGTCACCCTTCGCTGTGATTTCGAGAAACCAGAATTCGATGCCTGGAGATGGCATGAGTTCTGGGTCCCGCTTGATTCTGTTATTGAATTCAAGCGAGATGTTTATAAGTTGGCTTTAAGTGAACTTGCACAGTTCGTATTTACCGAGGAGGAGCTGGTGCGAACGCATCGACTCATGACCGAAAACTTCTCTGAAACCGTTCATCAGAGCGTTGAAGCAGGGCTAAAAATAGCCACCGCGATGTTGCGCGTTGGCATGACGAGCGCCGATGACCAGAGGCCCTTACCCCCGAACCCCTCTAGTGGGCAACCAGAATAAGATTATCTCGATGGATGAGTTCAGGCTCCTCGACGAAACCCAGAATGGATTCAATTTCCGAAGAGGGTTTGCCGCATAGTCGACGGGCATCAGTAGCCCCGTAGTTGACGAGACCCCGAGCAATCATCTTGCCGTCGGGTGAGATGCAGGCGACAACGTCACCACGGACGAATTCCCCTTCCACCTGCGTGACACCAATCGACAGCAGACTCTTACCCTGCGCCGTTAAAACCGACACCGCACCCGCATCAAGGGTGAGTTGACCCCGAACCTGAAGCTGATCCGCAAGCCATTGCTTCTTGGCCGCTATCGGCGCAATGTCGGCGACTAGGCAAGAGCCGATCATCTCGCCCGAGGCAAGGCGCAACAATACATCTGCCTCACGACCACTGGCGATCAACGTTGTCGCCCCACTCCTGGCAGCCCGCCGCGCTGCGCCAACTTTTGTCAGCATCCCGCCTTTGCCAATGCCGCTGCCCGCCCCCCCAGCCATCGCAGTGATCGCGGGATCAAAAGCGCGACCGGAATGAACCAAGGCTGCAGTTGGGTCTTGTCGGGGATCTGCGGTGAAGAGGCCCGACTGGTCGGTCAGAATAACGAGAACATCCGCCTCGAGTAGGTTCGTCACCAAAGCCGCTAGGGTGTCGTTATCTCCGAGCTTAATTTCATCGGTCACCACGCTATCGTTTTCATTAATGATCGGCACTACACCCAGCTGTAACAGTGTCGTCAATGTCGTCCGAGCGTTGAGATAACGGGTACGGTCGGCGATATCCTCGTGGGTCAGCAGGATCTGCGCAGTTTTCAAGTGCCACTTCGAAAAACCGGATTCATAGGCCTGAGCCAGTCCCATCTGGCCCACCGCAGCGGCCGCCTGTAGCTCGTGGATTTCGCGGGGACGTGAGGCCCATCCGAGGCGTTTCATTCCCTCAGCGATCGCGCCACTTGAGACTACGACAACCTCTCGAGACTCCGCCCTTAAGGCCGCTATCTGCGCCGCCCAGCGGGCGATAGCCTGCGGATCAATTCCACGACCCTCATCGGTGACGAGACTCGAACCAATCTTGACAACCCAACGTTGGGCCGCGCGAATCATGCGCCGATCGTGCACGGCGTTACCCAACGACGGATCCATCCGGACTCTGCTCGCCCTCACGATGGTCAGCCCGATGGTGATCACGCTGCGATTCAGTCAGCACGCTTTGCTCAAACCGAATGTCAGGTGTCGCGGACTTAACCTCGGCGATACGCTGTGCGTCAAGCCACTGCTGAATATCCCGCATGAGTTCCCCACAGCCGTATCGCGAAAACCCAGACACAATTCGTATTGGTATTTTCGTCCGTAAAGCCTTCCCAATCGCCTGAGCGATCTCCTGCTGTTGTGACTCGGCAATCAGATCTGATTTGTTAAGCACTAACCATCTTGGTTTTTTCGCAAGCTCGGAATCATAGGACTTGAGCTCTGCCACGAGGCCCCGAATTTCCCCGGCAAGATGTTGCACGAGCGCCGCTAAGGACTGTGGGTCTCCCGCCACCCATCCCGGTGGCTGCATATCAACCAAATGAAGTAACAGCCGAGTCCGCTGGAGATGCCTGAGGAACTGGTGTCCAAGCCCAGCCCCCTGAGCGGCGCCTGCAATCAGCCCCGGTACGTCGGCCATCACAAAACTTTTTGCAGGCCCAGTGCGGACCACTCCAAGATTGGGATGGAGGGTTGTAAACGGATAATCCGCAATCTTCGGACGGGCGTTTGAACAGGCTGTAATCAGCGTTGACTTGCCCGCGTTCGGAAGCCCCAAGAGTCCCACATCCGCCAGGACTTTCAGCTCTAATTTGAGCCGTCGGTGCTCTCCCTCAGAACCCTTCGTGGCCTGCCGAGGTGCGCGATTGGTGCTCGATTTAAAGTGCAGGTTGCCTAGCCCCCCCTGCCCACCTTTGGCCAATACAATCTTCTGGGCATCAGAGGCGAGGTCAGCAATCAGAGCCCCAGTCTCGGCATCCGTGATCACCGTACCCACGGGAAATCGCAGCACAATGTCATGAGCGGCTGCGCCGTAGCGATCAGAGCCCTGACCATGCTCGCCCCCCTTGGCCCGGTGTAAACGGGCATAGCGATAATCGATAAGCGTATTGATATTGCGATCCGCAATTGCGAAGATCGACCCACCCCTGCCGCCATCGCCACCGCTCGGGCCGCCCTTGGGTATAAATTTCTCGCGACGAAAGGCCACGATGCCATTGCCACCGTTGCCCGCATGAATCTCAATCGTCGCTTCGTCAATGAATTTCATAATTTACTCAAACAAAAAACCCCGCATCGTGGCGGGGTTCCTGATTGATTTCAGAAGTGAGATACCCTTCTGACTATTCGCCCACCACGCTTACTGTCGATCGGTTCAGAGGGCCCCGAACCGAAAACTCTACCTTGCCATTCGAGAGGGCAAACAAGGTGTGATCCTTGCCCATGCCAACGTTATGGCCCGCGTGAAACTGGGTGCCGCGCTGACGGACGATGATGCTTCCCGCCGCAATCTGCTCGCCCCCAAAGACCTTCACCCCTAAACGTTTCGCTTCGGAATCACGACCGTTACGCGTACTGCCGCCGCCTTTTTTCTGTGCCATGGTGCTCGTTAACCTTTGTTGATCTGATCAATACTGAGTTCAGTGAAGTTCTGCCGATGGCCTTGGGTTTTTGCATAGTGCTTACGGCGACGGTGCTTGAAGATGCGAACCTTGTCGTGTCGGCCCTGAGAGACAACGGTCGCTTTCACCGAGGCGCCCTTGACACGCGGCGCGCCAACGACAACAGCCGCCCCCTCCCCAACGGCAAGGACCTCCGAGAGGGTGACTTCGCTGCCGACTTCGGCAATAAGTTGTTCAACCTTGAGTTTCATCCCAGTGGTGACACGGTACTGCTTGCCACCGGTTTTAATTACGGCATACATAGAATCTCTTGCCTTAAAAATGAAGTGTACGTGAGCGCGTGACCGACATGATCTCTTCGTCACAGAACCCGAAAATATAGAGCTAAGTGGCTGTTTTGTCAAACAATTCAGCCTGCCGCAAGAGGAGAAATGTCATAATTGAAGGGTGAATGACATTGCCTCTTCGGCCCTCCAGCAGCCCCTGGGGCAGCCTAACCCCCAAGCCATCGTCGCTCAACAGATGGCAGTCGTCGACCAGGTTATCCGTTCCCGACTAAGCTCCGACGTGGCCCTGATCGGGCAGGTCGCCGAATACATCATTCAAAGCGGTGGCAAGAGAGTCCGTCCTGCACTTCTGTTGATGATTTCTGGTGCAATAAGCGCTCACTTGCAAAATTCTGGCCGTCAGTTGGGGCTTCTTACTGAGGATCGAGTCTCTTCGATGGCGGCTGTCGTGGAGTTTATCCACACGGCTACCCTCCTGCACGACGACGTCGTCGATGAGTCTGGGTTGCGAAGGGGACGGCCCACCGCCAATGTGCTTTTCGGAAATGCGGCCAGCGTCTTGGTAGGCGACTTCCTCTACTCTCGGGCCTTCCAAATGATGGTCGAGGTGGGATCACCCGAAGTCATGGCCGTGATGGCGCAAAGCACGAATGTGATCTCAGAGGGAGAGGTCCTGCAACTCATGAACTGCCAAGACCCGGACGTTACCGAGGAGCGATATCTCACGGTCATCCGCTTTAAAACGGCAAAGCTCTTCGAGGCTGCGGCCAAGGTGCCAGCGGTCCTATCGGGCCAGAGTGCGGGCCTGATAGAGGCCTGCGCAGCCTATGGCCGGCATATCGGAACAGCTTTTCAACTGGTCGACGATGCACTGGACTACGCCGGCCTCGAGACCGAAATCGGCAAACGGTTGGGAGACGACCTTCGAGAGGGCAAACCCACTCTGCCCCTGATCTACGCGATGGCCGCCAGTTCGACTCAAGACCGTGACATGATTCGCGAGGCCATCCGTCACCCCGAGGCGGCAGACTTTGATCGGGTTGTTGCAGTCATTACGCAGACCGGTGCGATGCACTACACGCTAGACTGCGCCCAACGAGAATGCCGGCTGGCAGGGGATGCACTGTCGATCCTTGGGGAGTCCGACTACAAATCCGCCCTCATTGACTTACTGACGTTTGTCGTCGATCGCAGAGGCTGAGAATCCGAAAACGAAGGTTCCCTGCTAGACTTCGGCCTTCATTTCGGGGTGTAGCTCAGCCTGGTAGAGTACTGCGTTCGGGACGCAGGAGTCGGAGGTTCGAATCCTCTCACCCCGACCACAGACTTTTTAGATTTTCTTCGCTAGTCTATCGTCATGTCTTACGCTCGCGGCAAGTCATCCACGCCGGGGGATTCTCGGTAGCAGGGATCCCCGGAGCGGCTTAAATAACCCCACCCTTCGCAACCCGATTTGAACGAATTACCGCTCTGGACCCATCTCACCGCAGTGATCGTGCTGCTGTTGCTGTCAGGCTTTTTCTCAATTTCAGAAACCAGCCTGATGGCCATCAATCGATACCGCATTCGGCACCTTGCCGCCCAGGGCAGAGGCGGCGCAAAGCGTGTGATCGCGCTTCTAAATCAGACCGATCGCCTCTTGGCCACAATTTTACTGGGCAATAATCTTGTCAATGCGGCGCTAACGGCCCTCGTAACGGCGATGGCCATCCAATCTTTTGGTAACAATGACACCGTACTCGCGATTGCCACAACAGCCGTTGCATTTGCCATCATTATTTTTTCTGAAATCACGCCAAAAATTATCGGCGCAAGCAACCCCGAGCCGATCGCGATTGCAGCGAGTTATGTCTTAACTCCTTTGGTGAGAATTGCTTACCCGCTCGTCGTCGTTGTGAATTTCTTTGTTTCAAGCCTGCTAGGCATGTTGCGGCTTAAAAAGCTCACGGATAACCCGTCCAATCAGGCGATGTCCCCACAGGAGCTGAGAACTGCGATTCTAGAATCCACTCGAATGATTCCCGCCAAGCACCGCAGCATCATGCTGAATTTATTTGATATCGAAGATCTCTCTGTTGACGACATCATGATCCCCCGGAATCGGATTGAAGCGCTTGATCTTGACGGCGACACCCAGGCCCTCATGGAGCAGCTCACGACATGCTTTCATAACAAAATACCGGTCTATGAGGGCGACATACACAATATTGTCGGTGTGCTACACGTTCGAAAAGCCCTCGCGATCGTCTCGCGCGAATCGCTATCGCGAGAGACTATTCAAGAGGTGCTGACCGAACCCTACTTTGTGCCCAGCGGTACCCCCCTGTTTACTCAAATGCAGTACTTTCAAGAGAACAAACAGCGCATTGGTCTCGTGGTAGACGAGTACGGAGAAATCGAGGGCCTCATTACCCTCGAAGATATTATTGAAGAACTCGTGGGTAAATTTACCACCGGGGCCCCTGGACCAGAACCCAGCGGACTGCGCTGGGAGGCGGATAACACGGCTGTCGTTGACGGTACCTCACCAATTCGAGAGATCAATCGACTCCTCGGCCTCTCCTTGCCTTCAGACGGCCCCCGAACCCTCAACGGACTCTTACTCGAAACCCTTGAAGACCTTCCCGACGCTAACGTATCTGTCAAAATTTCAGAGGTGCCCATGGAGATACTCCAGACGCAGGGCAGGCTAATTCGCCGAGTTCGGTTACGCAAACCCTCCAGCACACTTGCAGACCGTCCCGCATGACGATCGGCCTCTTTTTGGCCACAGCCGGGCTGGTTTTACTGACCAATCTTCTAGTCAGGCCTGTGGTCGCACAAATCGGTGACCGCAGCGTGGCGCGATGGGTGACCGACTCCCCTGAAAACTCATTTCAACACCTCCGCTCTCATTGGCGTGTCGTAAGTGGATTAACAGCTCTCATTCTCTGGTTGGGCACCGTCAGGCGTTTGCCACTGCTCGAGCCGATTGCCTCTGCGGATGGGCTGATGGGCGAGCTGATGGGCCTGGTGTTTCCGATCTTCTTAATTGGGATGCTCGCAGCGCTGTTGACCGAATTGGTTCGCATCGATTGGCGCTCTCAGCTATTGCCTGACCCGCTGACCATCGCAATGACGATCGCTGGCTTCTTATTCCACGGCTTCACCAATCCCAACGACTTGATTCATTCACTTCTCGGGGCAGCGGTCGGCTATGGATTTTTGTGGATCTTGGCTGCCACTTACAAAAAATTAAGGGGAGTTTCTGCGATGGGGCGAGGCGACTTTGCAATGACAGCGGCCCTCGGCGCTTGGCTTGGCTGGCAGCTTCTCCCATTAGCGCTCTCGATCGCTTGTGTCTTCGGACTCCTCATGGTGATCGTGCAAAGAATCCAGCCCCAAGATCTCTCGCGGACCTCATTTCTCAGCCATGAAGTCCCCTTCGGACCGGCGCTAGCAGTGGGGTTCATTCTCGCCTGGGTTCCACTTGGCTGATCGCGTTATCGTGGTTACGGGCGGCATCGGCTGCGGGAAAAGCCTGGTGGCTGAACAACTCGCGCAGCGCGGCCTGCCGGTTGTCGATGCTGACCGCATCGCCCATGCGCTCACGGGCCCCGAGGGCCCAGCCCTGCGCGAGATTCGAGCCGCGTTTGGGCAAGGGGTTTTCCAGGCCGACGGCCGGCTCGATCGCAGCGCCCTGAGGCAAAGGATATTTGCGGACTCTCGGGAAAAGGAAAGACTGGAGGCGATCCTGCACCCGATGATACGGCGGGAAGCCTTGTTTCAATTGACCCAGGCGAGGGGCCCTGTCGTTGTTTACGTCATTCCCTTATGGTGCGAGAAATACGGAAAATCCGGCAGGCCATCAGTCCACTACTGGAGCTCTCCAGAAGGTCCTGGATTTAAGCCCAATGCCGTTGTGGTCGTCGACTGCTCCGAGACCACCCAGATCAAGCGCGTGCAGGCGCGAAACGGACTCTCATCCAAAGAAATAAGGGCCATCATCGCGAGTCAGACCCCGAGAGCAGCCCGCCTCGGGATGGCCGACTATGTCATTGAAAACGATGGGCCTCTCGAGGCGCTGACCGAAGAGGTCCGGGCCCTCCATGAAAAAATAATTCATTCATAATCTGGTCATGAGCGAGTCCATAACCGCCACCGTCGCGGCCCCTCCGGGCTGGATGACCTTTGAGTTCCCCTGTAATGAGCGAATTCGCTCCTTACTCAGAATCGAAAGTCTCTTTGGTCGTTGCCGGGCATTCACGCGTCAGACCTCATCACACGAACATCAGGCAGCGCTGTGGTCGCTGTTCGAGCTCTTCGACTTAGTGGGGAGCCGGGGTGACATCAAATCCGAGTTACTTCAAGAACTTGAACGCCAGCGCAGTCGTCTGAATCAGTTTGCAGGAAAACCGGGGGTTTCCAATAATGCGCTTGAAGGCCTCCTAACCCAAATACAGCAGGTCTTCAACGAGCTCTCGATGGTTCAGACCCGCCTGGGGCAACACATTCCTGAGCATGAATGGCTACAGACCCTCAAGGGACGCTTTGGGATTCCCGGTGGTATCTGTGAGTTTGATGTGCCGTCACTTCATGTCTGGCTCAATCGACCGCCAGAGATCCGACAGATGATGCTGAATTCGTGGCTCGATAGTCTCCAGCCGGTCTTCGACGGAGTGGAGATCGTCTTGCGTCTCCTTCGCGAGGGCACCCAACCAGACTCCTACCTCGCCACGAAAGGCTACTTTGAGCTCTCGATGGATGGACGGCAGATTCAAATTATTCGCGCATCAGCGCCGCGGCAGCCTGAGGTTGCGGCTGAAATTAGCGCCAATAAATATGTCGTCTCGGTTCGGTTTCGTCAGCCAGACAATGCCATGCATCTCAAACCCATCGAACAAGACATTCCTTTTCAACTCACGCTCTGTAATTTTTGATTTTACTCAGTAGCGGTAAGGTCGCTGGGAGAACGGGGTAGGGCCAGGCATCATCGCGAGACACCCAGAGGGTCTGTTGTTTTTCAAGAGACTTCGGCTCTCCCGACCACTGTGTTACCCAATGAAATAAAAGCTGCACACTTGCATGCGCATACTCGTGCTCAATCTGCCAGACCACCGGCGAGCTGAGTTGAACAGTAATTCCGATCTCCTCAAACAACTCACGACTGAGTGCCTGCTGGGAGGTCTCCAGAGCCTCGAGTTTGCCGCCAGGAAACTCCCAATAGCCCGCATAAGGCTTTCCAATCGGCCGAGAGGTCATTAATACGGCCCCATCGGGGCGACGAACAATTCCAACCGCGACGCCGACTGGGTCTCGCTGCGTCAATGTCGGCCAGCCCAGTCCCGCGCGAAGTGCAATGCGACGCGCCCCGATCGCGATCCCCGCTCAAGAGCCCACTGCAACGCCGGCTGACGGGCCTCTGAAATCATTGCTGCGTTACACCCATACTGAGACAACCAATAACCCACGATGTCCAGATAGTCTTGCTGATTAAAACTATAGAACGAGATCCACAGACCAAAGCGCTCGGAGAGCGAAACTTTCTCTTCGATGGTCTCGCCAGGGTGGATTTCTCCATCATCTGTATACCGCGTCTCTAGATTCTCGCGCATCTGCTCTGGCATGAGGTGTCGTCGATTCGATGTCGCGTAAATTAAAATATTTTCAGATTGTGCGGCAATCGAACCATCGAGAACCGTCTTGAGAGCCTTGTAACCCGAGTCTCCCGCATCAAACGTCAAATCATCGCAAAATACAATGAATCGGTAAGGCTGATGAGAGACTGTCTCAACGAGGCGCGGCAGATCAAGCAGGTCCTGCTTGTCAACCTCGATTAGTCTCAAACCTTGGGCAGCATATTCTGTTAAACAAGCGCGAACGAGCGATGATTTTCCGGTGCCCCTCGCCCCTGTCATCAACACATTATTAGCGGGTCTTTTGTCAAGAAACTGGCGCGTATTCTGACTAATCAATGACTGCTGACGCTCTACATGCTGCAAATCTGAGAACCGAATCTCGGCAATATCTGCGATCGCCTCAAGGTAGGAGAGGTGCCCCAAAAGGGTCTGCCGTCGCACCCAGCGAAATGCCCGGTGTTGGACGAAATCCGGCGGCCCGGGGATCTCGGGCAGATAGGTATTAAGTTTCGCGAGAAGCTGATCTATCGAGGAATTCGGCATGTTTTAACCCGTTTGCGATGCACGCGTACTCTCACAGAACCGAGCAGCCTGAGGCCGAGCGTTCGGCTAAGACCGATAGTCCGCATTAATCGATACGTAATCATGTGACAAGTCACAGGTGTAGACACTGGCTTGGGCATGCCCGCGGGCAAGATCCACACCAATGCTGATTTCAGATTGCTTCATTACCCGCTGACCCTCAGCCTCTGTATAGCTTGCCGCCCTGCCCCCGTGTTCTGCAACCAAAACATCATCAAGAAATACACGGATTTTTTGTACATCCAGATCTGGTAGGCCGCTGTATCCGATAGCTGCGAGGATACGACCAAGATTAGGATCGCTCGCAAAGAAAGCAGTTTTTACTAACGGGGAGTGCGCGATGGCGTAAGCCACCTGACGAGCCTCAGCCTTAGACTCCGCATGTGCGACGTGAATGCTGATAAATTTCGTAGCCCCCTCCCCATCACGAACAATCGCCTGGGCCAGAAGCCGACAGTGATCAATCATCGCCTCACGGAACACAGTCCAGCCTGGGTCTTGACTAGAGCCGAATACCACTCCGCTTTTTCCGGTTGCCGCCATCACAAAAGAATCATTCGTTGAGGTATCGCCATCAATCGTGATCGCATTAAACGATTCGTCGGCAGCATCGAGCACCAGCTGGGCAAGAAGCGGCTGAGCAATACCCACATCGGTTGCGACATAACCCAACATCGTTGCCATATTCGGCTTAATCATGCCGGCGCCTTTGGAGATTCCGGAAATTGTGACCGTTTTCCCGTTGAGGAATAATCGACGCGATAGCGCTTTCGGCTGAGTGTCAGTGGTCATGATGGCCTGTGCCGCATCGAGCCAGTTGGCCTGCCCGAGGTTGTCGGCTGCAATCCTGATGCCATCTGCCATTTTTTCCATGGGTAAGTGCTCAAGAATTACACCCGTGGAAAATGGCAACACCTGCTCCGGCCTGAGACCCAACCGTTCCGCGACCGCCTGGGCTGTATGCTCTGCGTTCATCAGGCCCAGCGCGCCCGTTCCCGCATTGGCACATCCTGTATTCACCACCCAGGCACGAATTCCCGCCCGGGCATCTAGATGCCGTTTACAGACGTGTACCGGCGCAGCACAAAAAGCATTCTGAGTGAACACTCCAGCGACCTCACTGCCTTCGGCGAGCGCGACGATGAGAAAATCTCGGCGGCCACCCTTACGAATCCCCGCACTCGCCACACCAAGGGATACACCATCAACGGCGTACAACTGCTCTGCAACAGGCAAAGGCAGATTAACGGGCATAGTGCGTTAACGTAACCCGTTTATGAGAGTCTGCCGTGGCAACTCTTAAACTTCTTTCCTGAACCACAAGGACAGGGATCATTGCGTCCTACTTTTGGCTCAGTTCGTCGAACCGGCATAACTGCAGAGTCCTCTGAATCTCCAGACCCGCCCACCTCAGACCGACCCAATCCGGTGGGCGTCTGAGCAGCCAAGGCCAGCGACTCGGGATCAGCGCCCGCAAGGGCTGCCTGCGCATCAAAATCTGCATGCTGATAACGTACATCTGTAAGCTGCGCTACCTGCGGAACAATATCAGCGACCTGCTCTGGGCTCTGGATCTCAACATTCATCAGGACCTTGGTAACGTCTAAACGAATTCGGTCTAAGGTCTGTTCGAACAGTGCAAACGCCTCGCGCTTATATTCTTGTTTAGGGTTCTTCTGGGCGTAACCACGGAGATGAATGCCCTGCCGGAGATGATCAAGGGCCGCAAGATGTTCACGCCAGGTCGAATCAATTGACTGCAGCAGTACCGAGCGCTCAAACTGGTTAAAAGGCTCTCGACCTACCGGGAGAACTTTGTCTCCATAGGCCTGGTCTGCGGCCTGAAGCACGGCCAATAGAATTCCATCGTCATCAAGCGTCTGATCAGCTGTTACGCGTGACTGCAGTTCAACCGACAGGCGCCAGTCCTCCCGTAACGCTTGTTCAAGACCATGCAAATCCCACTGCTCTTCAACACTCTCGGCGGGGACATATTCTCGAACAACCTCCTGCATCATGCCTTGACGCAAATTCTGCACGAGGCCGGAGAGATCATGACTCTCTAGAATCTCATTTCGTTGGCTATAAATAATTTTTCTTTGCTCGTTAGCAACATCGTCATATTCTAAGAGCTGCTTGCGCATATCAAAATTTCTATTTTCTACCTTGCGCTGTGCTGATTCTATTGATCGGGAGACCATGCCAGCCTCAATTGGCTCACCGTGGGGGACACCGAGCCGATTCATGATGGCCTTCATTCTGTCGCCCGCAAAAATCCGCAGCAAAGGATCATCCATCGAGAGGTAAAAACGTGACGACCCTGGGTCGCCCTGACGGCCCGACCGCCCCCTGAGTTGATTGTCAATTCTCCGGGACTCGTGACGCTCGGTGCCAATGATATGAAGGCCCCCAGCGGAAATCACTTGTGCATGAAGCGCCTGCCACTCTGACCTTAACTGCTCCGCCTGGGCATGACGGTCCTGGGCCGTTAGGCGCTCACTGGCGTTCAGAAAATCCACCTGCTTTTCAACATTACCCCCGAGAACAATATCGGTACCGCGCCCTGCCATGTTCGTCGCAATCGTAATCATTCCTGGGCGGCCAGCCTGCGCAACGATCTGCGCCTCTCGCTCATGCTGCTTCGCGTTCAGGACTTGGTGATGAAGCTTTTCCTTGTTGAGCATTCCTGATAGCCGCTCGGAATTTTCAATTGAGGTCGTCCCAACCAGGATTGGCTGGCCACGGCCATGTCGCTCCTGAATGTCCCTGAGAATTGCCTCAAATTTCTCCTCTTCTGATTTATAGATCTGATCCTGCAAATCGCATCTCACCATCGGCCGATGCGTCGGAATAACAACCGTCTCCAAGCCATAAATCTGCTGAAATTCGTAGGCCTCGGTATCAGCCGTGCCGGTCATGCCCGACAACTTGTCGTACATCCGGAAATAATTCTGAAACGTAATTGAGGCGAGTGTCTGATTTTCAGCCTCAATCTCGACAGACTCTTTCGCCTCAATTGACTGGTGCAACCCCTCTGACCAACGCCGGCCCGGCATTAAGCGGCCAGTAAATTCGTCGACAATAATGACTTTGCCACCCTGAACAACGTAATGCTGATCTTTAAAAAATAAGGTGTGTGCCCGCAGCGCTGATGTCAGGTGATGCAGCAGAGAAATATGGGCCGGGTCATAGAGACTCGCACCGGGTGCCAGTAGCCGCATTTCGGCCAATAATTCCTCGCAACGCTCAAATCCCGACTCTGACAGAAATACCTGTCTGGCCTTCTCGTCCACCCAGTAATGGCCAGGCGATTCTTCGGTGGCCTGAGGCTGCAACGCAGCCGGTACTGAATTTAGAACCTGATAGAGGTCAATCTGATCATCGGCGTGACCGGAGATGATCAAGGGGGTACGAGCCTCATCAATAAGAATTGAATCGACTTCATCAACAATCGCAAATCCGAGCCCACGCTGAACCCGGTTGGCCTTGTCCACGACCATATTGTCCCTGAGGTAATCAAACCCAAATTCATTATTTGTTCCGTATGTCACGTCGCAGGAATAGGCGGCCTGCTTCTCGGAATGTTCAAGGCGTGAGAGATTGACACCCACCGTGAGGCCAAGGAATTCATAGAGTCTTCCCATCCAGGTCGCATCGCGCTCCGCGAGGTAATCGTTTACCGTTACCACGTGCACTCCCTTACCCGCCAGGGCATTGAGATAGGCGGGTAACGTCGCTACCAGGGTCTTGCCCTCGCCGGTTCGCATCTCCGCAATCTTGCCGTCATTGAGGACCATTGCGCCGATCAGCTGTACATCAAAATGCCGCATTGCCAACGACCGTCTGCCCGCCTCTCGGCAAACCGCAAAGGCCTCAACAAGAAGGCTATCTAAGGTCTGGCCTTGTTGAAGGCGGGTTTTAAATTCCTGGGTCTTCGCGCGAAGTTCATGATCGGATAGGGACTGAAGCCCCGGCTCCAGAGCGTTGATGGCGGTGACGCGTTGGCCGTAAGCCTTGACAAGCCGATCATTTCGGCTGCCGAACATTTTCTTGAGGAGTTGGTCAATCATGGGCAAAAGATCTTAGCATGGGGGGTATGAACACCCCTTTCTTCAGAACCTTGCGTGATGCGCTAACCCGGTCGCCCGACTGGGCTGCCCTTGATCGGGGTTGGCGGGAGAGCGAGGGTCTACGGGAAGCCCTTGAAACGGAGCTGTCGCCCCCGATGATGCAGCAGGTTCTGCAGATCCGTCGCAGCGATCCCGCGCAAGGGATTCGCGGCAGCCAGGTAACGGTCGTCACCACCACGGCCTCTGCTGCAGCAAAAATTCGCTTAGCCCTTGCGGACTGGCCCGACGCCTTGAGGCAAGCGGGTTGGGGTATCCAAAGTGTGCGCGTCCTGGGGCAGCGTATTCAAGACATTCCGGGTTCCGGTCGGGTTAAGCCCAACCGGGCACCCATCCCCGCAACCATTAAAGACGGGTTCGCCCAACTATCCTGCGAGGTCTCCAGTGGTCCCCTGCGCGACGCGTTATCCCGAATCGCGCGCCGGAAAAACTCTCTCTAAGCCCAACTCCACTGCCGTGCCCATGCGACGGGCGCATGTTTTAAGTCCTCAAAGGTTCTCTCGCGCCAGGCGCTCGGTGTCTCTATCAACTTTCGAAGCAACAGATTGTTTAAGGCATGCCCAGATTTGTAGGCGGTGTAGCGCGCCATCAAGGGGTTTCCGAGGAGGTACAGATCGCCAATCGCATCGAGTGCCTTATGCATTGCAAACTCATCGGGCTGTCGTAGTGCATCCGCATTCAATACGCGCACCTCATCCATCACAATCGCATTGTCGAGACTGCCACCGAGCGCCAAACCCTTCGATCGCAAAAAATCGACATCACTGACAAAGCCGAAGGTCCGCGCTCGAGCAATGTCATCAACAAACGAGGTGTCTGCAAAGTCGATAGTAACCTGCTGCCCTGTTGTCTCGACAGCTGCGTGATTAAACTCAATTGTGAAGTCTAGTCGGAACCCAAAAAAAGGCTCAAGCCTTGCCCACTTCTCTGCCTGCCGTACTTCAATGGGTGATAACACCTCAACAAATCGTTTAGGAGCCCGCTGTTCTTCCACTCCTGCAGCGTGCAGCAAGTAGACAAACGTCGCTGCGCTTCCGTCCATAATCGGAATTTCTGGCGCATCAACCTCAACAATGGCGTTATCGATACCAAGCCCCGATAGCGCAGACATAAGATGTTCTACCGTGGCAACTTTCAAATCACCATCAGAGAGCGTTGAGGCAAGGCGGGTGTCTCCAACGGCAGCGGCCCGGGAACGAATATCTCGTGATGGAACAACATCAATCCTGCGAAAAACGATTCCGTGATCAGCAGGGGCAGGCCTGAGTGAGAGACTCACTGGGACGCCACTATGCAGGCCAATACCCCGCGCGCTGACCGTCTGGCCTAGCGTCCGTTGCCTTAACATGATTAGAGTTTCGCTAGGACCGCTTCCGCGCTACTCACCTCAAATTGTCCTGGCGCCTCGACGGCGAGATGCTTAACGATACCGTTGTCTACAATCATGGCATAACGATTTGAGCGCACACCCATGCCGCGCGCAGTAAGATCCAAAACGAGGTCTACAGCTTTCGAGAACTCTGCGTTGCCGTCTCCCATCATCCGGACCTTTCCTTTAGCGCCAAGTTCACGGCCCCAGGAACCCATCACAAAAGCGTCATTAACACTAACGCACCACACCTCATCGACACCTTTTGCCTTGAACTGATCCCGATGCGCCACAAAGCCGGGGACGTGCTTGGCTGAGCACGTCGGCGTGTAGGCTCCCGGGAGGCCGAAGATTACAACTTTCTTGCCTTTAATGAGATCTGCAACCTGAAAGGCGTTTGGGCCGATACTGCAACCACCCGTTTCCTCATCAAAAAACTCGTACAAGGTTGCATTGGGTAAGGCTTGACCAATTTGAATAGGCATTCGTAGCTCCTTATTGAAAACCTAAGACTATGCCAAAAAAAACAAAGGCCCGGGGGCATCGGGCCTTTGTTCGAAGCGAAAAACCTAAGGTGCAGCGGAGATCCGCGCTGATCAGGCCGCATGACCGACCCGCTGCAACCAGAAAAGAACTCAGTGGACCAAGTTAACCTCCCGCCTAGTCCGCTTGTTTTCGCAAAAATGCAGGGATATCAAGTCGATCAATACCACTCTCCGTCATTGCCTCGACGCGGGCTGCCGCCTGACTCCTCGGATCACGCCACACAGTTGGTTGATCGTATTGGCTGTAGTCGGTTGAGGGCATGGCCGGAGAGCCGCCCTGCCCAGTTGCCAGTCCCCCGCCCATCTGCGTGCCGAAACCTCCGACGGCAGACGCTCCCGAGGGGAAGCCGACATTGTCGGTTCCGGTACGCTGGATAGCGGCTGGAGGTGCCGTGTGAACAAGCGTTGGCCCCGCCTTACGGTGGCGGCCAAGCCCTGTCGCGACGACTGTAACGCGGACCTGATCGCCAAGGCTATCGTCGTAGACCGTACCAAGAATTATCGTTGCGTCCTCTGCAGCAAAAGCACGGATGGTTTCCATGGCTACACGGGTCTCACGTAACTTGAGCTCCCGGCTCGCCGTGATATTCACAAGAATTCCGCGGGCGCCTGAGAGATCAACCCCCTCTAGTAACGGACTCTGAACCGCGTTCTCCGCTGCAAGTCGTGCGCGATCGCCGCCTACAGCCATCGCGGTTCCCATCATGGCTTTGCCTTGCTCGCCCATGACCGTCTTCACATCCTCAAAATCAACATTCACCAAACCCTCAACGTTGATAATCTCGGCAATACCCGCAACGGCATTGTTTAAAACATCATCCGCGGCAGCAAACGCCTCAATCTGCGTGATGTCGTCGCCCAGAACCTCCTCGAGTTTTTCATTCAGGACGATAATGAGCGAGTCGACGCGGCCCTCAAGCTCGGTCAGTCCATGCTCTGCCGCATTCTCACGGCGCACGCCCTCGAAACTAAACGGTTTGGTCACAACTGCAACGGTGAGCGCGCCAAGTTCCTTTGCGATTTCCGCCACAACCGGGGCTGCTCCAGTTCCCGTGCCGCCCCCCATGCCCGCGGTAATAAAGACCATATGGGCGCCGCGAAGCGCGTCAGCGATACGATCCCGGTCCTGTTCGGCCGCCGCGCGCCCAGCCTCAGGTTTGGCGCCCGCACCCAAGCCAGTACCTCCGATTTGCAGCGTGCTAGAGGCCTTCGATTTCGCAAGCGCCTGTGCATCGGTATTGATGCAGATAAATTCAACACCCTGAACCCCGCGTGCGACCATGTGATTAACCGCGTTGCCGCCCGCGCCGCCTACCCCCACGACTTTTATGTTAGTCCCTTGGGTTTCTGTTTCAAACATTTCGAACGTCATAAAACCTCCTGATCAGAAATTAAAAGTTCCCTACAAACCACGCCTTCATCCGCGCAAGAGTGTCCTTGAACGAGCCAGTACTCTGGTCATCCTTGCGGCCCCGGATCCATTGATTCCGCGCCTCTTCGAGCAGGCCCATCGCCGTAGAGAAGCGCGGATTACTAATCACATCGGAGAGATTTCCGCGATAAGCGGGCATTCCAATACGTACCTGTTTCAGGAACACATCCTCGCCAAGTTCGACCATTCCCGGCAGCATGGCACTACCTCCCGTGAGAACGATCCCTGAAGACAACAACTCCTCATAACCGGACTCACGAATGACGTGCTGTACCAAGGAGAAGAGTTCTTCAATCCGCGGCTCAATAACGGCCGCTAACGCCTGCCGGGATAGCTGTCGGGGGGCACGATCCCCGAGTCCAGGCACCTCAAACCAGGCCTGCGGGTCGGCAAGGGCTTGCTTTGCGATCCCCTGACGGATCTTGATTGCCTCAGCCTCATCAGTCGGCGTCCGCAGGGCCATCGCAATGTCATTGGTGATTTGGTCTCCCGCAATGGGTATTACCGCCGTATGCCGGATAGCACCGCCGGAGAAGATCGCAATATCCGTAGTTCCGCCACCGATATCGACAAGAGCCACGCCCAGATCTTTTTCATCTTTTGTTAAGACTGCATGGCTCGAAGCAAGCGGCTGCAGAATTAATTCGTTCACCTCTAAGCCGCACCGACGAATGCACTTCACAATATTTTGCGCAGCACTCACCGATCCAGTCACGATATGCACACGGACTTCAAGCCGAACACCGCTCATACCGAGTGGCTGGCGGACATCATCTTGTCCATCAATCATAAATTCTTGGGGTAACACATGAAGCACCTGCTGATCCGATGGGACACTGACAGCGGTAGCCGTCTCAATGACCCGTTCAACATCCGTTGGTGAGACTTCTTTGTCCTTAATGGCGACCATGCCAGTCGAGTTAAAACTCCGAATGTGGCTTCCTGCAATCCCTGTCCAGACAGCCCCAATCTTGCAGTCCGCCATCAATTCGGCATCTTCAAGTGATTTTTGAATTGACTGCACAGTGGTATCGATATTGACCACAACACCCTTTTTTAGTCCCTCGCAATCCGCCTGTCCGAGACCGATCACCTCGAGACGCCCGTCGGCCAGAATCTCGGCAACAACCGTCACAATCTTTGATGTACCAATGTCTAGCCCAACAACAAGGTTTTTCGCGTCACGCGTCATCGGCTGCCCCCATGAGAACCCGAATGAAAAATCGTCATG
>Ga0172373_10003428_pt1 | contig 23222 bp, 17 predicted proteins | sample Lak10m_2_FD_114546 | JGI IMG/M metagenome (GOLD analysis project Ga0172373, IMG submission 114546) | Freshwater microbial communities from Kabuno Bay, South-Kivu, Congo - kab_092012_10m | ecosystem: Environmental > Aquatic > Freshwater > Lake | place: Democratic Republic of the Congo...
GGCGTAAAGGTCGGCGTGTTGGATGGCGTATACGACGGCATGGGGGTATTCGACGGCGTATTGGTCACCACTGGAGTCGGGGTGCTAGTCGGCGTGTTGGTCACGGTGGGGGTGTTAGTCGGCGTATTAGACGACTGCGGCGTGGCTGTCACAGCCGGAATCGGCGTGGTCGTAGGAACCGGCACGCCGCTGCTGAGGAAGGTGATGCTCAAGCGCGGCGCGTTAGCCGAATTCGCCTCGAAACTGCTGGCGAATTTGCGCGACCAGTTGCCACCCGTGCCGTGCAGCACCAGCGCCATGCTGTTCCCGCTGTTCCAGTCAGCGCGGTTGACGGCGATCTGCACCAGTGAGGCCACATCTTGCAGCGTGAACCATGCGTTCGCCGTCCACGACACATTTGAACTGTGAATGATTCGCGCCGGGTTCAGCGTCCGCGCCGAAGGCAGCGCCCCCGTCCCGAACGTACCACCGCTGTTGTTCTCCACACCGATGTTGAGAGCAATCGAAATCCACTGCGACGAGGCTGAATAGAACTGGAGCGCCGCCGACTGGATGACCGCGCCCTTCGGGATGGGCAGGCTGGCGAAGCGCAGGCCGAGGTAGCCGCCCGCCGCAGAACCGCCATTCCCCACCCACAACGTCGTCGCGCCAGCTTGCAGCGCCCCGCTTTCCTCGTTCATATCATCGCTGGCGGCGCTCACGCTCACTGTGATGGTCTGCGGCACGCTCGGAATAGGCGTGAGCGTCGGCGTGACGGGCGTTTCGGACGGCGTGAGCGTCAGCGTTGGCGACTCAACCGGAGTCTCGGACGGCGTGAGCGTCAGCGTCGGCAACTCAACCGGAGTCTCGGAAGCCGTCGGGACAGATGTTGGCGGGATGGGAGTTTCCGTAGAAACCATGCTGGTGCCCCGGAAGCGCACATAGTACACATCGGTGCTGTTGTAGTTGAAGTTGATCGCGTTGAAAATCGCCACTTCGATCTCGTCAGGGCGATTCCAACCCACCGCCGACCACTTGATCGAAGGGCTGGCATCAAACGCGCCGCCCGCTGGAGGCAGGCCGAGCAGTTCTTCGGATCCCCATGTCCCATCGGGATAGATGCGGCGGAAGTACAGGTTGAAATGCAAATTCAGCGCGTCCGGCCCATGCCCGATGATGAACGTTTCACCTGCGCTGTTCACCGCCGGAACCGGATCATGCGAGTAGTACGGGGTCTGGCGATCTGTCCAGACAATGCTATTACCGCTACGAACGCCCGTCACCCAGTGGGTGCGCCCGTGAAAGCCCATCGCATCCCAGGGTTCGATGTAGGTCAGGTAGCGTTTGCCGCTGCCATCCATCACCAGCCCCGGCCCTTGGTCAATGTTGATGCCGAAGTTGTGACTGCTCCAGACGAGTCCGGCGCTCACCGCTTCTACATCGCCCCATGTGCCGCTCGAATCGCGCAGCCGCCCCAGAATGCGGGCAGGCACGGTGGCTTCCGAAACCCATGTCACAGTCAGCGAGTTATCGGCGGGCGAAATGGCAATCGAGGGGTGATTGGCGCTGCCAGCGGTGTCCACCGTCGTCGCTACTCCGCTGAGGGTCAACGCCCCCGTGCTGTTATCCACCAGATACAACTGATGGACGAGATGGTTGGTGTTCGTCCAGTACACGATATGGAACGCGCCGTTCAAATCAATCGCGGTGGAGATGCCGGAAGTCCCCAGATAATCGCCCGTCACCGTCGCGGTGTTGGTGTACAGCGTGACGGCGGGGCGAAAGGTCTGCGTGGCGACCTCGAACGGATAGACGCGCACCTGCCCGTTCTGAAGGTTGGCGGTCACGAAAATGAAGGTGCTGCCGTTATAGGTCGTATCCACCGAGATCACGTTGGCGTTCTCGGTAATATCGGCGACCTGTGTGAACTGGGTGCTGTCGGTAGGCAGGCCGGGGGCGCTGGCATAGCCCACGATGCGCGTGAGGTACTGCCCTGCGCCCGCGAACACATACACGCGGTCATCGCTGGCACGCACGATCTGGTGCGGGATGACATCACTGTAACCCGTCCCCAGTCGGATGAGTGTGTTATTCGAGCCGCTGGTCTGCGCCAAGAGAGGAGTTGTGAAAAGCAGATTGATGAACAGGGCGATAATCCCAAAACGGAGCTTCAACATAACCTACCTCCCAACACAGAATAACCAATTTAATTATTCGCATTGGGAAGCATATTATAGAAAGGATTGATTATTTTACAAATTTTATAATTGAAACATTTATTTAAATTCACAAACTTCTAAAAACACGGGAGAAGCGCGAAATCATGTTTCTCAATTGTTGATTTAGTTTTGATATTACAAAAAGAAATGCTAATCCCTTGACACTGATAGTATCAAGGGATTAGCAAGTAACCTGAATTTATTACGGAGGGGTGAGCGGGGAAATCAGGCCGAAATTGCTGCCGATCAACACCAGATCGCGGATGTCAATCTGCCCATCGCGGTTCAAGTCAGCATTCGGCACCAGTTGGCCGGTCTGCCCCAGATTGATCCCCACCAGTGCGGCATCGTTCAGGTCAATCTGCCCGTTCGAGTCGGTGTCGCCCATCGTCAGCAGGTCTTCCGGCAGCACGCTCGGCTGGCCTTCCGTGACCGTCACCGCCCGTTGAATGATGAGCGACTGCGGCGCACCCATCGCAGCGATGTAGCTGCCCGCAGGCACCGCGCTGAAGGTATACGCGCCAGCGGCGTCAGTCGTGATCTGGGCGAACAACTGCCCATCCTTGAACAGTACCGCCGTGATTCCGCTGTGGTCGCTCGCAGCCGGATAGCGCACCACCCCGCTGATACTGCCCGGAAGCGGCGCAGGTGTTTCCGTCGGTGGGATGACCACAGTCGGCGTGGCGGTGGGGGTCGGCACGTCCGTTGGCAACGGTGTCTCCGTCGGCGGAACAGGGGTCAAGGTCGGCTCGGTAGGCGCAGGCGTAGGCAACACATCCACCAGCGCCGGAATGACCAGCAGCGTGATATCGCGCCCATTCGGGTCAACGCCCAGCGCGGTGCAGGTGATGTCGCTCAGGCCGTTTGCAATCACCATGTAGTTCAGGCTGAAGGCCAGCGCGTTCCCCATGATCGGCGGATTCGGCTGTAAGCGGCTGGCGGCCAAGCGCCACTGACCATCGGCCTGATAGCCCTGATCCACGATGAAGCTGTTGCCGCTGTTAAAGCCGTCGCCACCGGCGGAACCGCTGCCCAGCAGCACAACCGGATTGACCGAACAGGTGACATCCAGACCGTACAGATTAGTGATGTTGTACAGCGCCAGATTAATCGTAGCAGTGCTTGCCAGTCCGGTCGGTGCGCTGGCGATTTCCACGCGCAAGCTGGGAACGCCATCCGGCACAACCGCAGTCGGTGGCACAGTCGGCGGCACATCGGTTGGGATGGCGGTCGGCGGCGCACTCGTCGGCACATCGGTTGGGATGGCGGTCGGCGGCGCACTCGTCGGCACATCGGTTGGGATGGCGGTCGGCGGCACACTCGTCGGGATAGTCGTCGGCGGCACAACCGGCACGCTGTAGCTGATACTCAAGCGCGGCGCGAGGGCAGCTCCGGCCTCAAAGCTGGCACCGAACTTGCGTGCCCAGTTGGTTCGCAGGCCGTGCAGCACCAGCGCAAGGCTGTTCCCACTGTTCCAATCAGCGCGGTTGACGGCGATCTGTACCAACGGGGTGACGTTCTCCAGCGTGTACCATGTGTTAGCGACCCACGACACATTGGAACTGTGGTTCACCCGCGTCGCGTTCAACGGACGCGCCGAGGGCAGCGCCCCTGCCCCGAACGTGCCGCCGCTGCTGTTCTCCACGCCGATTTCAAGCGCGATGGCAATCCACTGCGAAGTGGTCGAATAGAATTGCAGCGCCGCCGATTGGATGACCGCGCCCTTCGGAGTGGGCAGGCTGGCGAAGCGCAGGCCGAGATAGCCGCCCAATGGCGACCCGCCGTTGCCAATCCACAGGCTAGACGCGCCCGGTTGCAACGCGCCGCTTTCCTCGTTCATGTCGTCGCTGGCGCTGCTCACGCTTACCGTGACAGTCTGCGCTCCGGCTACCGGAGGCAACGGCGTGGGGCTGGCGGCCACAACCTGCGTGGGCGCAGATGTGGGCAACGGGGTGGTCGTGGCCGCTGTAACCTGTGTGGGTGCGACGGTGGGAACGGTGCTGCTGCTGCCCACGCGCACGTAGTAGAGTTCGGTGTTGTTGTAGTTACTGCCCACCGCGTTGAAAATCGCCAATTCGAGCGTGTCGGGGCGATTCCAGCCCACCGCCGACCATTTCACCGACGGGCTGGCATCGAACGTGCCGTTCGTCGGCGGGGTCGCCAGCAATTCTTCCGCGCCCCACACGCCGCCCGTCACGCGGCGGCTGTACAGGTTCATGTGGCGATTGGCCGAATCTGCGCCGTGCCCGATGATGAAGGCTTGGTTGGCGCTGTTCACCGCCGGGGCGGGATCGTGCGAGTAGTACGGGGTTTGCTGGTCTGTCCACGCCACCGCCGCGCCGCTGCGAACGCCCGTCACCCAATGGGTGCGCCCGTGAAAGCCAGTGGCATCGGCTGGCTCGATATAGGTCAAATAGCGTTTGCCAGTGCTGTCTATCACCAGCCCCGGCCCTTGGTCTATGTTCACGCCGGCGCTGCGGCTCGTCCACACGATTCCGGTGCTGATGGCTTCCACTGCGCCCCATGTACCCGTCACGTCGCGCAGTCGCCCCAAAATGCGGGCGGGCGCAGTCGCTTCGGATACCCATGCCACCGTCAGCGAGTTGTCGGCGGGCGAAACGGCGATGATGGGGTGATTGGCGCTACCAGTCGTATCCACTGTGGTGCTGGCTCCGGCGGCGATCAGCGCCCCACTGGTGTTGTTGACGGTGTACCGCTGATGCACAAGGCGGTTGCCATTCGTCCAGTACACGATATGAAAATCACCGTTGCGGTCAATCGCGGTGGAAACGCCCGATGTACCGAGATAGTCCCCGGCCAGCGTCGCGCTGTTGGTGAACAGTGTCACCGGGGTACGCATCGTCTGCGCCGCGACATCAAACGGGTACACGCGCACCTGTCCGTTCTGGAGATTGGCCGTCACGAAGATGAACGTGCTGCCGTTATAGGCCGTATCCAGCGAAATCACGTTGGCGGTTTCGGTGATGTTGCCGACCTGCACAAATTCGGCGCTGCTGACGGGCAAGGCCGAGGTGCTGGCATAGCCTACGATGCGCGTGAGGTACTGCCCCGCCCCGCCAAACACGTACACGCGGTCATTCACAGCGCGCACGATCTGGCGCGGGGTGACATCGCTGAACCCCTGACCGAGGCGGATTAGGGTTGTGTTAGCGCCGCTGGTCTGTGCAGAAGCGACACCATTTCCTGAAGCAATGAACAGAATAGAGAGCAATGTGAGAACGAAGATGCGAAGTCGGTTCATAGCGCAGCGTCCTTCAAATACGGTTTCGCTTACAATTTCTATTTCTGCGTTCATTGTAAGGAAGCGGGGGGTAGCCAACAAAGTGACTTTGGGGCTAGTACCGTTTATAAATGGTTTCATTTCAGGTGGAATTGCGTTTTTTTGGCGGGAAGTGGTACTAAAGAACCGTGCGCACAAACCATCACGGCACATAAAAAACCAACCGCAGCGGGGTGCGGTTGGTCGAAAAGGTTACACGAGTTTATGCCGAAGACCGACGTGCGCCGGGTACAGATTTGCCCTGCCGCAGCCGGTTGTCCACCCAGAAGCTACTGAGCATATACCACACCGGATAGATCAGGCTAAGCAGCACCAGCCCTGAATCGGGAGTTTCTTGCAGGAGCATGAAAAAGACCAGCGCCGCCCAGATCAAGCCGCCCACCCACGAGGTTTTGCTCAAGATCGAATTCTTGCTAGGGTACAGGTAGCGTGTGGGGATGAACGACAGCACGCCGGGGATGACCACCATCAGCACCGCCACGACGGGTTCAGGCCGCAGCCAGAACAGGTACAGCGCCACACCGTTCCAGTAGCTAGGGAAGCCGAGGAAAAAGGCATCCTCAGTTTTCATGTCCACCTGCCCATAGGCGTACAACGCGCCGACGATGGGAATGACCGTCCACAGCACATGCGGAACCAACCCCTGACTGCCCATGATGAACACCGGAACCCAGACGTAGGTCAGTACGTCAATCACGTTGTCCACCATCGAGCCGTCGAACTTGGGCAGCACTTTGCGGACGTTCACCTTACGAGCCAGCATCCCGTCTGTGCCGTCAATCAGCGCGGCAGCGATCAACATGAAAAAGGAGAGGCGGATTTGCCCATCGGCAGCCGCGAACAAGGCCAGCATCCCCAGCACACCGCCGGACATGGTGTATAGATGCACCAACCATGCTTTGATCTGTTTGCTCAACATCAGCACCGCCCATCCGTCAATAATCGGTCTTTACGTCAGAGACTCCCCGCGCAGGAACGCGAGGACGGAATGCAAGCTGTCGTACACATGGGGCGTGACCCCCTCAAACGCATCCAACTGCGTGTGCGATAAATCCGGCACGGCGAAAGTGGTCATACCCGCCGCCACCGCCGCCCGTGCGCCGTTCGCGCTGTCCTCCAGCGCCAGACACGCCGCTGGCGAAACGCCCAGCAGTTCAGCCACTTTCAGGTAAATATCCGGCGCAGGCTTGCCGTGCTGCACCAGATCAGCCGAGCAGCGCGTGGTGAAAATATCGCTCCAGCCCTGCGCCTTCACCGTCGCTTCCACAATCGCCGTCGGCGAATTGGAGGCAATCGCAGTACAGATGCCGTTCTCCGCCACATAGCGCAGGATTTCGCGTGCGCCCGGTTGCGGCTTCACGATGCGCGGGATGAGTGACAGCATCCGGCCAATCACCTCGTCATGCAGCACCTGTATGCTGACATCCATGCGGTAGATTTCGATCATCCGGGCGAGAAACACATCGTTCCGCAGGCCGACCAACTGGGTGCGGACGGCAGGATCGGGTGTAACACCGTACATCACCAGCGCGGCGTTTTCGGCTTCTTCCCAAACCGTTTCCGAATCCACCAGCAGGCCATCCATATCGAAAATGATGGCCTCAAACTGTCTTTTGAACGTCATACTAGAGTCCCTCAAATGCTTTCCAGAAGGCGGTGTGTAGGTCGTCGCCTTTGATCGTAATGCCGTTGTCTTTCGCCAGTTGCAGCCCTTTGTCGAACAACGCCTGATGCGGCGTGCCGACGGCGCGGGCATATCCGGCAGGGCCAGCCGCCAGCGGCAGCACCGGCGCCAGCGAATTGATGTGGATGAACACATCCGCGCCCTGAATCACTTTTTCGCGGGCGACCACGCCGCCGAAGCCGATGAACAAATCCACCACCGGACGGGCGGCCAGATCACTCGCGCCGTCACCGATCATCAGCTTGCGCCCGTGTTTGCCCGCCGCCAGCCCTTGAATGATAGCCGGCTTGCCGCTGGAAACCGTCAGCGGCCCTTCGTTGTAATCCAAATAGGTCTGACGGTGGCGGGTATCCGGCTGATGATAGCGCCACCATTCGCCGGAGAGTTCATTGTATTCCAGTTCCACAGCACGGATATTCTCTGGCGGCACGCCCAACCGCTTGCCGAAGCCGCGCACCGGCTCCGCCAACCCGCCACTGACGATGAACACCTGCTTGCCCAGCGCCCGCAGCGCCACGATCACCGCTTCGGCATCCGGCACAATCGTTTCCCAGTAGCGATCCTCGATGGCTTTCAGTTGACCGCGTGTGGGGCGGATAGCTTGCAGGCGCTTGCCGTAGACTTCGCTCAGGTCAAGATCGCCGTTCATGGCCTTCTCGGTCAGCACACCCACGCGCCATTCTTTGCCCTTGAACCGCGCAAGTTCATCTATCCCCTCGATAGCCGAAAGGGTGCTGTCGCAGTCAAAAAAGATGAGGTCAAAACTTGTCCAGCGTACATCCGTCATAGAAGACTTGGTGTTCTCCTCATACCTGAAAGATCGGGGCTGTACAGATAAGGGCAGGTTACGAACTGAACTATGGATTGTACCGCGCTGAACAGGGTTTGGAAACACTTGACACAAACGACCTATTTCGGTATTCTCCTAATTAGGTAAATTCCGAAATAGAAAGAGGTCATCATGACCAACGAGGAATTCGAGACGCTACTGAACTTTTTCAAGGTGATGGGTAACGAGAAACGGCTGAAGATTGCCGGTATCCTCGCCAACCGGGACTGCACGGTGCGCGAACTGGCACAAATGCTTAAGCTGAAGGAACCGACGGTTTCGGAACATCTGGGGACGCTGAAAATGCTAGGGCTGGTGACGGTGCGCCCGGAGGGGAACTTCCGCGTGTACTCGTTCAACAGCGCGGCGCTGCACACCATGAACCGCGAAATGCTGTCACGCGGACGGTTGGCAAATCTGGTACAGGGCGAGGTTGAGGACTCCGATCAAAAGGTGATGAAAGCCTTCTTCAAAGGCGACCAGTTGATTGCGATTCCGGCGTCGCGCAAGAAGTGGTTGATTATCCTGCGCTGGTTCGCGGAAAAATTCGAGGATGGCATCCAGTACCCCGAAAAACAGGTGAACGAGATCATTCTGCGGCATCATGGCGACTACGCGCTCATCCGGCGCGAACTGGTGGACTGGAAGTTCATGACCCGCGAAAAAAGCATCTACTGGAAGTTGCCCACGCCCACCGACCTGCCGCTGGACTAGGCCAATGTTCCATCGGCGGGGATGAGCGCAACCAGCAACGGCGCAAGATCGCCGTTCGCCACGCGGTAGGCGCTCATCCCCGCCGCCCGCGCCCCGCTGAGGCCGTCCGCGCTGTCGTCCACCACCACGCAGGAGGTCGGCTCAAGGCCACTGGCACGGTAAAAGGCCGCATCCTTCACGAAGCGTCCGGCAGTATCCGCCCCCATCAGCACGCCGTTGAATAGGTGCAGCACGCCGCCGCCTTCCAGCAACCCGCGTGTGAGCGCCGCCGTAGACAGGCTGGCCGCGCCGAGCGTATAACCGGCGCGGTGCAACCGTTCCAGCGCAGGCCGCGCCGCCGGATACAGCACATCACAACCGCGCACCGCCTCATAGGGCAAGGCACGCGCCAGCGCCGCGAGTTCGTCGGCAGGCGGCAACAGGACTCCGGTCAGGCGGAACAGGGCGCGGGTGGTGCGGATTTCGCCCTCGCGCAGATCGTCCATGCCGCGATCGCCCGTCAAATCCAGATCGGCATAGTAGCTGTCCCAATCGTCGGCAATCGTCCGCTGTTCCTGCGCCCACCGCGCCGCATCACCGCCGTAACGCGCCGCCATCACCTGCCCCACGCCCTGCGCATAGGCCGCAGGCAACCGCGCCGCCTCGACCAGCGTCCCGTGCAGATCGAACAGGAGATGCGTGAGAGTCACGGCAGCCCTTGAATATTCAAGATGTAGTTGGCGGGTGCAGCGCCCAGATCGGGGATGGTGAGCCGGAAAGCTGCCGCGCCACCCGCAGGCAGTTCGGGCACGAAATCCGTGAATCCGGCGGCGATCACGCGCCCATCGGCATCAAACACCGTCGCCAGCGCACGCGGGGCGCGTACCGCATGGTCGCTGATGTTGGTGGCGCTGCCGCTGATGACCAGCACGCCGCCCGCCTCAAACGTGGATTGGTCATCCCACGTCAGTTCGTCTGTACCATACACCGCCGCGTCGGGCGTAGTCGCCCAACCTTCGCCGCCCAGTGACAGGTGATAGCTCGCGCTCAGCGCAGGTTGCCCCTGCCCGAAGCGCAGGCTGAACGGTGCGAAGCCCCCCGGCGGCAAACCGTAGCCCATGACGGTATCCACCGCCTCCGCCACCGGCAGGCCATCCGCCGTTTGCAGCACTGCCCGCACCGGCAGCGCCACCGCCCACGCCGCGCCCCGGTTGGCAACTTCGCCCGTAACGAAAAACACCCCGGCAGGCGTTGTCCATGTGGCTACGTTCAGGATTTCCAGCGGATTCGCCCACACGTCGGCTAAGGCGGCGGCCTGCGCCGGTTGCAGCGATCCCGACTGTCCGATGGTGAAGGTGTTCACCACGTTCTGATAGGCCACCCTCTGCGCCTCATCAGCGGGGAGAAGCACCTCGATCACGCCGATATAATCGCCCGAACGCTGAATGAAGGTGTTCAACGCTTGAGTCTGCCCGCCCACCGTCTGACGCAGGCCGGACATGCGCCAACTGCCATCCCCCATCGCCTGCCGGATCGTCTCGGTGTAGCGGCGCACATCGGGGCGCACCTGCGTCTGATAGGCGGTGATGGTTTCGCCCAGCAGCGCGGCATCCACCGGCGTGCCCGTGTTCATCACCGCGAAGCGCAGCCCCGGCTCATCGCTGCCGGGAGCCGAAAAAGCCGCCGCCGCTAACTGGGTGGTGTTCTGCTCCTGCACCGCCCACGAACGCGGCACGCTCACGCTGAACGCGCCGCTGGGATGCACGTAGATGAAAGGGGATGTATCCGGCGGGGCAGGCGTGGGCGCAAACACCACTGCCCCGCCGCTGCATCCGGTCAGCAGCAGCGCCAGCAGCGCGGCCACAACAAAGTTTCGCATCATCATCGTCCTCGCCCTAAGAACCTCACCCCCTACTCCCGTTCGCCCTGACGCGCAGCGGAAAGGGGTTGGGGGATGAGGGTCACTAAAGTACGCTCGTGTTTCCCCCGGAACTATGGTAACGTAAACACGTTCGTTCGGGGTAGCGGCACTACCAGAGTGAATCCGGCCTTATGTATACCAACAACGAGATTCTATTCCCGCATTCCGCCATCATCAGCCTGCGTGACTTGCGCGGCGCACAGTGGCAGGCGCTGGTCGAACGGGTGTTGAAACTGCCCGAAACGCATGAAGACACGCTGGCCTTCATGCTCATGCTCATCCGGCTGAACGGCTGTATGAGCTGCGAAACCGACAGCTACCGCGCCATGCGCGGCTGCGCGGCCTGCGCCATCCAAACGCTGCGCCGCCACAAGGGGGATGATGCCGAACTGATCGGGCTGTTCGAGGAGGCGCTGGACGATGTGCGCGGCTTCGCCCGCCAGAACAGTTCGCTGGATTTCATCATCACCGGCACACGCGGGAGCTAACGAATCTCCTCCACCGCCCAGTGATCGCCCATTGCGCGGCGACCCTTCGCCAGCCCTTCGCCGTCGCTCACTTCGCGGATCAAATCAGGGCGTTCCAGCACGCCCGGACGCAGTTCCACGCCCAGCCCCGGCCCCTGCGGAATACTCAAATGTCCGTCCAGCACCGTTGGCGAGAAATCGCTCAAAATCGGGAAATAGGTCTGGTAGAAAGCGCGTACCGATTCGACGTAGTACAGGTTGGGGATGTGTGCGCCGAGGTGCATACAGGCCGCATGGCAGATCGGCCCCGCCACGTTATGCAGCACCAGCGGCACACCGAACGTTTCCGCCATCGCCGCAATCTTGCGCGTTTCGGCAATCCCGCCGTTCCACACGGGGTCGGTCATCACAATCTGCGATACGCCCTTCACCAGCCAATCACGCAGTTGCCAGCGGGTCATCAACAGTTCGGAACCGATGATCGGGATGGTGGTGCGCTGCGATAGTGCCTTGATTTCGTCTGGATACACTGCCGGTAGCACATCTTCGAGGAACAGGATGTTATACGGTTCGAGGGCGCGGGCGATACGCTCCATGCTGGCGCGATTCCAGCGGAAATGACACTCGATCCCGATTTCCATCGAATTTCCCACCGAGTCCCGAATCTGGCGAACGGCGGTCAACCCCTTCTCGACATCCGGCAGGCTGATGTACTGCCCGAACGAGCCTTCGCTGTAGGCATCGAACGGCCAGATTTTCATGGCGCGAATGCCATCCGAAAGCAAGCTGCGTGCCAGCGCGCCCGCGTCCTCGTGCCACGCCTGATAATCGCCCACCGCGCCGAAGCCGATGCAGGTGTTATAGGTGGGGATGCGGTCACGGGTTTTGCCGCCCAGCAGGTGATACAGCGGCGCACCGTAGTGCTTGCCCATGATGTCCCACAGGGCGACTTCCAGCGCCGAGAGCGCCCGCGTCTCCGCGCCGGCATAGCCGTGATACATGATGTTGTCCATCACGAAACGCCACAGCCCTTCGATGTCCAGCGCGTCCTGCCCCAGCACCAGCGGCGCAATCGTGCCGTGCAGCGCCCCTTTGGAGCCATGCACCTTATCCACCGTTTCGCCCAACCCGACGATGCCCGTGTCGGTATGCACGCGCACCACCAGCAGGCGCGGATATTCAGCCCACTGTAGCGTTTCGATAGCGGTAATCTTCATTTTGCCATCCTAGTGTCATCCTAAAGTTGTGCAATCAAGCGGTTCATGTTCGCATCGGACTGCTCGATTTGTCCCTTGAGCGCCTCAATCTCGCTGCCCATCACCTCCAACCGACGCTGACTAGTCGCCAGTTGGTCGAGCATCCGCTTGCGTAGCGCAGTGGCCTCGTCGCCGCTGGTTTGCAGCGTGGTGATGTTGGCGCGTAGTTGTTCCTGCTGTTTGTAAAGTGTGCCGCGCTCGTCCTCCAGCGCGAGGATACGTGTCTTGGCGGATTCGACCTGCGCCCGCGCCTGCAAGATCGGCTCTAGGCGATCAAACAAGGCTTTGTCCAACCACTGTTGCCGCAAATACTCGTGCAGGTTACGCATATCCAAGCGGCGCACTTCCTCGCGGCGGTGCGTGCGGCGGCGCAGGCGAACCTTGAACTCCGCCTTCCCCCGCGCTGGAACGGGTACGCGCCAGCGACGATCGGTGGCGGTTTCGGTATCGGGAACGCGAGTCTCGAACAACTCCCATCCAGTCTCAATCGGCAGTTCCACCAGCACCAGCACCGGCTTGGCGGTGGTATTCTCGATGATGTAAAGCGTCTCGTTCACCATGTACTGCTCGAACACCAGCATGGCATCGGCAATGCCGAGGCGCTCGGTGATGGTGGTTGTGTCGTGGCGCTCGGTGACTTTCACGCCCCGTTCCACCGCGAACGGCAGGTAGACCCCGTTACCGTCCTTGGTGAAGGGGACGATGCACTCGCCTTTGTAGTCCCCATCTTCGACGATGGTGGCCGGGCCGCGTTCAAACGTCAGGCCGGAACGGTTGATGAAGCGCAGCGCCACCACCGGATAATCGGGCAGTTTGGCGGCGTTGTACAGCAGTTCGCGCTCATACTCCACATCCACGCTCAAAATCGGCACCAGCGCGGACTCGCCGCGTTTGACCGACACGGGTGCGGTGACGATGTACTGGAAGAACTCGGCTGCATCCTTCGTCTCAGCAGCAGGCGACGCAGCAGAGGCCACTGCCTTACGGCTGGGAGGCGGCGCGGCAGGGCGTGGTGACGCTGACATAGCAACAGCAGCCGGAGCACTACGCGCCCTGCCTGATGGAATAGTCTCCATCAGCCAAGCGGGAGCATCAGCATCCTCAGAAATATCCATATCCGCACTGGCAACAAATTCTATGGGTCCCTGCACCGTCCGCGCTTCCTCCTGCACCACCGGACGCTTAGGAATGCGCGATGCGTACAGATCGTAGATGAAGGAAATCGGCTGTCCGGCCACCAGCGTGACCTTCACATCCTCCAAATCCTCCTCGAAGCGGTTGTCGAACAACCCCCAGCCTTGCACCAGCGCCTTGCCGCTTTGCCCTTCCGGGTTGATCTCCGCCACCACGCGGTAGCTCACGCGCCATGTCGGGCTGGGCGCGACGTAGTACACCACCAGATCATGATCGCCTTCGGTCAGGCGGACATGCACGCTGCGACGCACATCTTCGCTCAGGCTGGTGTCGAGGAAATACGACAGGTCATGCGCCGCCAGCGGGTCATCCACGCGAACGCCGCGCAAAGCCGCGACATCGAAGAAGCGCACCACGCCGTCCTCCATCAGGATAGCGGTGCGCCCCGACGCCGCCGTCGGGGTGTTCAAGGCCAGCGGCGCGGCAGATGACGACTCATCCCAACCAAGCAAGCGCCCGTTGAACGTTTCCACATTCTCGCCCAGTGCCACCGTCAACATCACCTGCCTGCCGCGCAGGTTCTTCAGCAGGTCATTCAGGCTGGACGACTCGCCCAAGCGGATCGAACTGCTGCTCAAACGGGCGGCTTTGTCCATCGGGGTCTGGTAGTGCAGCCCCAACACCTGCCCACCGGCTTGATCGAACACGATCAGGCTTTTCAGCGCGTCGTTGATCTCCTCCTCGCGGAAGTGCAGCGTGAACGAATCGCCCCCCACCGCACCCTGTCGCACAAAGAAGCCCACGCCATGCTTGTACAGCACCATCTCACGAACTGGTAGCGTCATCTCCGCACTCTCCTGTGCCTGTCTATACCACGATCACCGTGTTCTTCAGCGTACCGATGCCCTCAATCTCGATCTCCACCCCGTCGTCCGCTTGCAGCGTGAAATCGTTGGGCGGGACGATGCCCGTTCCGGTCAGCAGAATCACGCCATCCGGGAACTCGGTGCTGCGCCCCAGATAGCCGGCCAGTTCCGCCAGCCCGCGCTTGATACGGGCGGTGCTGACCTCACCGGAGAACACCGGTTGATCGGCGCGGCGAATCGTGATGCGAATCGTGGTCTGCGGGAAGTCCGGCGACGGGTTGAGGACGATGCCCGGCCCCAACGCGCACGAGGCTTTGTACACTTTGGCCTGCGGCAGATACAGCGGGTTCGCGCCTTCGATGTCGCGGCTGCTCATATCGTTGCCCACCACAAACCCTACCACTTCCATCGCCGGATTAAAGACTACTGCCAACTCCGGCTCCGGCACGTTCCATGTGGCATCGGCGCGAATGCCCACGCCGGCATACGGACCAACCACCCGCGTCCCCCGCGCCTTGAAGAAAATTTCGGGGCGTTCGGCGGCATACACGCGGGCGTACACATCGCCGCCATCCACCGCTTCCTGCTGGCGGGCGCTGCGGCTGCGCTCGTAAGTCACGCCCGCCGCCCAGATGTCCTGCTCGTCGCAGGGGGGCAGCCAGTGGGGGACGAACGCGGCAGGCGGCGCTTCAAACTCATCGGCGGCATAAGTCTTACCGGTTTCCCGCGCCACCACCACCAGCCCTTCGATGGCTTCTGCCGCATGTCCAACAGTGCTGCGCAAGAACGCGCCCACGCTAGGCAGGTGTTCGGTCACGTCGTACACGGTATCGTCGAGGCGCACGCCCACGCGCTCACCGACTTCAGGATGATAAAAACGAACGAGCATCGGGGTCATAAGAGCATCTTTCCTTAAAAATCGCTTCGGATAATTCCCACGCGAACACTCATGAAGGCTGCATCCTTTGTACGGGAATGCGCTATGCGTTAGACGCGAACCGCGTCGGTCATCTGCTGTATGAAACGGGCATGAAGTACCGCATCGTGAATGCTGCTCAGGTGCGGTGTGCGCTTCTGCGTCACATTGGCATGGAAGGCCAGCAGTTCGTTGCGGAAGGCTTCTTCATACGACACGACGATCTTCTTCTCCCACGACAGTTCGCCATCCCCACCCTGCACAATCACCGGCGAGGGGAAGTTGCGGAAGTACGGGCTGGGAAGCTGCATCATCACGCGCTCACGGTTGCCGAAGAAAGCGTATTCCTCGCGGTAGTCCTTCAGGTGCGACAGGAAATGCCAGTCCAGCGTCACGCGCAGATCGCCGGGGTATTCCACCTGCACATGAATGGACAGGCCGTCGCGCCAGATGTCGGTGCTGACCACGCGCAGCGGCGCGCCCAGAAAGCCGAACAGGGTGTACACCTGATGAATCAGGCTGGAATTCATCACACCAAAGGCCAGTCGCAGCGCCGCGTTATCCTTGCGTGCGCCCAGCACCTCGTCCACCTGAGCCGCCAGCGCCCCGCCGCTGAAAGCTGCCAACTGTCCCTTCACCTGATCGTCCCACAGGCCGGGGTCAACATGCCCTTCCTGAATCACGCCGTTCCCGCGCCGGATGCGGAACGGGGACAGCCCCAGTTCGTTAGCCGGATGCAGCACGGTGATGCGGGCGAAGCCCAGATCGTGCATGGCATCCACCTGCTGCTTGGCAACCGCAAAACCGGGGTCATACAGCTTGTGGTAGCCCAGTTGAAGCACCTTATCCGACTGAGCCGCCCGCGCCGCAATCGCCTCGGTTTCGCGGACGTTCCACGCCAGCGGCTTCTCCACGAAGATGTGCTTGCCGGCTTCCAGCGCCGCCATTGTGCTGTCGAAATGCGAACCGTTGTGGCAGATCACCACCGCGTCCAGATCGTCGCGGTGCAGCAAATCGCGCCATTCCGTGTAACGGGCGGGGATACGGTAATGATCGCCCACCGCATCCAGTGTGGGCTGATGTACGTCCGACAGCGCCACCAGTTCAAACTTTTCCGGTTCATCCACCAGATACGGAATGTGCATCACCTGAGCAATCGCGCCGCAGCCGATCACCCCTACGCGCAAAATATCACCCATATTGCCCACCATTCTTGAAGAATCAAAATGAAATTAGGAGTCAAATTGAAATAACGAGCAACCGCCATCCAGCACGAGCAGCGAGCCGGTCATGTACTCGGTGGCCGGCCCCGCCAGATACACCACCGCCTGCGCGATTTCGACAGGTGTGCCGGGGTCGCCCAGCGGGATGACCTTCGCCACCCGCGCCGCGTACTGCGGTTCTTCGCGCAGTTGGCGGCCTGCCAGCCCCGCCCGCACGATGCCGGGGGCGACGGCGTTCACACGGATGCCGTGTACTGCCAGTTCCCGCGCCATCTGCTTCATCAGCATATTCACACCGGCTTTGCTGGCGGTGTAGGCGGTAATCTCCGGCCATGGGATTTCGGAAACCCAGCTACTGGTGAAGATGATGCGGCCTTTCGTACCCGCCGCCACCATCTGCCGCGCCGAAGCCTGCCCGACGTTGAACGAACCCGTCAGGTTCACATCCAGATGACGCTGCCAGTTCTCCTGTGTGATTTGCAGGAACGGTGCAGCATCCACAATGCCAGCGTTGGCGCACACGATGTCCACGCCGCCCCATGCCGCCACCAGCACCGCCAGCCCCGCATCCACCGCCGCCCGGTCACGGATGTCCACCTGCTGATACATCACGCGCCCGCCCGCCGCCTGTACGCGCTCAATTCGCGCTTGTGCGTCCGCCTCTGGCAGAATGTCCCACAGCGAAACCGACGCGCCTTCACGGGCGAGGTGCAGCGCCATCTCGTTACCCAGATCGCCAGCCCCGCCCGTGACGAAGGCCACTTTTCCCGCTAAACTCATGATCGAAAACTCCTGAAATAAAGCAACAATTCATCACTTAACGGTATTATATGCCGTGCGTTTGAAAAGGAACAACCAATGACACCTATTACTGGATACCATTTCATCGCGGGGGAAACTAGCCAGCAGGCCGCGCCCACCTTCGCCAGCCTGAACCCGCGTACCCGTGCGCAGGGCGAAATCTGTTTTGCGGATGCCACCGCCGAAGAAATCCACCACGCAGTAAGCGCCGCCGCCGAAGCGTTCGAGCAGACGCGGCACTATTCAGCGGCGCGGGTGGCGGACTTTCTGGACGCGGCGGCGCAGGCCATCCTCGATCTGGGCGACGAGTTGCTCCAGACTGCCGACAGCGAAACCGCCCTCGGCCTGCCGCGCCTGACGGGTGAACGTGGGCGCACCACCGGACAGTTGCAAGCCTTCGCCCGCCTGCTGCGCGAGGGTAGCTACGTGAGCGTAATCATTGACACCGCGCAACCGGATCGCCAGCCTGCGCCGCGCCCGGACATCCGCCGGATGCTGCTGCCAATTGGCCCGGTGGCGGTGTTCGCAGCCAGCAATTTCCCGTTCGCCTTCTCAGTGGCGGGTGGCGATACCGCCTCGGCATGGGCGGCGGGCTGTCCGGTGGTAGTCAAAGCGCACCCCGGTCATCCAGCCACCTCCGAACTGGTCGCCACAGCCATCAACCGCGCCGTCGAAGTGACGGGCTTCCCCAAAGGCTGGTTCTCGCTGCTGCACGGGACGAGCATCGAAATCGGGCAGCGGCTGATTCAGCATCCCAAACTGGAAGCGGTGGGCTTTACCGGATCGCTGCGGGCAGGCCGCGCCCTGTTCGACACGGCGGCCAAGCGCGAACGCCCGATTCCGGTGTACGCTGAGATGGGCAGCGTGAATCCGGTAGTCATCCTGCCGGGGGCGCTGGCGGCGCGTTCGGAGGCGCTGGCGGAAGGTTTCGTCGGATCAGTCACGTTAGGCACGGGGCAGTTCTGCACCAACCCCGGCCTCGTGCTGCTGGTCAAAAGCGCCGAAGCCGATGCCTTCATCGAAACTGTCCGCAGCAAAATGACCTCGCGGGAGGCGGGAGTGCTGCTCAATCCCGCCATCGAGCGCGGGCTGACGGGCGCGGTGGAAAGCACCATCGGGCGCGGCACGGTACAACTGCTCACGGGCGGCGCGGCGGTAGAAGGCGATGCCTGCCGCTATGCCAACACTGTCCTGACCGCCGAGGGCGTGGACTTCATCCATGACGCGGCGCTGCAAACCGAGCATTTCGGCCCGGTCACGCTGATCGTGCGCTGCGACAGCACCGACCAACTCAACGAGGCGATTCAGGCGCTGCACGGCAACTTGACCGGAACGCTGCAAGCCGAGTCGAGCGATCTTGAACAGGCGGCACAGGTGGCGGCGCTGCTGCGCGAAAAAGTGGGGCGGCTGATCTGGAACGGCTTCCCGACGGGCGTGGAAGTGGTTCACGCCATGCAGCACGGCGGCCCGTACCCGGCCACCACCGCCCCCGCCACCACTTCGGTCGGCATGACGGCGGTGCAGCGGTTCCTGCGTCCAGTGGCCTACCAGAACATGCCGGAAGCCTTGCTGCCTCCCGCACTGCACAACGCGAATCCGCTAGGCATCTGGCGCATCGTGAACAACGAATGGACGAAGGCGGGAGTGTAAACCTCACCCCTCAATCCCCTCTCCATCACGCGGAGTACCGCTATAGAGAGGGGAAGCAAGACGCATTTGTTGGTCTGACTCCCTTCGCCCTGAGGGAGAATGTAATTGGTAGGGGGAATATACGCTTGCGCGCCGCAGGCGTTCCCCCGACCAATTAGGGATGAGGGTTGTCCTGCAAAGAACCTACCCCTCAAAGGGGCAGGGACTCAGTCAGGTTTCTAACGGTATGGAGATGAGATGAACGCACAACTGCGGAACGGACGGACGCGCAACCTGCTGGTGATCGCCGGGTTTGTGGGCGTGCTGCTGACAATGGTGCATTGGGGCGGCTATGCCAAAGGTGGCCCGCTGCTGATCGCCGGAATCGCCGCGCTGACTGCGCTGCTGCTAGGCTTCGGCTTCTCGGTGTGGTACTTCTACAAGAGCGCCCTGCCGGATGCCCGCCCGGTCAAAGTCCGCACACGCACGGCGGCGGCACGGCAGGTGCTGGCGACGCTGGTGTGCATCGCGGGGCTGCTGTTCATGATCGGCGGCTCGTGGGATGAGGTGTGGCACCGCAAGTACGGGCTGCCGTTGGGCGAGGATTTCTGGTGGCGACCCCACATCCTGATCTACATCAGCATCGGCCTCATCAGCCTGTTCGCATTAGGGGCGATGCTGCCCATCCTGCGCGGCAAGGGCGACATGCGCCGCCGCTTCCGCGCCGAACCGCTGCTCGGCCTGCTGGCGCTGGCGGCGGGGTATCAGGTCATCTCCACCCCGCTTGATCCGGTCTGGCATCAACTCTACGGCGTGGATTTGACCGCGTGGAGCTTACCTCATCTAATGCTGGCGATTGGTTTCACCGGACTGATGCTGACCGCGATTGCCATCCAACTATCGCTGATTCCGGCGGGCGCGTGGCGCACGATTCGCAGCATCCGCCAGCAAGAAATTTTCGTGCTGCTCATGTTCGCCATTCTGGGCGGAATCCTGACGCAATTCGGCACGGCAGAGTGGGAAGATATTCACGTCCTGCGGATCGGCAGTACGCCGACTTTCTGGATGCGCCCGGAATGGCTGTATCCGGTCATCCTCATCAGCGTGAGCGCCTTCGTGGGCATGATGGCGCTATACAGCCTGCGCTTGGTGGGCGCGGCGACGGCGACGGGGCTGCTGATGCTGGCGGCGCGGCTCGTCCTGCTCAACGCGCTGGATGCGATGGGCAAAGGCGTAGGCATGACCACCAACGCCTATCTGCTGCTACTGCCGCCGCTGCTGGCGCTGGACATTTGGTACGCTTTCCGCCACAAACTAGCAGAGAGCAACCGCATTGTATTCGGCGGCGGGCTGGTGATCGTGCTGACGGTGCTAATCATCTCGCTGCCGTTGCTCACCCGCATGATGATTTACCCCCGCGTGAACGGCAACACGCTGCCCGGTATGGCGGTGTTCGGCGTGGTGATGGGGTTGGCCTGCGCGTGGGTGGGGGCGCAATTGGGCGCGGCGCTGCGGGCGCACAGCACCGCCCCGCAAGCCAGCACCGCTGAAGAAGCCGACGACAGGCGTGTGTGGTGGGTGGGCGCGGGGGCGTTGACCGCCATGCTGCTGTTCGTGGCATTCTGGATTGGCACGGCTACACCGCCGATTCTGTAAACGATACCCTCATCCCCCATCCCCTTCTCCCTCAGAGCGAAGGGGTGAAAGAGGGTTACACGATTCTGAAGTCCCTCGCCATGACGCGAATGCGGAGGGAAAAAGGGTGAGGGTTTCTCAATTTCCCGCCCATTCTGTAGAGGTTAGGGCATGACTGCAAGCAAACGCATCGTCGTCAAACTGGGTACGAGTACGCTCACGGCAGGCACGCGCCAGATCAACCGCCAGCGCATGCTGGAGATCGTGCAGCAAGTCGCCAAGCTGCATCAGCAGGGGCATGAAATGGTGGTGGTCACATCCGGCGCGATGGCCGCAGGCCGCGAACGCTTGGGCTTCCCGGAGATCAGCCGTTCCGTCCCCGCCAAACAGATGTTGAGCGCAGTAGGACAGGGGCGGCTGCTGCATCTGTACAGCCAGTTGTTCGACCTGTTCGATATTGCGGTGGGACAGGTGTTGCTCACCCGCGACGATCTGGCGGATCGTTCGCGCTATTTGAACGCCCGCGACACACTGGATACACTGCTGGAACACCGCATCATCCCGGTCATCAACGAGAACGACACCACCGCCACCCACGAAATCCGCGTGGGCGACAACGATAACCTGTCGGCGCTGGTGGCGAACGTGATGGAAGCCGACCTGCTCATCCTGCTAACGGACATCCCCGGCCTGTACACCGCCGACCCGCGCACCGACCAGAGCGCCACGCTGATCCCCATCGTCAACCAGATTGACGACAGCACCTACGCGCTGGCGGGCGGCGCAGGCAGCAGCGTGGGCACGGGCGGCATGATGACCAAGATTCAGGCCGCGCACCTTGCCAGCCGCAGCGGAATCACCACTGTGATCGCCAACGGCAGCCTGCCGGATGTGCTGGCGCGAATCGTGGGTGGCGAGGCGCTAGGGACGCGCTTCGAGCCTGCTGCATCTTCCGTCGAAAGCCGCAAACGCTGGTTGCTGGCGGAGAAACCGCGTGGCCTGTTGCATGTGGATGCAGGCGCGGCGCGTAAACTGCTCAAAGGCGGCGCGAGTCTGCTGCCGGTGGGCATGACCGCCGTCGAGAATATGTTCGAGCGCGGCGAACTACTGGCGGTGGTTGACCCCTCCGGCAAGCGTATCGCGCACGGGCTGACCAGCTACAACAGCGCCGATCTGACCAAGCTATGCGGCGCGAAATCCAGCCAGATTGTGGAACGCTTGGGGTACAGCTACGGCGACGCGGCCATCCACCGCAACAATCTGGTGCTGCTGGTCTGATCGCCCTCGCAGGCCGGTGCGCGTATACTTAGAGGGTATGAACGTAAAAGAGGTGCGTGATGACCATCGAAGTACGGCTGCCCACGCTGGGCGAAGATGTACAGGAAGTGCGCCTGAACCGCTGGCTGAAGAAAGTGGGCGAGAACGTCCGCGCCTTTGAGCCGCTGCTCGAAGTCAGCACCGACAAGGTGGACAGCGAAATTCCCGCGCCTGCGGACGGCATCCTGACCGATCAACTGGTGCAGGTCGGGCAGATGGTGACGACGGGCGCAATTGTGGCGCACCTCGCCAGCGCCAGCGAAACTGCCGCCCCAGCGCCTGCCAGCATATCCGGTAGTAACGGCGAGGCCTATACCGGACACCTCACGCCCGTCGTGGCGCGTATGGCCGCCGAGCATCATCTCGATCTGGCGCGCGTCCCCGGCACAGGGCGCGATGGCCGCGTGACCAAGAAGGATGTGGAGGCTTTTCTGGCAGCACAGGCCAGCGCCCCCGCCCCGGCTGTTCCGGTTGCGCCGTCCGTTGTTGTTCCCGCGCCTGTCACCGCCGCGTCCCCCGCCCGTGTGCATCCTGTCGAGAGCCTGCCGCCGCCCACCGGAACAACACTCGTCCCGCACAGCACCATGCGCCGCGCCATTGCCGACCACATGGTACGCAGCGTGCAAATCGCGCCGCACGTCACCACCGTATTCGAGTTCGATATGAGCGCCGTCCTCGCGCACCGCGAAGCGCACAAAGCCACGTTCGCCGCGCAGGGCGTGAACCTCACGCTGACAGCTTATTTCGCGGTAGGCTGCGTGAAGGCGCTGATCGCCCATCCGGTGCTGAACGCCCGCTGGACGGATGACGGACTGCTAATGAACTCTGCCGTCCATCTGGGGATCGCCGTCGCGCTGGAGGACGGCTTGATTGTGCCGGTCATCCGTAACGCGCAAGATTTGAACCTGCTCGGTACTGCCCGCGCTGTGAATGACCTCGCCAGCCGCGCCCGCAGTCGTCAATTGCAAGCCAACGAAGTACTCGGCGGGACGTTCAGCATCACCAATCACGGGGTCAGCGGTAGCCTGTTCGCCACACCCATCATCAACCAGCCGCAGACCGGCATTCTGGGCGTGGGCATCCTCGAAAAGCGGGTAAAGGCGATTGACGATATGATCGCCATCCGCCCCTGCTGCTATGTTTCGCTCACCTTCGACCACCGCGCCGCCGATGGCGCTGTGGGGGATGCGTTCATGCTCTCGCTCAAGCAAACGCTAGAGAAGTGGGCGTGACGATAGTGACCCTCATCCCCCGCCCCCTTCTCCCTCAGAGAGAAGGGGAGTAAGCGGATTACGCGATTCTGAAGTCCCTCGCCATGAGGGAGAGGGAAAAAGGGTGAGGGTTCATCTCAA
>Ga0172373_10003429_pt1 | contig 23219 bp, 19 predicted proteins | sample Lak10m_2_FD_114546 | JGI IMG/M metagenome (GOLD analysis project Ga0172373, IMG submission 114546) | Freshwater microbial communities from Kabuno Bay, South-Kivu, Congo - kab_092012_10m | ecosystem: Environmental > Aquatic > Freshwater > Lake | place: Democratic Republic of the Congo...
ACAGAGAAGTTAAGCTCACTAGCGCAGATGGTACTACAGTAACATGTGGGAGAGTATGTCGTCGCCGATCTTTAATGAAAAACCCCTTGAGTAATCAGGGGGTTTTTTTATGCCTTTTATTTTTCAAATCTAGCAACCTTCCCCCTCCATTTGTTATCATCATGTTATGAGAATAACCCTTGGAATCTCCCTGCTATCCTTGTCCTCGATCTACTCTTTCGGACAATGGAACAGCAATACCTCTTTAAATACACCTGTATGTACCGCTGCAAACTATCAAGTTGATCTTCGGATGGCCGAAGACGGACAGGGTGGAACTTTTATCGTTTGGAAAGATTACCGAAACGGTACCCCAGATATCTTCGCACAACACATCGATGCCAACGGTTTTGCCTTGTGGAACCCGGACGGTGCCCCCGTCTGCACCCAAAGTGCCGACCAAAGTACACCAGCCGTAATCCTCGATGGAAATGGCGGTATTATCGTTTCTTGGAGCGACTGGAGAAGTGGTATTGAACGCGATATCTATGCACAACGTCTCGATGCCAATGGTAATCCTCTATGGACCTACGACGGCGCTGTCGTTGTCAATAAGGTCAACAGAGAGCACAATGAACGTTTAGTGACCGATGGACAAGGCGGAGTTATTGTCGTGTTCGAACAGAAGAATATGTCAACCTATTACTGGGAAATATGGGCACAGCGATTAAACGCCTCTGGACAAGCTTTATGGGCAATGGGCGGCATACCAGTCACCCAAGTGCTTTCAGAGCATTTAAACGAGCGTATTCAAAGCGATGGACAAGGTGGTGTTTATGTGGCACTACAAGATTTTAGAAATGGGTTTGATTATGATGTGTATGTGCAACACCTTGGTCCCAATGGAGAATACTTGTGGGGTACAGGGGTCTTAGCTTGCAATACCTGGGGTACTCAGACCAATCCTAAGATTGATCCCGATTATTTAACCGGTGGTGTAATTGTTTCATGGACAGATAAGCGCAATGGAATGGATTACGATATCTATGCACAGCGCATTGATGCATCAGGTAATCTTCTTTGGGGCGATGGTGGAAAAGCGGTTTGTACCGCACCTGGAAATCAAAGCGCCATTGATTTGATTTCAAACAGTGTAGTCGAAGGAGTTATATTCACTTGGAAAGATGCGCGCAATGGCGATTTCGATATTTATGCTGACCGCATGGATATGAACGGAGTTTCTCAATGGCAAAATAACGGATTGCCCATCTGTACTGCAGTAGGTGATCAGCTTAATCCGAATATTACCGGCGATGGGTACGGCGGAGCTACCCTGGTTTGGCAAGATGCTGCTTTAGGCTTTTTCGATATCAAGGCACAGCGTATTTACAAAGAAGGCATTTTTCAATACCTAACCAATGGCATTGTACTAGCCAACGCCACGGGAGATCAGTCAAGTCCGAAGAGCGTTTCTGATGATTTCGGGACAGGTATCGTGGCGTGGGAAGATTATCGCACGGGTAGCCCCGATATTTATTGTGCGAAATTGACTTGGGGCGGAGCCTATGTGGGGGTGAATGAAGAAAACGTTCCAGCGGTTTCCATCTACCCTAATCCGTTTACTAATCAGATTAGAATTTCTACGAATTTAACAGGACGAGGCTTGATTGAGATTTTCTCAGTGGATGGAACATTGGTGAAATCAGAAGTATTGGTTTTAAGTCCAACAACAGAAATGAATTTAGCTGAACTAGCGGCAGGAGTGTACGTGGTGAAGGTGGAAAATACAGTTCAACGGTTGATTAAGCAATGAAGAACTTCACGATAATTATTGCATTTATTGTTTCTATTCAAGTGCAAGCTCAGTTTGTGAGCGATACGTATTTGAACACGCCTTTGTGTACCACCTTGGGCAAGCAAAACGATGCACGGATTCTTGGTGATGGAAATGGCGGTGCTTACATCGCTTGGAAGGATGCGAGAAACGGAACGGCTAATCCGGATATTTACATGCAGCACATTAATGCTGTTGGTGTAGCACAATGGGAATGGAATGGACGCGTGATTTGCGATGATTTAATGGATCAAAGCACACCGAATTTATGCACTGATGGAAAAGGAGGCGTAATTGTTTCCTGGAGTGATATGCGATCTGGAGTGGCGCGCGATGTATTTGCGCAACGTTTGCGTTCGGATGGGACACAGGTGTGGGCGTACAATGGAGTTCCTGTGGCGAACAAACCTATTCGTGAGCATAACGAGAAGATTACTACAGACAACAACGGTGGGGCTTATGTGGTGTGGGAACAATACGATGAAACTTCGGGATTGTGGGATGTTTGGGCGCAGCACTTGGATAGTTTGGGAAATCGGTTGTGGGATCAGAATGGATTGCCAGTAAGTGGCGTTTATTCAAATAAACGAAATCCGAAAATTCAACAATGTAAAACCGATGGGTTTTATGTGGTTTGGCAAGATCTTGAAAATCTCTTGGACTATGAAATCATTGCACAACGCATGAGTTCTGCTGGAGAGCAAATGTGGGGAATATTTGGAGCTGCAGTGGCTGTTCAGCAAGGCGCACAAATCAATCCTAAAATAGATGGAGATAGTTTAACAGGAGGTATCTATGTTTCATGGGCCGATAAGCGCAATGGAAATGATTTTGATATTTACGCGCAACGAATAGACTCGTTGGGAAATTCATTGTGGATGAACGGAGGCGTTGTCGTTTCAGATGCGTTTGGGAATCAGTCGGCTGTTGACATCATGAGTTCTTCAAGTTCTGACGGATTGATTTTAGCATGGAGAGATGATAGAAATGGAAGTTCTGATATTTATGCACAGCGATTGTCTATTGCAGGAAACGAATTTTGGGATGCGGGAGGATTGTTGATTTCTGACAATCCAACTGAAGATGAATTGAATCCAAATATTTGTTCAGACGGACAGGGAGGTGCCATTATAGCATGGCAGGATTCTACCATTAATGATTGGGATGTTCTTGCGCAGCGTATTACAAAAGAAGGTGTTGTTGCTTGGAATGCTGGTGGGGCCGTGGTTTCGAGTGCCATTGAAATTCAATCGCATCCGAAGCAAATTCCAGATGGAATGGGTGGGGCCATTTTTGTTTGGCAGGACAAGAGAGCTAATCAGTACGATATTTATTGCCATCACTTTACGAAGGATGGTGTTGCCATGAAGGTTGAAGAAGTTGCTAACGCGAACACCCTTCGTCTGTACCCAAATCCGGTGAACAAGGAACTACAGTTGAGTTTTGAAGAGAAGATAGAGCAAGTTCTGATTTACAATGAAGTTGGGACTTTGGTGCGTATGGAAAACATTGTGGTTGGACAGATGAATTTACACCTTTCTGTTGAGGCGTTGCCTCAAGGGATGTATGTCATAGAAGTGAGAGGAAACAAGACTGTTTGTCGATTGAAATTTATCAAAGCGTAAATTTTGGATTGAAGCATTGATTTAGTAAACTTGTAACAAATTAATAATTATGAAAAAAGTATTTTTAGTATTAGCCTTATTCGCAGTAGCTGGTGTAGCTTCTGCACAGTACAAAGTTGTAACTATTGTTGAATCTATTTTGCCAGGCGGTGTAGGACGTTCACGCATGATTGAATCGACCACTACACTTGATTATAATACCTACACTACTGCCCGTACAGATGGTAAGGATACGAAGCAAGGAGATGTTGATCGTTCAGACATCAAAATTGATGGATTTCGTGAAACTAAAATGTTGAATTTCTTTTCGATGGTTGGTATTAACTTCCAAAACATTGCTTCAAACGATGCATTGATTATGTCGAAATTAAATGAAATGGATGCACAAGGATATGACTTGGTATTCGTTGCAAGTGGTGTTGAAAGTGATGCTGGAAAGGACGATGGACAAGGGATTTACATTACTCGCTTGTATTTCAAACAACGAAATTAATAGACCTTAATACGGGGGCTTCGGCCCCCTTTTTTTATGATTGAAAATTCAAGAATTATTGCCGGAACCATGCGCTGGGGTGCATGGGGAAGTATGTTAACGGCCAAGGAATGTGCGGTGCTGATTGATTGTTATATGGCTGCCGGTGTGCGTACGTTTGACAGTGCCAATATTTATGGCACGTTCACCAACGAGCGTTTGCTTGGTGAGGCGTTCGCGTTAGCCAATCACAAACGCGATGCATTTGAAGTCATTTCTAAATGTGGGATTGAACCTGCCGCGGGGCGACATGGAATTGAAACCAAGCATTACAATTATTCGAAACATTACATCATTGCTTGTGTTCGAGAGACGTTGGCCGATTTGCAATTGGAATATATTGATACGTTATTGCTTCATCGTCCGTCTATGCTGATGAATTACGATGAAATTGCTGAAGCATTTTCGTATTTGACGAAGGAAGGATTGGTAAACGGATTAGGGGTGAGCAATTTTACACAGACGCAAATAGAGGGATTGTCGGCCTATGTTCCGGTGAAACACAACCAAGTTTTCTATTCACTGTTTCATGCAGCTGAGCAGCCTGTTGGATTTGGTCAATGGATGCGGATGAAAGGGATTTCGGTTTCTACGTATTCTCCGGTATTGGGATTTGAGAATTGCACAGCAGAGCAGAAGCAAGTTTTGCAAGCGATGGCCAGTAAATATGGTGTTAGCGAACGTTCAATTGCTGTGGCTTGGGTGTTGAAGCACGATTGGGTAAATGGCGTGGTTCTAGGAAGTGCAAGCTTGTCGCACGTTCAGCAATTCTTGACTGAGCAAGTAGAATTGGAGTTGGAAGATTTCTTTGCCTTGCTGGAAGTCATGCAAGGGCAGCGCGTTCCTTAGTGGGCGTTCATGGTTTGTGATGAAAGAAGTAGCGTTTCGTTTTGATTGAATGAATCAAAATGGAAATGCGAGTTGTAATCTTTGAATAGTTCTAAAATAAGTTCGGTGGGCATGTTGCCTACCAATTCATCTTTGACCATAGGGCATCCGCCGAATCCGCCGAAGGCACCGTCAAATTTCCGACATCCCGCATCATACGCGGCTTTCAGTTTAGGTTTGGCGTTATCGTATCTTGAATGTAAGTGAGCACCAAAGGAAACCTGAGGTAAGAATTTGGTGGCTTGTTCGAATAAACTTTTGACCAATGAAGGAGTTGCAGCACCGATGGTATCGGATAGCATGAGTTCTTGAATGCCTAATTCGTTGTGAAGTTTTTTTGCAAGGTCTATGACCAATTGCTCTGAATACGCTTCGTCGTATGGATTTCCGAAGGCCATGCTAAGATAGACGACCAGTTTTTTGTTCGACGTGTCGCAATGAGATTTGATGTCTGCCAAAGTAGTAAGACTCTCTTCTATAGACTTTCCCGTATTACGAATTTGAAATTCATTGGACACAGAAAAGGGATATCCGATATAGCTAATACGCTCGTGTTTACAAGCCTCTTCTGCACCGCGAGCATTGGCGACAATAGCCAGTAGTTTCGTGTCGGAGTCGTTCAGTTGTGCAAGTACCTGGGCCGTGTCTTTGAGTTGAGGGATTGCTTTTTCACTAACGAATGAACCAAAATCGAGACGGTCGAATCCTAATGCTAGCAAGTGATTCAGGTAGTTGATTTTCATTTCTGTTGGAATGAAATTCTTTAAACCTTGCATGGCATCTCTTGGACACTCGGTGATATAAATGTTCTCAGACATGGGGCGAAATTACGTAGATATTTCACAAGTATGGTAAGGAGGAATGAGGTGTACTTCGATGGATTTGTGGATACGGTTGGTTTCGAGGTAGGTAGTGAGTTGCATAAGTTTTTTAGGAAGACGGTGGTTCGAGCGAACGAAGAGATGAACGTGGTATTGATCTTCTATGAGATTTGGTTCAAGTAAAGGGGGATGTGAACGAAATTGAAAGGCCAGTGCGAAGGTTATACTAGTTAGTGCCAACCTGCTAAAGACTTTCCACCGATATTCAAAGGCAACGATGAAGCAGGTAAGTCCGATTAAGAAGAGCAGTGCCTGCGTGGCGTTGAACGGGATATTGGTGAGTTTGAGTAGTGGAAGTTGGTTTATTTGGTGGACCGTTTCGTTGAATAAGTAAAGCAATGCGTGTATGAGCTCTGCGATTGCGTGATTCAACAAAGGGATTGACGATAGGCAGAGGAGGGCTATGCCGGCGTAGATAAGGGCTGTGGATAGCGGCACGCAGATGATGTTTGCGAGAAGGAAATAGGTAGGAAAGGTGTGAAAGGTGAGTAAGGTGATGGGGAGAGTGGCTACTTGAGCGACGAGGCTTACTAGGCAGAAATCGACACTGAATTGCACCCACTTTCGTTTAGATACGTGGAATTTTACTTTGGGATAGATATAAAGGATTCCGAGTACCGCAGCGAGGGAAAGTTGGAATCCGAGTTGCTTGAACAAGAACGGATCATAGACACCCAGAAGAAGAATGGACCCTGCGACCACGTTTGTTTTGGCATATCTCCATTGCATAGCATCGATAACGACGAAGAACGTCATCATGAACGCCGCGCGTGTGACGCTAGCGGAGAATCCGGTTATTGCAGCGAAGGTCCAAACGGCAGTAGCTCCTAAGAGAAGATACATGCCTTTTCTTCTTTTCCTTCTGAAGAGCGCGTTCATAGCGGCTTTCACAAGTTGGCACACCAGGGCGACGTGCATTCCGGACACAGCCAGAATATGTGAGATGCCGGCATTCGCAAATTGTGTTTTGCTTTCAAAAGAAAGATCTTGGGTGTTACCTAGCACCAGCGCTTTCATGATTCCGGCTTCGGAAGAATCGGATAAGAACCGATTGAACATGTTGGCAAGGTCATGTTGAGCTTGTGCGAAGTAAGTCAATAATTTGGGTTGGTGAGGTTGAGCGAGAATACGGACGGCCTCTATTTGGGCGTAGCAATTCTTGCTGTTGAAAAAGGATTGCGGGTTGAACGATTTGAGAGCGGAGGGTGAGGGAAGGGGAGATACGATTCCGAGAATGGTAAGTTCGTCGCCAGGAAAAAGAGAGGAGGTAGGTTCACAATGCAAGTTAAAATTTTGATTTAAAGAATGGGTATTAGGTAAGCTGACTAAAAAGGAGTGAGGGTTGATGACTTCGAGAATTTCTACATGTAAAATAGCCGCTTCTTTTTTTGAAATGGCTGATTGAGGAAGAGACATGCTGAGGCGTAGCATTCCGAGGAAAAGGAAGAGCATGAGTATGAGAATGGTTTGAAAGAAGGGGAGTTTTTTTCTTCTTCGAAGAAAGAGCACGGAACAGATGACAGCGGCACTACCCCAAAAAAAGAAGGACGTGTGAATGGGGGTGCAAAAGGCTATGATTAGGCCTATGAGGAAAAAAAGCGTAGGAAGAAGAAGGGGGGAGTGATCAATTGGTTTTTTCATTTTCCGGAATTTGTCCGAAAAATAGGTTTTGATCTAATTGAGAAAATTTATGCTTATGCATGAAAAAGAACGCAAGCAAGATGCTGCCTTGGTATAATCCGAATAAGTTGGCTTTTTTCCACTGTTTCTTTTCTGATTTTCTAAGCTTCAAGTAATATCCCATTTTCCCGTAAAAGTGGAAGTGGGCTTTTAGCACAGCAAATAGGTAGTTGAAATTTCCTTCTAACATGAAACGAACTCCGGCGATACCGTCGAGGCACATGCGTTTCAGAGTGAATAGGAACAGTGAATTTCCTCTGTAGTTTTTTACGATGAGAAACAAGTTGTTTCTGAAGTTGAGATAGGTTTTGAAAGCGCTTTGTCTATCGAGGGTTCCTCCACCGACGTGGTAAATTTCGGCTTTTCCGCAAACACCAATTTTATACCCTCTGTTTTTTAAGCGCCAGCACAAATCGATTTCTTCCATGTGTGCGAAGAATGAACCATCGAATCCTTCCACTTCTTTCCACGCCCATGATTTAATCATGAGAGCCGCACCAGAAGCCCAAAAGACTTCGCGGTTGGTGTTGAATTGGTCTTTGTTTTCTTCGAAGGCATAGAAGATGCGTCCGGCGCAAAATGCGAAAGCATCTTGATCTAAATATCCTCCGGCGGCACCAGCATATTCGAAGTTGTGTTTGTTGGCGTAGTCGAGAATTAGGGGAGCGCAAGCGACTAAATCATGGTCTGATTGCAAGAACTCGAGTTGAGGTTCAAGCCAATTGGCAGGGACTTCTACATCTGAATTAAGCAGAACGAAATATTCGTAATCAAGGTTTTTTAGTCCGAGGTTATAGCCCTCTGCGAAGCCATAATTTTTATCGAGTTGAATAACTTGAACATCTGGAAAATCAGAAGAAAGTACAGCTATTGATTGGTCGGTTGAATTGTTGTCAATGACAATAACGTCTGCCAAGGGCGAGTGTTGAATGACCGAAGGAAGAAATTTCGATAAGAAATGAGCTCCGTTCCAATTGAGAATAGCTACCGCAATGTTTTTCTTCTGGGCCATTCTCGCTTAATTCGGGTTATACCAAAGGTCTTCCAATTCATCGCCGCTGAACGGATTAACACGTTGGTTGTTTTTTAATCGACCTACTGTTGAAGGGTCATTCATTTGACGTGAACGCACCATGTTTTTCCAATCGAAGTTTTGAATTTCGTTTGGAACATCGGAATGCAGTAATTCAAAATCGCTGCTTAAGCTTGTGTTATAGAATAAGAAGCGACGGTCTTTCAATCCGGTATTGGTGGTGTAGTAATGCCAAATTTCAAAGGGCCAATAATCGGGACTGTTATTTCGCACCACGCGGGTGTTGGGTTTTCCGTATTGCAGGTACACGCGTCCGCGGTCGGTTTGCCATCCTTTCTTAATGCGTGTGCCGAATTCTTTTTGCACAGCTAGTACATCCTTATAGTAGTTTTCCCACGCGGCTTGGGGGTTTTCGGGATTCCTTCTATACCAAAACGTATATAGAAAACTTTGACGAGTGGCTAAATCAACGGTAGGAAGAATGTTGTCGATGGTATTTCGTTCTACCGATTCTGCGATAGGTAGGCACGATTGAATGTGTGCGAGAATAGAATCTGCGCTGTGGTAGTTGGCAACAAAGGTTTTTGAAATGTCTAGTCCCGTTGGTGCTTGGAATGTGTTTTCAGCGGTTTTGTTTCTGGTGAAATCACGGTATTTGGTGCACACCACTTGACCTGTTCGGTCGAGCATTTCCAACTTTAATTTATAATCACCGGTTGTGATTTTAGAAATATCTACGGTGTAAATGATTGGTAACACGCTTTCAGACTCTGCGCGAATGATGCGTTTTGTTCCGGGGATTTCGTGTTGTAAATTATCTGTTAAGCTTACGGTATAGGCAAAAGCGATTTTCTTACCCAGTAGTTTGTTGGAATTGTATAGTTCGCTGTAGATGATGATGCCGTCTAGCGAGTTCGGAAAATAATTACTCACGTATGGAATAAGGTCATATCCTGCTTTGGAGAATGGATTGTTTTCCGTTGTAGGAGAGAAGGCACTGATGAACGAAATGTCAGAGAAAAAGCACCCTTCTGCCAAGTGGTTAATTTCTATGGGTTCTGAGTGGTTGATAGCTTTGCCAATGGGATTATAAGCGTCGGTGATTTCGATATTCAAATCATATTTTCCATCAGGAATGGGAATGCGTTCTACGCACATAAAATCTGCAATGGTTTGCGAGTGCTGGTATGCGCTTGATGCAGTGAATTTAGCCGCTCGAACAATGCTATCGTTCGATGTGATGGTAAGTAGAATATTAGCGCTCGCTTGGTAGTTGATGTCTTCCGCCTCAATTTTATTTGGGAACAGAGTTCTTCCTTCAAATGAAAAAACGATCTCTAAATAAGGACCACTTTCTGGGGAATAGAAGGTTTGATGGTCAATGAAAACACGCATGGCCCATGAAGACATGGAGCAGGTGAATAACGAAACCAAAAGAGCGAGTCTAAGCATAGTGCAAAGATGGCAAAACTATCGAAGCTTTGCTTGCAAAGAATTGGAAAAGATTATCTTCCTATGACGCGGTGAAGGTTCTCGATGGCCATATCCCACAGCATTTTTGTGTCATCGATGTCATCATCGTCACAAAAGTCAGTTACGATTAAGGCTACCTCGTCGGTCATTTCGTCGATTTTAATTCTCATTTCACAGAAAGTGCCTTCGAATCCGTCGTCTTTCCAACGCCATTTGATGCTGCTGTCTTTCTTGATGGTGATGAGGTCGGCTTGTCTTTCTTCTCCTTCCCATTTGAATGAAAGGACATTGTTTTTCATGTTCACAGAATCTGCGAACCATTCTTCCAAATTGCTGGGGTTGCTGATGCAGTTGAATAAAATATGTGTTGAACAGTGAACGATAAATTCAAGTTCTAATTTGGTCTTTGTCATGATAAAATCTATATCTCTAATGTACTACAAACTGATTTGCTTTTTGCAATAATGGGATTGAATGGTTGAAAAATCAAGAAAAAAGTTAATTCATTCTTGTATAAGATTTTTTCCAAACGGACTTTCCTTTTGCGTCGTGTAACTCAATAATGGCTTCGCGTTGTTTGGTTGGTCCGTTGAATTGAATGGTGCAGAAATTTTGTTCTTCGAAGAGGGTTCCTTTAACGCGGTAGGTGTTTTCTTCTTTGACGTTGGTGTAAGGCGAGCTGGTTAATGGAGAGGTGGTGATATCGAGTACGCGGATGTCGTTAGTGAGTGTTCGTTCTGAAAGTTCTGCGAAGTGCCTGTCGCCTGTGAGGAAGATGATGTTCTTGATTTGATTTTCTTCAATCAGTTGAAAGAGTTTTTTGCTTTCTTCTGTGTAATTGGCGAAGGTTTCGAACACGGGAACACTGTTCACCACTTGACTTCCGATACAGATTAATTTAAAAGAAGCACGACTGCTTTTGAGGTCTTCGATAAGCCAAGTGAGTTGTTCATCGCCAATCATTTTAGCTTGGACACCTGTTGTTTTATAAGGTGTGCGGAACGAGCGGTTATCAATAAGGTAGATGTCAATATCGTTCACTTGAACCTTGGCCGTATTGCAGTTGGTGCTTCCACCAGGAATACCCGAATTTGAATTCGCCCAAACATCGTTGAATGCTTGCAAAGATTCTTTGCGGTACACAAAAGTTCCATCGCAATCGTTGGGGCCAAAATCATGATCATCCCAAATGGCGTAGTTGGGACAAGCGTTCAATAGGGCTTGCATGCTATTGACTTTTCGCGCATGGAAGTAGCGATTCATCATGTTTTGATAGGTTTCCCAATCACCTTCACGGTAATAAATGTTGTCACCTAACCAAATCATTGCGTTTGGTTTTTGGTCGGCTATGGATTGAAAGATGCGTGTATCTTGTCCGTACGGCTTCCCTGGTCGATCGAATTCAGCGTCGTTAATGTAAGCGCATGAGCCGAAGGCGACTGTGCACGATGGAGGGTCTTTGCGCCATTGCCATAGTTCTTGTGTTGTGAATTGAAGGGTGTCAGATTTGGCGTTGGCTGTTGTGAAGAGGACGTAATACGTGGTCTTCGGAAGAAGTTCAGACAGAGTGAAGGTGTGACAATAGCTGTGGTCTTCGCTTAATACAGCAGAAGTGGTAGACCAAGTTTTTTTGTCGGAAGAGTACGCAATGGTTACTGAATTGCTTTTCGATTCATCGTGCATCCACAAGGCTGCGTTTCTCATTCCGACATGTCCGATCATGGTTTGAATTTGTGCCCATGAAAAGAGAGAGAGGAAGAATAAAAAGGTTAATGCGACAATCTTGCTGAAGTGATGCATGTATTGAGTTTTTCGTTGAATGAATCCCATTCGAAATGTTGGGTAATGAAGTTTCGATTGACTGTTCCTGCATCGTGTTGTGAATCGATGTTCAGGAGTAGTTCTTGAATGGCTGCGATGAATTCGTTTTTGGTGTTGGCTATTTTTACTCCGGTTGGTAAATCCATTCCAAATGCATTTGCGGCTAGGGAAGTGGTGATTACCGGCAGTTCGCAGGCCATGGCTTCGAGTAATTTATTTTGCAATCCGGCCCCCATAAACATTGGTGCAACAAACACTTTTGCTTTGTTGTATTCGGCGTTCATGTGTTCTACCCAGCCGGTCACCTTAACATATTCGCTAGCCAATTGTTTTACTTCGTCACTTGGACTAGCACCTGCAAAGCACAGACGAATGTTTGGGAAGAGATTTATTAAATCAGGAAGAAGTGTTTGCGCTAGATACAATGCAGCTTGGACGTTCGGGGGGTAAGACATGTTACCCGCGAATATGATATCGAAGGACTTTGTGCTTGTTGCGTCGTTAAAAAAATAGGAAGTATCTACACCGTTAGCAATTACAGTTGCTGATTTTAGCGGAGGTAAAGTCAGTAATTTTCTGTCTTGTTCAGAGATTACAAAATGCGCGTTGAAGTAATCGAAGATTTTAAATTCGTATTGACCGAGGCGGGTATTTTCTTCCTTCCAAAAAAGTTTTTTAATTCCTCGTTCGGAATCTAGTCTTCGCTTTGCTGAGGCAGAAAAGGCATCCATGTAATCGATGGATTTCGCGCAGCTAAAATTGCTTTTAACGTATTCTGAGGTTCGAATGAGTTGACAGAAGATGTGGTTTGGTTTGAACGACTGAATAATTTGGTCTATTTGTTTCTGCGCGCCGGCACTGTAGAAATACGATACTTGAAATGGAAGATTGGTGAAGAGTGCATGAAGAATTCGCAAGGGTATTTTCCATTTTGCCAGTGGAATGATGTGCAGCTCTTTGGTAATTTTTTTTAGTTCCGAAAGGTCTGGAATAGTAGGTTGGTCGTTCAAACAAATCAAGCAAATCTCATGGTGCTTCGCTAGGAATTGCAATTGGTGAAAAACGCGAAGTTTGTCGCCTTTCTCAAGCGGAAATGGAATTCTTGATGTAAGAACTACCAGTTTCATTTTCTCTTGAGTGATTTGATGAAATCGATGAAGGGGCGAATGATATTTTGTTCGCCGTAGTTTTCATTGAGGAATTGCTGCGCTTTTTCCACCATAATATTTCTTGTCTCTACGTCCTGTAGATGACGGTAAGCGGCTACCCATTCTTCGGTGGTGTTGGCTATCATAACGTGAACTTCATGTTCAACTTCTAGTCCTCGCAAGGCTTGATGTGTAGCGATTACTGGGATGCCGAGTGCAAAAGCTTCTAGAATTTTCACCCGTATTCCCGAACCTGAAAGTAATGGAACCGCCATGATATCATAGTTGAGTGCGAATAATTTCGCATCGGGTACTTCGCCATGCACGAAGAAATTATCGCGTTCTGAAGTGACGAAAGAGTTGGGCATTTTTCTACCTGCAATGTGCATTTCCAATTCTGGAAATTCTTTGTGTAGCGAAGGCCAGATGGTTTCATTGAACCAATCGAGTGCTTCAATGTTGGGTAACCAATCCATAGACCCAATGTGATACATTTTATTTGCTACTTCGTTTTGGCGTTTCGGTATGTGCATGTGCGTACTAATTGGAAGCACGTACAACGGTCTGTTGCGCACAAAGGCCTGAGTGGTAATTAAGTCGCTTTGGCTGATACAAGCGATACCGTCCACTGAACGCCAAGCCTCGATTTCAGCGGTATGTAATTTCTTGCTGAGGTAATTGAGGAATATTCGTTTGAAGAAATTTCGTTCGTTGTGGGCTAGCTTGTCCCAAATATGGTGTTCAATATTGTGTGAACGCAACACTACTCTTGCCTCGCTATTACGACGAATGGTAGCTAAGTAGGGGGTTGTAAACAGACCTTCCAAGATGATACAATCAAACTTTTGTTTTTGAAGAATTCGCGTTAGGCGAATATCTACATCAACAGAATAGAACCGATTGAGATTATAAGCATCGCGGGTGATAAAGCTGCTGTAGATGTCCACGACATTCAATTTTGTATCTACAAAAACTCCTTCAATATCCGTTGAGCGAATGTACTCATCGCTCATTTGTTCGGGCATGAAATCGTGTTTCTCGGTGAAAATGGTAAGCACTTTCACATGGTGTCCTGCGTTTAATAATCCGGTTGTTAGCGCATGATAGGCGATACATCCTCCGTCGGTTAAGGGGAGGGGCGGTTTGGGACAGATTTGCAGGATGTTCATTGGGCCGGTTTTGATTTGCGTTTGAACCACGATTTAAACGGAATGTGTCCTTCAAATCGTGCGCGAATGGTTATAAATAATCCCAATGGGAACGTAACAAAGGTGGCTAGCCACATACCCGTGAATGCAGAGACGATTTCGCTTTTCGTCATTTTTTCTCCGGCGATGGTTAGCATTTCAAAAACGATGAAAATGCCAAGGGCAATGATGGTAGGCCATCCCACACCTCCGCGTTTGATGAGAGCGCCAAGCGGGGCGCCAATAAAAAATAGAATAATGACTGAAATGGCCAAGGTGAATTTGCGGTGAAATTCAATTTTGTTTCGATTGATGAATTGTTCTCGGCCTTTGATTTCTTCTTGCAGTTGAGTTGGGCTAGGAAGCTTTTTAAAAGGTTGATCAATTGAAATGGATTTGTCGGCTTGGGCAGGCGGATTAGCTTGCAGATTTGCAAGCACTTTAACGACGCTATCTTTTGCTGTTTCGAGGCTGTCTATAGCGGTGGCCAATTGATTCACCGTCATCATTTCAAACGAGTTCTTGAAAATATCTTCGTCGTTGTTTTTGAAAATTAAGTTGCTTAAGTCTAAGCGAAGAATCATGGTTTCGAATGAACCATGCACTTGAGGGAAGGTTCGTTCGGGGCGCACAGCAGTGAGCGGTGCCGAATTCGGTTTATGCTTTTCTTCTTTCTCGTCGTAGGTGTTTCCGTTTCGAAGTGTTAAAATAAGGAAACGCTTGTCTTCGGTTTGTGTCATTTCCCCTTCGGCTGCACGAATAACGGTGCGGTTACCTCCGTTGGGATTCCGATGATCGTAAATAAGAACGTCTTTCAGTTTGCCGGTGTTGTTGTCTTTATCGGCGACACGCATACTAACGCCTTCAATGCCGTTGAAGAAAACACCTGGTTCAAGGTTTAGGGCTGGGCGCTGTTGTGCAATACTGAAAAGTAAGGTTCTGAATTTAAGGTTGGCGATGGGCCAAACGTTATTAGCAAAAACAAAGGAACCAATGCCCAAAACGAACATGAAAATAACCAATGGACGAAGAATACGGCTAAGCGACATGCCCGCGCTTTTCATGGCTGTTAACTCATTGTTTTCTGCTAATGCTCCGAAGGTCATAATACTGGACATGAGCACCGCAAGGGGCAAAGCCATATTAACGATACGTGCCGAAGCATAGACGAGGAGTTGTAGGATGATCCAAGGTTCTAAGCCCTTTCCCATCAATTCATCTAGATACAACCATATGAATTGCATCTCGAAAATGAACATGGCAATCAAGAAGGTCACTAGGAAGGGACCAATGTATGCTTTTAGCAGCAGACGTGATATTTTAGGAAAGACGGTCAATGCTACAAAAATAGGTGTGGTAGGGCTTCCATAATTAAGTTAATCTTGTTTTTTTGCTTGGCTGTGTCTGCTTATCTTGGCGCATCAAATTTGCAAGATGAAATTATTTTACGCCTTTTTATTCAGTGTGCTTGGTCTTGGAACACTAGCACAAGCGCCATTTGGCTATAGCCTGTCTGGTCATGATTACGATCGTATTCCTAAAACACAGGTGGCTAGTTTTGATTCGAATGAACTGTGGGCATTAGCTAATCAGTCAGACAAAGACGGTACTTTGCCTATTTATGGTAAAGAAGCTGTTTATTCGATGAATCCTTCTACGCATGGAGTTTGGACTTATTTGCCGAATGGTGATAAAGTTTGGCAATTGCGTGTTACGAGTCCCGGTGCATTATCAATGGATGTTTGGTTCAGTAATTTTTACGTTCCAGAAGGTGCGTTTATTTATGCTTACGCAGCTGACCGTTCTTGGTTTGTTGGACCATATGGAAACGAAGAAAATTCGCCACTGCACACGTACCGCACCCCCGAGGTGTTTGGTGATGATATTGTGTTTGAATACTACCAACCTTATGAAGTAATGGAGAATCCAATTTTGGATATCCGCGGCTTCGGTCACTTCTTCCGATTTGTTCATGATGATCGTTTCGAGCGCGCTTCTGACGTATGCGAGGTGGATGTGAAATGTCCGGAGGGAGATGAATGGACGAATGAAATTCGTTCGGTGGTTCGTTTGAGTATTCCATCTACTGGTGGTGTTGGATTGTGTTCAGGTACCTTGGTGAACAATACCTCTTATGATTGCAAAAATTATATTCTTACTGCTGATCACTGCACGCAAGATTCTCAGGATGCTGATTTTGCATTGGTTTCTGTTCGATTTAACTATCAAAAGAATTCATGTGGAAGTGGCGTAAGTGCCGCTTCTCAGAACAAAGTAGGTACTTATCGTCGTGCGGACTCGAACGATGGCGGTGGTAGCTCGGGAAGTGATTTCGCTTTATTGGAAATGGTTTTAGCTATTCCATCGAATTATAATCCGTATTATGCCGGATGGGATGCTTCGGGAGCAACACCAACCATATCTGCTAACAATTGGAAAGTCGTTTGTATTCACCACCCAGCGGGCGACTATAAAAAGATTTCTACCGCTAACAATTGTATTTCCGGCACATGGCCTGGTGGGGTGGCGAATCACCATTGGAAAGTGACCTGGATGCAAACGGTAACCAATTGGGGAGTAACCGAAGGTGGATCATCAGGTTCACCAATCTTCGACAAGAATCACCATCAAATCGGAACCTTAACAGGGGGTGGATCTTTTTGTGATGCACCGACTGCAAATGATTATTATGGAAAAATGGATAAGCATTTTACCTCTAATCCAAATCCGGTAAATGAAGACTTAGTAGATTGGTTAGATGCAGCAGGAACGGGTTTATTGGTAGTGGATGGAAGTTATGTGGGTCCTTCGTTGTCGCAGCCTTGCTTATCAGTAGGAGTGGAAGAAAGTTTAGCGTTCCAAGATTTGAAGTTATTTCCAAATCAAGTGGAAGATTTCATGACTGTGCAATGTGCCAGATTTGATTTGTTGAAAGTGTTAAATGTGTATTCACAAGATGGGAAATTGGTTCAAACCTTTACCTTGAATACAGAGAATACGACGTTAGATTTCTCGAACTTGTCGCAAGGAATGTATTTTGTGAGTGTGGTAAGAAACGATGGAAGTGCCTTCAATAAGAAGTTTGTAAAATTGTAGTATGATTGTAACACCAGCGACTTGGGATTCGTTTTTTAAGGAAGAAGAGAAGCAGGAGTACTTTATATCATTGATGAAATTTGTCGAGGAAGCTTATGCTTCCTCGATTTGTTTTCCGCCTCAATCAGAAATATTCGCAGCCTTTGAAGCTTGTGCGCCTGAGCATGTGAAGGTGGTTATTTTGGGACAGGATCCCTATCATGGAACCGGCGAAGCGCATGGATTAGCCTTTAGTGTTCGACAAGGGATGAAGGTGCCACCATCGTTGCGCAATATTTTTAAAGAATTGGAAAGTGAGGTTGGAATTGACTTAGCGCGAAGTTCAGACTTAACCGCATGGGCTAAGCAAGGTGTTCTTCTTTTGAATGCGGTTTTAACTGTTGAAAAGGACAAAGCGGGCAGTCATGCTAAACGCGGATGGGAGCATTTTACCGATGCGGTTATGAGCTATTTATCTGAACGAAATGAGCACGTTGTTTTTGTTTTCTGGGGCGATTATGCGAGGAAGAAAAAATCACTTATTGATCTGTCTAAACACGCGGTCATAGAAAGTGCTCATCCATCGCCACTTTCAGCGTATCGCGGATTTTTCGGGTCGAATCCGTTTGGAAGAATAAATGAGCAGTTAGTCGCATGGCGTACATCGCCAATAAAATGGTAAAGAGCAGTGCAGTTAAGAGCCTGCGGCAGTTAAGAGCCTGCGGCAGTTAAGGTTGTGTTTCCTCTAATTGTTTGAGGTGTTGTTCAACTTGGTGTTCGTTGAAGTTGTCCCAAACAGGTGCGGTGGTTTTTGATTGTCCGACGAGGGCGTGAAGATATTCGTTGTCGTCTTTATACCGCGTGTGTAGTTGCTCAAGCACTAGGAAAAAATACTCGTCGAGTCGGGTTGTGTTTGACAATGCGTTCATTTCCACGGCAGTTAATTGCAACAGGTTTCCAACTACATTCTTTTCTTCTTCGTCGATGGTGGTTTTATAACCCAGCGTAAGCGCCTTATAGACGAGGTTGTTCCAAGCTTCGCTGTCGGTACACCACGACACATCCTCCATGGTTCGTGCGTGCTCGCAGATGAGTACTATGGCGTGTAGGACTTCTGGTAAATACGAAGTCGGAAACTCATCGAAACTTCTAAACTCGAATCCGCTTTGATACAGTTTTTCGCGATTAAAATCGAGTCCTAGATCCGTTAACAATTCATAGCTAAGTTCAGATTCTACTCGGTCGCGCCACCAGATATTTTCTTCTTTTTTGAACTTTAATAATTTTCGGAATTCTTCCACCGGATAGGTGAGTACTTTTCCTTTGGCTATGGACTTGTGGTAAGTTCCAACGCCCGTGTAGCGCGACATAGCGTTGCGCATAGAGCCTCCTGCGAATTTTTCTTCTGTGTTGAATTTTTCGCTGATGACCGACATGATATCAGGGCTACCTAAGGTTGCGATGAAGAGGGGTTCGAACCACTGCAAAAGGTACATGGCTTTGTGATGCGCCCAATCGAAGGCTTCGTAATTCACAATTCGACTGTCTTCCATGAGGGTAGGAAGGGTGATGTGAAAGTGGAAGGTTCCGTTGTTGAAGAGCACCAAATTTTTCTGGTTTGACATGAACATGTTTATGCCGATGTTATACTCTGGAAAGGTTAATTTTCCTGGAAGAATTTCGGCTTCGTTCAGTTTGTCTAGAAAGAGTTTTTTGGTGGCTTTAAGTTCGTTGTAGGTTTCGTGAATGGTTCTGTTTTCGTAGTATTTCGTGACAAACTCAATGGTGTCGCCATCGAAAATAACGGCACCCATGGGATTGTTTTTCTGCGTAAGCATACTTTTAATTTGGTGAGGTTGTTTTTCGAGAAACAACTCTAAAATTGACTTTCCAGCATATTCTGGATTGTCTAGCATGGGTGGCGCAGATAGGATGGTCTTATGTTGGAAATGAATGTCGAGCTTCTCTAATGAGTGGCTGTTCATCATTTGACTTACCAGATAGTTTTTGTTTTTGTCGAATGCGGTCTCTAGCATTTTCTCTAAGGCGCCCGCTTTGTAGCATTTGAGATAATCAATGCTGTAGCGCTCGCGGCCCATTTTTTCTTGAATGAATTCACCGGAAACAATAAGTGGATCTTCGAATTGAAAATAGGTTTCATTTTCTAGTCCGATGCCCCAGAAGATTTTTTTGATGGAGGTATGTGTGTTGTTTTTATTCAAGAGAGCTAGCGTGTGTTAGATGGGAGAATAAACGTGATGTGTTTGGTTAGTCGTGGTAAAAAAGTACAAACGAGGAATAGCGTGGATGATTCCACCAGTCGCGACGTTTGCGTGCGAAGTAGTTGTAGTTGAGTTTTCCTGCTTGCGATTGAAGCGGATAAAGGACCTCGTTGTTTTCATTTCGAAATGCTTTTTTCTTTTCCGTTTCAGGTACAATAGGGACAATGTGTCCGCTTAGTCCAACTATTTTTCTCTTCGCACAGATGATTCCAATTCCACCGTTGTCATTGACTAAATTTTGTATTTCAGTCAAGTTGTGAATTTGTCGCCATCCGTATAGATGTCCCCATTTCGAGAACCAATCGTGAATGGCGCTTGAGTAAATGGGTTCAACCGTTTTGTGAAAAACAGGCTGCACGTCTTCACCATTTTCCAAACGTTTAATGGCTTCGTCGGTCCACCACACCGTTGGTAAATACACTTTTGCAAAGTAGCAGTAGTCGTAAGAATACACATTGCAATAGGTGTCATCGGGTGTGCGTTGGTAACGCAAACTGTTTTTTACATCGAGCTTTTTAATGAGCTTGTGTAGGCTTCGGCGTTTGGACTCGGGCGATTTTAAATTTCGGTGAGGGATGGTTTCATCGGCCATGGGATGAAATTTCGCATCGTGAGAATCTAAATTCGATTTTGTTGTGGGCAGAAGCGCCGCGGGTTTTAGCGCAATCACTTTGGTATGTTCAAGTGCGTTAGAAACGGCAACTCTCGTTTCAACAACTTCTTTCATGTTTCTAGTTTTTACTAGGGTAAAGATAGGGGAGAATTGCTGCACGAGAATGCTTCACGAGAATGCTTCACGAGAATACGAAGCGAGTAAGGAGGGCTTAGATGATAATAAATTTTCGATTCAAGAAATTTCCTTCTTCCGTTGTGATGCGAATTTCATATGCTCCTTTGGGCCAGTTGTAAAGTTGTACGTTTATGCTGTTTTGTGGGGCAGTTGCGCTGTGCACGAGTTGTCCTTGGCTGTTGAAAATCGAATACGTTGAATGACTAAAGGGGAGGGAAATCGTAATTTTAGATTCGGCGGGATTTGGAAATACTACTAACGAATTTTCGAGTGTTTCGTTTTGCACCAGGGTATTCGTAGAACACGCTGCTGATAGGCTGTTCGTGTCTTCTAAAATATCAAGTGGCGATAATGGTGTAGTTGGAAATCCTGCGAACGTTTGAGGATAATAACTGGCTCGGAAGACCTGATTTTGAGCCGGAGTGGCGCCTTGCGCAAGTATGCCGGTTACTGTAACTGGATTCATGTATTGCCATACTGATTCTCCGTTGGTATTTACTTCAGAAAATAGTCCAGATGGACCGTTGCAAAGCAGAATGTTTCCATTCGGAAGTTCTTGCGCGCTGGAAATATTTTGAGCGTAATAATTGTTCGGATTCCCTTGATTATACAAGAACGTAGAGGTGCTTGGCAAATAGGGGAGATTTGGATCATATGTGTATCCAGTGAGGCCGGGATGAATAACTTCAACCGTGGAATAATTTCCGTCGGGTCTGTTTAATCCATTGTTGAACACCATGATATCGTTCGCATACATAGATGGCTGTGCTACCCAGTGGGCATTGTGTTGTCCAAAAAATATTTGCGAGTTCGCGTCGCCTTGGTTGTATGCTTGCGGATTTCCCCAACGGTACAATAAGTCTCCACCCTTATTAGCGTTTCCTCCACTATGCCCGCTAGCTTCCGCAGTGGTGGTACTGTGGTCTATGATCCAAATTTCACTGAAGCTGTGTGAACTTACCACAATCTGGTCGAGTTGTTCATTGTAGTCGATTGAGTTAAAATGAATCCAATCGCTTGAATTTGCAGAGGCTTCGAAATTTGCATTGACGCGTTCTGGATGGGTGTTAACACTTCCGAAATTGTTCTTGCTATTATCGAAATCTTGAACCATATGATCCCACAAGTGCCATTCCCAAACTACAGTGGCGGTATTGTTTGATTCAGGATGTAGTTCTAGAATTTGTTCACTCCAAACGTTTGCGGGAGTGAGAGTCGGATTGCGTCCTGCTTGAATGGCTTCGGTATTTGTTTTTAACTCCCAAGCAATAACCAATACATTCCCATTCGGAAGTGCTTTCACATCGTGGTGCTGACATGCTGTGGTGTTGGAAAGGGTATAGCTCCAATCGAGGCTGCCATCCCAATTAAACAATTCAATAATTCCTCCCTTTCCTCCGGCATTGAAGGTGGTGTTGTTCGCATTGCCTGTATGAAGTAATTGCCCATTTTCAAGTAAGTAAACCGCTTGACCAGGCTTGTGTGTGCTGGTCCAACTGTGCAATTCGTTTCCACATTTATCTATCAAATAAGTTTTGAAACTGCCTATTGGTGCGAAAAGCACATAGCCTTCGTCGTACGATTCATTCGTGTGTTGAAGCAGTCCAATGGTTTGACTGTAGTTTAGAATAGAAATGAAAGAGAGAAGAAGAGAGAAGTAAATTTTCATTTCATTTTTTTTCTAATAGACGCCGGTGTGGATGAAAAGTTTAATGGCGGAATGCTTCGCGAGAAAGCAATGCGAGAATAATTATTTAGTGTAGTAGGTGTAAACAAGTTCCGTGATTTCGGAAATGATGGCTTCGTTGGTAGTGTCGTTTTCGTACGAGTGTGAAACGAAGAAACTCAGAATTAAATGATCTCCGTTAGGTAGAAAAACAATGCCTATATCGTTGAGGGCCTCGGTGAGTCCTTCGTCGTTCGAGCCTGAAGAGCCCGTTTTATGAGCCACAATGGTTCCTTCCGGTAGTTTGCCTTTGATGCGCATTTGTCCGGTTTCTGTGTCTTTCATCGTCTGCCACAAGAAATTGTAACTCTTTTCAGACAGGAGTTTGTTGTTGTTCAAATAATAGGCTCTCAGTAGATTGGTTGCAGCAATTGGGGTGGTCCAGTTTTGAAACATATTGTCCCAATTTTTTTGCATCTGTTGTTCGTTGATGTGAATTGAAATGTCGCTAAATCCATGCGATATAAAATACGCATTCACCACTTCTGGTCCACCAATTAGTCGCAACAGGGCATCGCAGGCTACATTATCACTATGCACAATTTCATACCGAATCAATTTAGCGATGGAAAAACTTCCTCCGTTTGGATTAGCATCTCTCAGCGGGCTGTAGAACTTTTCAGGCATGTCCTTTTTTTCTATTTTCACTTTCTGCGTCAAAGTGAAAACGCCTTTGTCAACCAAGTCTAGCACACAAAGGGCAATATGAAATTTGAATACGCTTTGCATCGGAAAATGTCCTTCTCCACGAATAGAAAGGGTGTCTCCCTTTTCAAGATGCAACATAGAAAATCCCAGTCGCACGTCCTTGTTCACCAGCAGTTGGTCTATGTGACTACGCAGGGAATCGGGCAGTTGCGCTAGTGTAGCAAGCGAAAGAAATAAGCCGCAAAGCAAAAGTGAAAAGTGACGCATGAACTAAAGATAAGGTCTATGCTTGATTGAAGTGTTTTAAATCCAACGCTTTTTTCAAAACGTCCATATTTATATCAGCAAGTTTCTTCAATTTGATGCAATAGCCCGTTATGCTGGCTTTTCCGATGGTTGTGCCGAAAGTCTCTTTCAAATAGTTCTTATCGGACAGACCAATAAAATAAATGGTAATTCCCCCTGCGTTGGCGCTAATACCTAGTTGAAAAAACGGTTTAGTGCTGCCGTTGGCGTAGGTAAGCAGTTGATCACCGTAGCCAATGTTCGGATGAGTAACGACCTTGCCTTGTTCGTTCATTCCTGTGTCGAACCACAACTTGCAGTTCGGATTAATG
>Ga0172373_10003431_pt1 | contig 23197 bp, 19 predicted proteins | sample Lak10m_2_FD_114546 | JGI IMG/M metagenome (GOLD analysis project Ga0172373, IMG submission 114546) | Freshwater microbial communities from Kabuno Bay, South-Kivu, Congo - kab_092012_10m | ecosystem: Environmental > Aquatic > Freshwater > Lake | place: Democratic Republic of the Congo...
TGGGTAAGCTTCCCTAAAAACTGAAACGTTCAGAAATAGAGTCCGTAAACTCAAGATGTATGAAAAATTCAAAATTTACGGAGTCAAAAATCGTGTCGATTTTAAAACTTCAAGATGCCGGTATGTCGGTCAGTGAAATTTGCCGTCAACATGGTATTAGCCAACCAACTTTTTTTAATTGGAAAAAGAAGTATTCTGGAATGGATGCCACTAATTTAAAGCGATTAAAAGAATTAGAGGCAGAAAACTCACGTTTAAAAAAGATGTATGCTGATGTGAGCTTACAGCGTGACGCATTAAAAGATTTAATCGAAAAAAAGCTTTAAAGCCTGCGGATAAAAGAAGTTCAGGTGAGTTTTTAATCGAGCAACACCACCTGAGTGTCCGACAGGCGTGTAATTTGCTTCAAATCAGTGCTTCATCGTTTTATTACAAGGCCGTTAATCGAGATGATAATCAAATCATTGACGCTTTGCAAAACCTTGCAGATGAGCATTATCGATGGGGCTTTTGGATGATGCACTATTACCTCAGAAACGACGGTAAAAAATGGAACCATAAGCGTACTTATCGTGTGTACACAGAGATGAAGTTAAACCTTCGCTCAAAGCGTCGCAAACGCCTTCCTAGACGTGAAAAACAGGCTTTATTACAACCTTTAACACCCAATTTACACTGGTCAATGGACTTTATGCAAGACAACCTAAGTGATGGCAAAAAGTTCCGTGTTTTAAACATTATAGATGACTTCAATCGTGAAGGACTAGCGATTATTCCGTCAAAATCAATTACCAGCCAACGCGTAATCACTGAGCTAGAAAACCTAAAAGTATGGAGAGGTTTACCAGAGAAGATCCGGGTGGATAACGGCCCTGAATTTATTGCCGAAAGGCTCTCTGATTGGTGTAAAAATAACCAGGTGGAGCTCACCTTTATTCAACCAGGAAAACCTGCTCAAAACGGCTATATTGAACGTTTTAACCGAAGCTTTCGAGAGGAAGTGCTCAGCATGAATTTATTTACCTCGATTGACACATTTAAAACTACGGCACATCAGTGGTTATTCATGTACAACCACAAAAGACCTCATGCATCGCTTTCTAATCTTTCTCCTCGTAATTTTCTTTTAAAGCACTGTAAAGAAGAATTTGTGGAAGATTTATTTCCTACTTTTCAAATTGATAACTAACTTAGTACGAACATTTAACCCTGGAACTCTAACTATGACTGTTACTGATCAAGGGAAGCTTACCGATGGTTGAGGTAACAAACGCATCATCTGCCAAAACACTTGTTCTAAATCGCTGGGGAAATGTGGTAGTAACGCTAGGGATGAATGAAGGTTGGGATGGAACCGTTAATGGCGTTGAAGCAAAAGATGGAGTTTATTTTTACAAGTATGAAGTTGAAGACAATTTTGGTGAGGTTTTCACTGGACATGGTCACTTTACACTGATTCGCTCGAATTAAACACGAGGACTAAACCAAAACCTAAAATCCTACAGCATAAAGTGTTACACCTTTAATCCTTATAAAATCAGGAGCAAATCCTGTAATATTTTATTCGAGTTGTTTGCAACAAACCTGTAGATCGATTTATTAAAATCGAATTCAGTTTGCAAATCAAAGTTTAACCCGAAAAATTCTTAAAAATTTTCGACCAAAGGGTTGACGAATTATAAAAACCAAAAAAACAACACGTTAGAGATTTTGTATTTTTTAAGTTCATAAATTGTATGACCCAAATTTGAGCTAGTTAGTTTTTATAAATGTCAAGGTTAACCATGACATATTAATTTGTAATACAGTGATTTACAAATTAATGTCGTCATGTATTTATAATTTCTATGAATAATAAGGGTTAATGAAATTCTTGTTGAGTAAAATCGCATTTACAGAAATAAAAAAAGGTTGCCTATACAGCAACCTTTCCATAAACATCTTGTTAAAGTTAATTTCTAACCAAGCGAATTATTTTACTAACTCCATCTTTCTCAATAGATAAAAAGTATATTCCTTTAGTATACTTGCTTAAATCAATTTTATTTGACTGAAGATCAAAAAGTTTTTCACCTAATTGGTTATAAACAAAAGATTTTGAGCCTACCGGAAGATTTACTGTAAAAATATCATTTGATGGGTTTGGATAAGCAACTAGTTCATTAGTTAACACTTCGTTTATTCCCACAATTTCTGTTGGGAGCTCACGAGTCAATACAATGTTATTTGGAACATTTAATATGGAATTATTAACCGAGTAAATAACAAATATTGGAAGAGGACTAGTGGCATAATTGTAATATTCATATACATCACGAGTAAGAACAACAGGTGAACTTATCCCTAGGATGTTAATGGTCACATACGAGTTAATTGTATCTTGAAAATGGTAGCGAAACGTATTTGGATAATCGACAGCACCAAGTTTTAAGGTTCCAACACCATCAATCGTTGCAGAGGCAGTACCAACAGCAAAAGTATCAATTGAAACCGTTGCATTATAACTATAAATTCTACCAGACATTGGAGCGTATGATGTACTTCCCAAATCAAATGGATAGGTATTTAAAAGTTGAGGAATTGTATCCCAAAAATTAAAAACATCTCCTAAAGTGGGTTCAACAAATTTGAATCCTTGAGAAATTCTAGTGGTGTCAGTAGTATTATAATACGTAATGATCTGATCGTTTACAATGTATTTTTTTGTTGCTCCTGGAAATAAGGTATCTGCCGAATTAGGGTCGACATTTGCAACGCTCAAGGTACGAACTTCCGGATTTCCATCTCCATCAGTATCCACTCCTAAAATTGTTGAATAGTCCCAAGTAACGCCTGTTCCCGTAATATTTTCATATTTCACCGCATTGGAATCTGCAAGGTATAGGTTACTAGTAGTCCCAGCTGCAGGATCGGAAGTTTGAAGCATTAACTGTCCAAAAGAATTAGACCCTACCAAAAGAGAAGCTAAAAAGAAAATTTTTTTCATTGTTAAATTAATTTGATTTGATTAGTTTACTTACTCTGAACTTATTGGAGGTTTTATCCAACACTTTCACTAAATAAGTCCCGTTTTGCATTTTGTCCGTTTTTAATTGGTATGTATCTCCATAAAACGATGAACTCAATATCTCATTTCCGAGAAGATTATAGACATAAACCTCATATTCTGAAACATTAGACAGCGATAATGTAGTTACAGAATTAGTTGGATTTGGATACATCAATAACTCATTAAAATTAGTTGCTTGGTTTTCGTTTTCAAAAACAGAAGCGATGGATTCATTTAATACAGGTAATTTAATGTGAGATGGATACTCCGTGGAGAATGCTACACGTTGAATGGCTACACGCGGAAACATCTCTTCACCTTCAAAAACATAGGATTGCCCATCCCCTGGTCTTCTTCTAAAGAATTCGTTTGGCATAATTGGCAAGTTTGGATTTGATTGATACTTTGAATAATTTGAGCTGGAGATTAATATTTTCATTTTGTGCTCTCTACCAAAAGTATAAGCAATTGGAAGCATGTTAAATACGTATTCGTAGATTTCTCCAATATTAATATTATCAAAGACTGCATTGTCGTCCTCCTGACCATTTGCAACTGATCGTGCATAATGTCTTCCTCGTGCATTGACACATCCTTCGTTTACAAACATTTGTCTTCCGTCAGGGTATACGTCGACGATACGGATATGAAAATCAGTATCTGTTGGCCCTTCTGTGACTCCAGCAGGATTTGTTTTTGCATACAAAGTTACTTGAGGAAAACCAGCGATAGATAACGTATCAGCTAAAGCTTCTGTTTCAAATTGAAAAACTCCTGGTCGATCTAATGTATGTTCTGTCCATTCAACTAGGTTAAATTGACCTTGGCTGTCGCGAAGACCATCAGGTGTGCGTACAATCATATTTGCACCACCTATTGATTTAATTGGATCATCTGGATCATGTAAATACATTAGTGTACCCTCGTTTGTTGTTGGTGCAGATACGTTAATGTCTCCATTTTTATGGAAGTAAAAATCAGTTGGGGTTACACCTTGTTCAAGCGGAAATGAATTTGCTCCTAACCAATAATTACCAACATTATCATTTACTGTTGTTCCATCGTCTACTGGTCCAACTACATACATTCTCACATTTGGAACATCCATAAAATCTTTGTATTCCACTTGCAGAACTTCAGATGAATCTAATCCCGCGATAAGAGGTGTACCAGTAGGTGGTATATCGGTTGGAGTAATTGAGCCAATTGGATCATTTGGATTAGATCGAACAGCTACTGTAATTCCTCTCAGTGTATCTGCTCCAGTTAGAAAGCTCAATAATTGATTTAAAGGAATTTTATAATCTACAGCTGGCACTCTTACCTCTAATGACCCAAACAATGGACTCCAAGTAGATGAGGCTTTAATAAACGCTTTTGGTTCTCCCAGATATTGTGTTGAATCGTAGTTTAAATTGTAACGAAACCATTGAATTAATTCAGAATTTACAGCCTGTGCAATAGGTAAATCTGTCTCCGAAAATGCATCTAGGTCGATTCCTAATACATCATATACGCTTGATTTATAGGTCATATCACCTGTCGTAAGACTACCAATTGTTTGGTGCGCCCAAGGGCCAATAATTAATTTTTGAAGATATTTATTTTTCTTGTTTGGGTCTAGATGCTGACGCATAAGGCTCCAAGTTTCAATTTGTCCATCAATGAAAATATCCCACCATCCGGTTAGATGATAAGCAGGAACTTCCATGTTTGTATATCGGCTAAACTGACCTAATGAGTCTCCCAATCCAAGCGCATTTACGGGTGCTCTAGAGGCATCCATATCTTTACGTCCAATGCTATTTGGATAATATCCTGCCGGGCCATTTAAATAACGAACACTTGAAAAATGCTCAATAGCATTTGTAGCAGCGACAAATTTATTAGGTAAACCATAATCTGTTGCGGAGTGTAAATTATTATCAATGTCATTGTCTATTGCATTCAAATCATCATCTGTTCCAGTAAAAATCTGACCTTTCAACCAACCATTCACCAAGTTATCAGCAAAAACTCCGTTTTGGTATCCTGTACTTCTAAAGAACTCTTGTGTTGCAACGATAGGCGTCATACATTTCAACCCTGGTTGACTTGGATCTATTTTTCTAGCTGCAGCAAGCTGGTATTGATTGTAACCCAATGCGGAAGCTCCAAATGTGCCTAGTCGTCCATTCGTTAACTTGGCACTTGTTTCAGGAACACCATCTTGGTCATTGTCAAACATCCAATCCTTGTTCAACAATTGTTGTAGCGTATTATACCCATCTTCGTGTCGGTTTCCATTTCTAGGATCACTGAGAGGTGTAACATCTAATACGTGACCGTATGTTGGATGATATGCGTTTTTGTCCCAACTATCACTGTAAATTGGCATATAAACACCTTCAGAGGAATAACGCCCTCTCATATCTTGAATTCCATAAGCAAATCCGAGCATATTAATGGGTGCTGCTAAGCCATCCCAATCTCCTTTGTTGTAAGGTGTTCTAGAATAGACCATAGGCATTTGATACGGATTTGGATTCGGTTGCCCATTAATGGAATCGTACATTATAAATTGAACTCCTTTCTTTAGAACTTCAATGGGTACTGATTGACCAAGAATATCAATATTAATTACCAATGAATCCCGAAGGACTGGCAAATACACATCCATCATCAAATTGATACCATCTGGCATCGTAATAGGAATTGTGTATTTCGTTGATAATTCTTCTAAATTATCAAGTTGTCCATTATTATTCGATACTTGAGCATTGTAAAATGAACAAATACACAAAGACGCTAAAAGCATTATTTTTTTAATCATTGCTTTAATTTAGTTTATGAATATTAAATATATATTTTTTTTTTAAATCATTTATTCTAATAAAATAATTTCCAGATTGATAATCAGTTAAATCTATTGTTTGGTTTTTCAAATTACCTTGCTCAAGTAATCTCCCAGAATTATCAAATAGTGAATATTTAAATTCGTTAGCCTCGGCAATGGGTAGATGAAATTTTATTAATGCATTTGTCGGATTAGGGTAAACATAAATTGATTCAGTATCCAATTCATTAATTCCTGAGGTTACATCTCGCATACATCGTATTCCATAACCACTCTGTTTTTTTGAGAAATTTCGTATAACTGTGCCATTGTCGTATTTAAGAGATCTAAACCAAGCGTAAGTTGTATCTAGTTCTGAGGAGGTCCACAGAAAACTGTAATAATTTAAATTATTAAAAAATCCTCCGTCGTACCTGCATCCATTAGGCAAGGCGTCGAAACGGATTTCATTCGTCGCGTCAGTGTTTGGAGAAGACCAAAATTCTACTCCTTCAAATTTTAACTTGCCACCTGCTAAACCTAAACCTCCGAGCTCATTGGTAAAAATAGTCCAATCTAATTCGGTAGGGATTCTCCACCCTGTTGGACAGATATTTTTATCACTTGAAGCCACGAAAAAATTGTAGAGATTGCCGAATGGTTGAGAAGTAGACGAATTGTTTTGGTAGAAGCAATAAGAAGGATTTGGTGTTGTCGACCATTCTTCATTGTCAGTAACAAACTCAAGTGGTGTTCCATCATTGAAAGTAGAAGCTCTCAAATTACTTGTCAACCACTCTTGTCCATTATTCAGCACTACACTTTCATATTCATTTCCGTTAAAATCAAAAACAGTAAGGCCAGAAATTTGTGCTTCGATATTGAGCTGAAGCAAAATACTAGATAGTAAAATAAAGAATCTTTTTGTTGGCATGATTTCCAACAAATTTAATCAAAACCTTGCTTTAGGATTAATCTTGGAATCATACAAAATACATACATTCTTAAATACATCCATAAATAAGAAAGAAATCTATGACGACTGTTAGATAAATTGACTTAGCAGATGGATTAATTAATATTTTAACAATCGAAAATGCTGTTTGTAATCTCCAATAACATATAAAATATAAACCCCAGTCGGAAGGAGTTCTAAAGAAATTAACGTTTGCTTTTCTTTGATTAAGTCAGAATAAACTTCTTCTCCTAAAAAATTGAATAGCGAAAAACTGGAATGTGTAGAAATGTCACTTACTTCCAAATAGATATAAGAATTGACGATTGTCGGGTATACCGTAATATCATTAGTTAATACTACTAATCCGCTTGAAATACACAATTGACAACTATCAGCGTTTTGATATAAAGAACTTGCATAATCTGTGGTTCCTGAAATGGTTGAACAACCAGAAATCATCTGGCATTGACCACCAATAATGCCATACCCTAAAGGCATTGCACATCCACCAAAATCAACATTCGCTAAATTTGAACATTCGGGAGCATCTGTAATCGTCATACAGCCATTCTGACAAGAGTCTTGTGTAGAGGTGAGTGCAGGGGCATAGTCAATATTTCCTACAATTGTTCCACAACCACTGATAGGACTGCATATGCCGTTGATTAATCCAAATCCTAAGAACATATCACATTCCCCAAAATTTATTCCTGTTAAGTTCGTGCAAGAATCAGCCAATTGAATTTGTGTTTGACACGGCCCGGGTGTCCAAGTGGTAACTCCAGCGTAATATTGAGCAACACAGCTATTTGAGTAAGTAACACTGTCACAACCACATACGGGATCATAATTGGTAGTGCATATGACAGAAGAATCTATTTGAGTGGGGTTAACACAAGTATTTCCGCCACTACCGCATTCCCCTGTTGTCCAAGATGTTACGCCGCCAAAGTAAAAAGCCACGCAACTATTACTGTATGTAACACCATTACATCCGCATACGGGATCATAATTCATTGGGCAAAAAACATTTGAATCAATTTGGGAGGGGTTAAAACAAGTATTTCCGCCACTACCGCATTCCCCTGTTGTCCAAGATGTTACCCCTCCGTAATATTGAGCTTCACAGCTATTTGAGTAAGTGATTCCGTTGCATCCGCATACGGGATCGTAAACAGTTGGACACATTACAGAAACATCAATTTGAGATGAATCGACGCATTGAGCAGTGACATCAACTGTTAGATTTAAAAGCAATAAGAGAACAAGAAAATTGCGCATTTAAAGATTTTATCCAAATTTAAACATTTTTTGGATAAGTTTTTAATCCTTACATATTCCTCCTATACTGACCTCCAACTTCAAACAAGGCCTTCGTCACTTGACCTAAGGAAGCGTGTTTACAGGTTTCCATCAATTCTTCAAACATGTTTCGGTTGTTGATGGCTGCATCTTGTACTTTTCGAATGCCTGCTTGCGCTTGTTCCCCTTTAGTTGTGTGTAATTCAGCCAACATCTTGATTTGGTATTGCTTTTCTTCTTCTGTTGCGCGAATCACTTCTTTTGGCAATATAGTTGGAGATCCTTTTGAACTCAAGAAAGTATTTACGCCAATGATTGGAAATTCACCAGTGTGTTTCAAGGTTTCGTAATACAAAGACTCTTCTTGAATTTTTGAACGCTGGTACATTGTTTCCATGGCCCCTAAAACTCCTCCGCGTTCGGTAATGCGGTCAAATTCAGTTAACACCGCTTCTTCCACCAAATCGGTAAGTTCTTCAATAATGAATGCTCCTTGCAACGGATTTTCGTTCTTTGCTAACCCTAATTCCCGATTGATAATCAACTGAATGGCCATCGCTCTGCGCACCGATTCTTCTGTTGGTGTTGTGATAGCTTCGTCGTATGCATTCGTGTGCAGTGAATTACAATTATCGTAAATCGCATACAAGGCTTGAAGCGTCGTTCGGATGTCATTAAAATCAATTTCTTGAGCATGCAACGAACGTCCAGAAGTTTGAATGTGGTATTTCAACATTTGCGCACGTGGGTTGGCTGAATATTTTTTAGCTAAAGCTTTTGCCCAAATTCTGCGAGCAACTCGACCAATTACCGCATATTCAGGATCAATTCCGTTGGAGAAGAAGAACGAAAGGTTTGGACCAAAATCATTGATGTCCATTCCTCGGCTCAAGTAATATTCTACATACGTAAAACCATTAGCTAATGTAAATGCCAACTGAGTTATAGGATTTGCTCCAGCTTCTGCAATATGGTAACCCGAAATAGATACCGAATAGAAATTTCGAACACCGTTATGGATAAAATACTGTTGTACGTCACCCATTAATCGCAAGGCAAATTCAGTAGAGAAAATACACGTATTTTGGGCTTGATCTTCTTTTAAAATATCGGCTTGAACCGTTCCACGAACTTGGGTTAATGTTTCCGCTTTGATTTTCGCATACACATCACTTGCCAATACTTGATCGCCCGTAACGCCCAAAAGCATTAGTCCTAAACCATCATTTCCTTCCGGTAAAGCCCCTTGATAACGTGGACGTTCCGTTCCTTTTTCTTTGTAAATCGCGGCTATTTTAGCTTCCACCTCAACCTCAAGTCCGTTTGCCTTTATGTATTTCTCACAATTTTGGTCGATCGCTGCATTCATAAAAAATGCCAACAACATCGGCGCTGGACCATTTATAGTCATGGAAACTGAAGTAGCCGGATGGCTTAAATCGAAACCAGAATACAGTTTTTTAGCATCATCTAAACAGCAAATCGACACGCCTGAGTTTCCAATTTTTCCATAAATGTCCGGTCGTAAATCGGGATCGTTTCCATATAAGGTAACTGAATCAAAAGCGGTAGAAAGTCGTTTTGCAGGCATTCCCAAACTCACATAGTGGAAACGTTTGTTCGTTCTTTCAGGTCCACCTTCACCGGCAAACATACGCGTTGGATCTTCTCCTTCCCGTTTGAAAGGAAATAACCCTGCTGTGTAAGGAAATTCTCCCGGGTAATTTTCTTGCAACACCCAACGTAAAATGTCGCCCCAGCTTGAATATTTCGGTGAAGCAACTTTTGGTATTTGCGAATGAGAAAGCGATTCAGTATGTGTTTGAATGCTTAAAACTTTATCGCGTACTTTGAATTGATATTCAGGATTTTTAAACGCTTGTTTCTTTTCGTCCCAATTTTCAATGATTGCCCAATTTTTCGGGTCAAAATTCAACTTTTCTTGTTCAAAAGCTTCGGTTAATCCTTTTACCAATCGGTCTTTATCCTCGACTGAGGATTTACTCAACATTTGAATGGAAGTATTTAAACCGTATAATCTTTCAGCAACCTCAACTTGTTGGTTCACCCATTTGTCATAAGCTCTGTTATTTTCAGAAATCTCTGATAAATAACGTGTTCTGTCAGGTGGAATGACGAATATTTTCTCCGACATTTCACGTGTAATCTCAAAAGTGGAATTAAGTGCCGTACCTGTTTTTTCAACGATTTTATCCATTATCACTTTATAAAGTGAGTTCATTCCAGGATCATTGAATTGAGAAGCGATCGTTCCGTAAACCGGCATATCGTCTACGTTTTTCTCCCACAAATTATGATTGCGTTGGTATTGTTTTCTAACATCACGCAATGCATCTAGAGCACCACGTTTGTCGAATTTATTAAGCGCAATAACATCTGCGAAATCGAGCATGTCAATTTTCTCTAACTGTGTTGCTGCACCATATTCTGGCGTCATTACATACAAAGAAACATCGCTGTGATCTAAAATCTCTGTATCCGATTGACCAATACCGGAAGTTTCCAAAATAATTAAATCGTAATTGGCTGCTTTCAAAATACTGATTGCCTCAGCCACGTGTTTTGACAAAGCTAAATTGGATTGACGAGTTGCTAATGAGCGCATGTATACGCGATCACTTTTGATGGAGTTCATTCGAATTCGATCTCCTAAAAGTGCCCCACCTGTTTTTCTCTTAGATGGATCTACCGAAACTACGGCAATATGTTTCCCTGTAAAATCTATTAAAAACCGACGAACCAATTCATCCACTAACGAAGATTTTCCAGCGCCTCCTGTTCCGGTAATTCCTAAAACGGGAATGGCTTTAGTTTTAGCGATTTCTCTGATTTTAGTTAGAATTTCCGCATTTTCGGCTGCAAAATTTTCTGCAGCTGATATCACTCGCGCAATCGAAGGAACGTTTTTCTCGGCTAATTTCTCTGGTTCATTTGTGATATTTGTTCCCACAGGGAAATCACATTTTTGAATCAAATCGTTGATCATTCCTTGAAGACCCATTGATCTTCCATCATCCGGATGATAAATTCGAGTAATTCCGTATGCTTGTAGCTCTTCAATTTCAGAAGGCAATATGGTCCCTCCTCCTCCACCAAAAATTTTGATGTGTGGCGCTCCTTTTTCTTTCAATAAGTCATACATGTATTTGAAATACTCAATGTGACCCCCTTGATACGATGTCATCGCAATAGCTTGGGCATCCTCTTGAATGGCGCAATTTACCACTTCCTCAACAGATCGATCATGACCTAAGTGAATAACCTCACAACCGGTAGCTTGTATGATCCGACGCATGATATTTATGGCGGCATCATGTCCGTCAAAAAGCGAAGCAGCGGTAACGATTCTGATTTTGTTTATAGGTATATACGGTGCAACTGGTTCCATTCTCTACGACTTTTTTGGTGCGCTAAAATTACGAAAATAGTGCTGAATGTTATACTATTCAAAACTTAGTTATTATTGTTTTATTTATTGCTAATGAATTAATTTTAGCCATCAATAGTTAATTCGCAACCGGTTATTTTGTAATTGAACAAACGAAATGTTAAACATTAAGCACAATAATTTGTCTTATTTCTTTACTTACAACTTTATATTTACACTATGAGAATACTAGCTTTTGGCGCTTCTAACAGTACAACTTCCATCAACAAAAAACTAGCAGTATTCGCAGCGAATCAAGTTTATAATGAAGAATTAACGATACTCGATCTCAACGACTTCGAAGTTGCTATTTTTTCTCCAGAACGAAAAGTAAATCATGGAATTCCTGAAAAAATTAACGTGTTCGTAAACCACATAGAAAATGCAGATTTGATTATCATTTCCTTCGCTGAGTACAATGGTTCTTATACTGCTGCGTTTAAAAACATTTTTGATTGGGCAACACAGGTTAAAAATCAACTTTTTGAGAATAAGAAAGTATTTTTAATGGCAACGTCGACTGGTGCTCGAGGAGGATTATCCGTTCTTGAGGCTGCCTTAAACAGATTCCCAAGACATGGCGCTGAAATTGTGGGTAGTTACCTTCTACCCTCCTTTTATTCAAATTTTGATACAGAAAAAGGAATAATCGATTCGGAATTACTAGATTCGTTAAATAAAAAGCTCAACTCAATACAAAAATGAAATCTTTTGCTCTTCTTCTCACCAGCTGCTTTATTAGTTCAACATTATTCGGACAATTATTATGGAAAATCAGCGGGAATGGTATCAAAGAAGAATCTTACATCTATGGAACCATACATGCAGTACCGAAAGACAAATTTGTTGTCTCTCCAACCCTGAGTTCAACGTTCGAAAGTTGCAAAGCATTGGCACTTGAAATTGATTTGAATATTTCGCTAAAAGAACAAATTGGCATGTTGGAATATATGGTTCTTCCGAAAGGAAAAAGTTTAAAAGATTATCTCACGCCGGACCAATATGTTCAATTTCGGAGCTATTGTATCGATTCATTAAGTATGAAAAAATCTAAGTTTAATAAGTTTAACAAACTAAAACCATTTTTCTCAAGCTCCATCCTTTTACAACATCAATTAGGTAAAATTGAAGGATTTGACCAATATTTCAACGAAGAAGCTAAAAAAAGAAAAATCCCTTCCTATGGTTTGGAAACCATGGAATATCAATTAAAAACGGTGAACACAATTTCGATAGAAGAACAAGCAAAAATGTTGATGGAGTCCTTAGGAACGGAGATGACAGAATACTATAAAATGCTTGACCTCTATTTGGCAAATGATTTAAACGGACTAAGCGAAGCGATGAACAATTCGGAAATGTCAACTGATTCCTTCACAGAAAATTTTCTAAATCAAAGAAATAAGAATTGGATTCCAGAAATTGAGAAATTAATTACTAAAGAAAAGACCTTTATTGCCGTTGGTGCCGGTCACCTTCCTGGTGAGTTTGGTATTATCGAACTGTTGAGAAATAAAGGATATTCTGTTGAATCGGTAAAATAATTCGAATCATGCTACACTTCTCAAACATGAAATACCTACTATTTGTATTAATTTCCATGAATAACTTTATTCATCTCGGGCAATGGCAACATTGGGGCGGGATTGGAATTACAAAAAAAACATTATTCGATATAAAAGCTTCAGGTACCATTGAATATAGACATGAATTAGGAAATGGTTTCGATCAGTTGAATTTAAAACCCGAAATCTCAAGAAAAATTGTAAAAGGACTGGTCGGAGGTATTGAATACCGATTAGCCATTAAACCGAATAATTCAAACAATGTAAATTCAAATTTTATTGGACAGCAAAGACTTGGGATAGAGTTATCTTTTTCTCCGCTAAAATGGACTGAAGTAAGTAAGCGATGGAGTTTGGGTATCGATTTCAAACAACAATGGAATTGGAGGGTAACTTCGCGAGATTTAAGTATTTTGAGAACAAAAATTAGTAGTTCGTATGATGCTAAAAACACACCGATTGGTCCTTATTTTTCTACCGAATGGTTTTATTGCTGGAATCAAGATTTAATTTATGGCGTAGATGAAATTACACCAGTTCCTGGAAACAGAGCTTGGCGGACTTTTGCAGGTATAACTATTGAAACAAGTAAACGCAGCAACCTAAAGCTTCTTGTCGGAGTTAATAGACGTATTGACAAAGGAAGCCAACAATTTATATTAAATTTAGCTTATTCCTCAAGCCTACCTTAATCAAACAAATCGTTTTAGGTACTTAAAATAGGTATAAGGTGGATATTTTGCAGCAAGATCAAACCATCGCGAAGAACTCATTATTCCCTTGTAATGTGTAAATGCTTCAAAACTTGCCTTTCCGTGATACCTTCCCTGCCCGCTGTTTCCTACACCGCCAAATGGTATATTATGATTGGCCACATGTAACAAACCATCGTTTATACAACCACCTCCAAATGATAGCTTCTCAAACAAAGCTAAACCAGTCTTTTCTTTTCCATAGTAATACATCGCAAGTGGTTTCTCTTTTTCTCCGAGAATTTCAACAACTTCATTTAACTCATTGAAGGTTATTACCGGTAAAAGCGGACCAAAAATCTCTTGTTGCATAATGGCATCATCAAAAGTTACATGATCAATAAGTGTTGGCGAAATAAATCGATCATCCGCATCTACTTTTCCCCCATAAAAAATGTTCGCTTGTTCAAGGTAACTCGAAACTCGCTCAAACGCTTCTGTATGTATCATTCGATTAAAATAAGGACTCTGTTGCGCATCATTCCCTAGCATCGTTTCCCAATTTCGAATAATTTCCTTGAGTAATTTTTCTTTAATAGATTGGTGAACAAATAAATAGTCTGGCGCAATACAAGTTTGGCCAGCATTAATTAATTTAGACCATGCTATTCTTTTCGCTGTGATTGTTAATTCAGCATGCAGATCAACAATACATGGACTTTTTCCACCAAGCTCTAAAACCACAGGTGTTAAATGTTCAGCCGCAGCTTTCATCACTATTTTTCCAACTGCAGGACTTCCAGTAAAGAAGATTAAATCAACTTTTTCTTTAAGTATAAATTCATTCTGTTCTTTACTGCCGTGAATAACTTTGATGTAGTCAGGAGAAAAAATCCCTGAAATCAATTCTTCAATGACCCGTGAGGTGTGAATAGCAAATGGAGAAGGCTTGAGAACAGCGCAACAACCGGAAGATATCGCACCAATCAAGGGATTAATTGCCAATTGAAAAGGATAATTCCAAGGTGCCATTATAAGTGAAATACCCAAAGGCTCAGGCTGAATATAACTTTTGGACGGCCATAATTGCACCGGAGTTTGAACACGAAGTCTTTTCGACCAATTCTTTAGATTAGAAAGATGAAGATTGATTTCTTGCATAACTATGGAAATTTCAGTGAGGTAAGCCTCCTCTTCTGACTTTCCTAAATCCTTTTTTAATGCCTCAAGAATTTTCTTTTCGTTCTGTTTTATTGCCTCTTTTAACTTCTTTAACTGAGTTCTTCTGAAAGAAAATGATTTTGTGGCTTGGCTTTTAAAATATTCACGTTGTTTTCTTAAAATCTCTTGGTACGACTGCTGATCAATATAAACATTCATTGGGTAACTTTTTTATCAAACAAAAATCGAATGAATTGGTTGAAATGAACGTTTAATTCATCTTAATCAAACAATACTTCGGTCCACACATTCTTTACAAACTCCTGAAACCGTTAAAAAAGCTTCTTTAAATTGATATCCTTCTGGCAAAGTAAGCGTGATTTCATTGTTTTCTAAGCAAGATAATTCCTTACAATTAATACAACTAAAATGAACGTGATTGTGCGTGTGATGTGCCGCGCAACTTGAACACGAAGCGTAATTTATTACACCGTCCACATTCACTATGCGATGAATAGATTTCTCCTCCGTTAAACGCTCTAAAACTCTGTAAATAGTTACTCGATCACAAAATTCACCAAGTGATTTTTGAATATCCAAATGAGATACCGCACGAGTTGAAGAATTTATAAACTTCAAGATTTCTGCCTTAGCTTTTGTATTTCGCGTATTTTTTTTCATTTAATGCAACATTGTTGCGATATTGTTGTTATATTTGTTACAAGTTTACAAAATGCTGCGCAAATTTCTCCTATTATTAAGTTTGTTTTTATGTGTCTCACTTCAAGCGCAAGTTATTATTGAGGTTAAAGACAGTAGCGAATCAACTCCACTAAAGAATGTTCAGATCTTTGTGGTTGAATTAGACCAAATATTGTATACCAATTCGAACGGAAAAGCATTATTTTCTCCTGGAAAAATATCTGAATATCAACTGCGTATTAGTGCGTCGGGGTACGAAGGACAGATCATTACGTACAAGGAGGGAAACTTAATAAAAATAAAACTTCTTCAATCGCATATTGATTTGCATGAAGTAACACTTTCCGGCACAACTAGTCAGCGACAAGATCAAAATCCTTTTCATATAGAATCCAGAAAAATTAGTGAATTATCACTCCACGCCCCTATGAACATGGGAGAAATTTTAGCAAAGATACCGGGAGTATATCAGTCTAGCCTTGGAAATGGCATATCCAAACCAGTAATTCGAGGTATGCAAGGTATGCGGATTGTTAGCCTAGTGAATGGATTAAGAATTGAAGGACAACAATGGGGAGGCGACCACGGAATGGGCATGGCTGAATTAGGAATTGGTTCGGTAGAAGTTATTAAAGGCCCTTCATCCCTTCTCTATGGTGCTGATGCACTTGGAGGTGTAATCTATTACAACGACGCTCCTTTTGCTTCTGCAAAATCTTATGACATTCAACTGCAGTCTTTGTTCAACAGCAATACGATGGGAACTGTAAACAGGGCAATACTTAAAACTTCAGGTCAAAAGTGGCGTCTAATGGTGGCAGGAAGTTATGCTAATCACGCTGATTTTAAACTTCCAAATCAATTATTTGCTAAAAACTCAAGATTTGACGAGAGTGTTTTGAAAGCTGCTTTCTCTTTTAACGCGAAAAGAAGTGTTCACCATTTCAGGTACACGTATAACAGAACAATTACAGGAATACCTGGTCATACGCACGATAGCATTGTGGATTTCTCTTCCTTTCAAGTCCCTGATCAAAAAAGAAAATATGAACTTCCCGCTCAATTCTTCTCAAACCACTATTTCTCAAACGAAAACAAATGGTATTTCAAGAATAATGAATTAATTGCCTTATTCGGTCTTACAAGCAATCAATTAATTGAATACGATGAAAAAGTAACCATCCCAAGTTTGAGCATGACATTGAATAATTTGCTTTACACCATCAAATGGTCTAAAAAATGGGGGAAGCACCTAAAAAGTGTTTCGGGAATTCAAGGTATGGCTCAAACAAATCGAAATGCGACCAACGCAAGTGATACGCTTATTCCTAATTCCAATACAATTGATAATGGGGTTTTTAGTACTTGGATTTTTGAACAAACAAAATGGAATTTCCAAGGTGGGGTGCGCTATGATTTACGCTCATTAAATTCATTACACAGTTTTAACGATAACTCTTCATTAGCTCGAATTTATGACGGACTGAATATTTCTATTGGTTCAATTTATAAATCACCTAATTTACTAGTAAAGCAAGCCGTTTCAACAGGTTTTAGAGCGCCACATCTTACAGAATTACTTTCCAATGGTTTTCACCATGGTGCTTTGCGCTTTGAAATTGGCGATATCAATCTTAAACCCGAACGTGCATCTCAATTCGATGTGACCTTAGAATATAGTAAAGAGCACCTAGTTATCATTTTCAACCCATTCGTGAATTATATCCAAAATTACATTTACCTGCAACCTATCGACTCTATGGTAGAAGGGATAAAAGTTTTTGAGTATCGCCAACAAAATCAAGTTCTTTTTTATGGCACAGACATTGGTTTTCATTATCACCCCCATTTCGCACATAAATTACATTGGGAAAGTTCTTTTTCTTATGTAAATGCTTATTCTGGTTCAGATAGTAGCATTTCACTTATTCCTCAACCGCGCCTATCGAATACGCTTCGTTTAGATTTGAATATTGGCAAAATGGTTAAATTTAAAGACCTTGCCTTAACCCATGTATTTTGTTTACCTCAAAACAATGTCGCCTATAATGAATCACAAAGTTCCGCCTATAATTTGGTGGATTTTTCGGGTTCTTTTGAGTATTCAAAAAAATCAAGAATAAGTCTAAATGTAGGTGTTAAAAATCTATTGAATCAGCAATATATTGACCACTTATCGCGATTAAAAAACATCGCCATGTATGCGCCAAGTAGAACTTTTTTCATAAGTCTACAATGGCAACTTAACAATGTAAACAATTAAAACAATTATATGAAAATTAAATTTTTAACCTTCAGCGCCTTGGTAGTAATATCAATTACAGGTTGTAAAAAAGACGGATGTCATGAATGCCACTACGATGGTCCAAGTGGTCAAATCATCGAACTAGGGGAATTTTGTGGCGATAGCCTAGAAACAATTGAAGCCAATGGATATACAGATACTTCAGGCGTCAATCATGTTGTTCATTGTCACGGACACTAGAAGATAAGAACTCATAAAAAAAGGATCGATTCGATCCTTTTTTTATGAATACTTGAACAACATTTGAATATTTTGTATTTTGATAATAGCTTTCTAAAATTTGTATTTTTATCAATCATAAAAATTAAACCATCTTAATGAAATTAAATTTCAAACGCATAGAAGAACCTTTCGTTTTTGAACTTGAAAACGAAAAAGGAGCTAAAGTATTAATTGATGCAAGCGAAGACATCGGTGGAAAAAACAAAAGTTTAACCCCCATGCAATTATTGGCAGGTTCGCTAGCAGGATGTATGTCAATAGATGTAGTTCTCATTTTAAACAAACAAAAAATAAATCCCCAGCACTTCTCGATTGAATTGCTAACGCAGCGTAAAGCAGGTCAACCCTCCCCTTTCACAGGTATTCATTTAAAATTTAAAGTAAGTTCTGATGTGCCAGAAGAAAAATTAGAAAGGGCTATTCTTTTGTCAAAGGAAAAATATTGTTCTGTTTCACTCTCACTACATCCGGAAATTACAATTTCACATGAAATTGAGTATTACTAAAAGTTTAGTCTAAAAATTCTGCCCAATTTTAAGTGATCCCCATGGCATGACCTTGGAATTATACCCAGTAAATGCAAACATTGCGCCTTCAATGGAAAGATGAAAACCATTCATAGTCATTAACTGAACTCCTGCGGGTATATAAAAAGTCATGAATTTACCCCAACCACCGGAACTTCCTCCTATCCCTACCTCAATATCAGGCAAAGTCATAAATCCTAAATTGATACCAGTATAGGGAGCAAACAAACTCTTTTTTTCCTTTTTACTTGAAAAAAAATGAATCCCTCCATATGCACCCAGAACACCAAGCCCTGCTTCCAAATTAATTTTTTCATTTATAAAATGATTCATAGAAAAAGACAAAAAAGGTGAAGGACCTAGCAAATTAAAATCATAGCCAGTTTTATGAATGCATCTTGGATTCAATACAATTGAGTCTTTTTGACCGTAGAATATGTGGGAACTTAAAAAGACAATAAGTAAAAGAAAATATTTTCGCATCTTGTTATTTTAAAATTTAAAAAAAACATTCCATTAACTGAGTAAATAAAATCAGACAAGATTATTTTATATTTAATTCACATCGGGCTATTCAATAAAATATTCTTTTAAAAAAAATAAAATCTTACTTTAAATCAATTAAAAATTCTTTCCAATTTTAAATGACCCCCAAGGTTGTATCGTTACAAAATCCCCTTGATAGATTACATAAGACGCTAACGATGGATTATTTGTATTTTGTAAAACTAATGCTCCTTCAAGAGAAATGTGAAAACCAATTTTTGTCATGAGTTGAAATCCTAGTGGAATATAACATGATGGCAAACCATATCCACCGCCGGAACCAGGACCAAAATCGGGAAGATAAAAATACCCGAGGTTAAAGCCCGAATACGGAACTATCAAATTCTTTTTATCTTTTCTACCATGATAATATTGAATCCCACTATAAAATCCAATTAGCCCAATACCACCTTGAATATTGATATTCTGATTTATAAAATGATTTGCTTCAAAAGCAAGAAGAACTGTTGGGCCAAATAGTCGAAAATCAAATCCGGTTTTCTGAAAGGCTCTTGGATTCAATACAATTGAGTCTTTTTGACCGTAGAATAAGTGGGAACTTAAAAAGACAATAAGTAGAAGAAAATATTTTCGCATTTCAGAATTCTAGAATTTGATAAAGTTATTCATTTTAATATTAAGTATATAATTAGTTAAAGACAAAATGATTACTCTAGTTTCTCTCAAAGTTCATGTTTTCAAATTTACTCTGCTCAATAAGATGATCTCAACTTTCCAGACAAGTGTCCACGGAGCAACTGATTGCGTTTCTAATTCACAACCACGATTATGGCAATTTAGTCGATAGGTGGTATTTCCAGTCTCTCCTTTGCAAAAAGAATTGAGTTTCTTGGAATAAAAATATACGTGTTCGAAAGTGAAATAAAAACACTTAAAATGAATAATAGTTTGATTTAAATTTTACGATTTCAAAAAAATTAGAAACCTCGAAAGTAGTCCATTGGAAATTATTAATGAAATGTTTACCTTTAAACTCATAAATTCGAATTTTGCAATTATGTGTCGAGATTGTCGTTATAAAATATGAATAAAATTGGTTAATTCACCTGCCTATCAGTAATAATGCGTGAATTTTGAAATATGAATAAATAATTCGATATGAAATAAGACATGACGGTATTTGTCATACACAAGGATGAATTAATTGGCTATTAATTTCGTTGCTGCTTAATCGGCTAAAATGACCATTAAAAAACAATTAAACACGTATGAAATAAGCATAAAGAGATTTTCCATAAAAACACAGATGAATAAATCTCTAATGCGAATCCATATGACCGATAAAAAACAAATTATATAAATATGAAAAGTCTTACATTTCTTATTATCCTGGTATTCTTGAGTAGTTTTAGTTTTTTCTCCCAAAATATTGAGTTTACCAAAGAAAATTTTTCTAATCAAAAAGAGGAATTGAAAAAAGCCAAGGACAGCATTAAATCAGGAGATGGTTATTATGAAATGGGGGATAATTTCATGAATCAAGCCATTGAACCTTACTTATTTGCGAATACATTCAATCCAAACAATGCAATTTTAAACCTTAAACTAGGACGTTGTTACCTCAATTCTAATTTCAAACAAAAAGCTTTGCCATTTTTAGAAAAATCGAAATTACTAGATAATAAAGTTGACCCAGATATAGACTTTTATCTAGGAAAAGCTTACCATTTAGGAAAAGAGTGGGACAAAGCAATTTCCAATTTCTCGAGTTTTTTGAATAATACAACAAATGATACAGATCCTTCATTGGTTCAAAAAGCGAATAAATCGATTAAAGAATGTAAAAACGGAAAAGAGCTATCTTCTCGTCCTGTAAGAGTAAAAATTGAAAATTTAGGAAAACAAGTCAACACGGAATTTCACGAATACAAACCTGTAATAACTGCTGATGAGTCCCTGTTATTTTTTACATCTAGAAGGTCTAACACAATTGGTAATCAAAAGGATCCTGTTTACAATGACTATTATGAAGACATATATTATTCTACGAAACAAGCTGATGGTCAGTGGTCGCAAGCAAAAAACATTGGAGAGCCTGTAAACACAGAGGATCATGATGCCAACTCCGGGTTATCTATTGATGGAAGCAAATTAATTATTTACCTTGGAAATAAAAACAATGGAGATTTATTTGAAACTGAATTATCTGGAGAAAAATGGGGGAAACCACGCGATTTTGGTAAAAATATAAATACGGACAACCATGAATCCTCAGCCAGTTATTCGCTTGATGGTCAATCTGTATATTTTGTAAGTGATCGACCCGGAGGTTTTGGAGATCGTGATATTTATGTTTCAAAACGAGATGAGAAAGGGCGCTGGGGCAAGGCCGAGAATTTAGGGCAAACCATTAATACCGAATATGGCGAAGAGGGTATTTTTATGCACCCGGATGGAAAAACGATTTATTTCAGTTCCCAAGGTCACAATAGTCTCGGTGGTTACGATATTTTCAAGTCAACCTTTGATGAAAAAACTAAGAAATGGTCTACGCCTGAAAATATAGGTTATCCCGTAAATACAACAGATGACGATGTTTTTTATGTCGTTTCCGCCGATGGTAAACACGGTTATTACACTTCTGTAAATTCCAATGGATTTGGGGGAAGGGATTTGTACATGATAAGTTTTATTACAGAAGAAAAGAAAGAAAAACCAATTGAGTTGAAAAAAGAAGATATTGTTACTCAAACAGTTATTGAACAAAAAGAAGAACAAGTCATTAAGCCTGCAGAAATAATACTAGATCCACTCCCGCGATTAACTATTCTAAAAGGAGTTATTACCGATGAATTAACTCAAAAACCTTTGGACGCCTCAATTGAAATCAGTGATATCGATCAAAATAAGTTAATTTATACATTCAATTCGAATAGTTTTACAGGGAAGTATTTAACCTCTTTACCCGCCGGCAAAAACTATGGAATTGCTGTGAAAAAAGAAGGTTATCTGTTTCATTCTGAAAACTTCAATATTGCTGATAGTGCTGCATTTCAAACTATTATTAAGGATATTGCTTTGAAAAAAATCCAAGTTGGAAGTACAATTGTATTGAAGAATATTTTTTATGATTTTGACAAAGCCACACTTCGTACTGAATCCACAAATGAGTTGGAACGCCTCTTGAAATTACTTGTTGAAATGCCAAATTTGAAAATTGAAATTTCTAGTCACACCGATTCAAAAGGAGCAAATGATTATAATTTCAAACTTTCAGATAGTCGTGCCAAATCAGTTGTGGATTATTTAATCAGTAAAGGAATCAGTACAGATCGACTTGTTGCAAAAGGTTATGGTGAAGAAAAACCAATTTCAACAAATGACACCGACGAAGGAAGACAATTAAACCGAAGAACCGAGTTTAAAATCTTAGGATTGTAAGTTGTTTTTCCCTTAGGGTTTAAGAGCCGTCAACCAAATTATTTTTAATTCCTCACTGAAAACAGGATTTTTCAAATATTTTCGTTCAGCCTTATTTTTGCAGGCATGATTTCTTCAATATTTGTTTTTTCAGGATTTTCTGATTTGGCAAGAATTTCATTTTCCTTAAAATACGCAAGATGCGTAATCGGTTATTCCCGGTTTCATTGGCAAAATACTGCGTTGTTCCGCATTATATAATTCCACATACTCTGGCACTTCCGGACGAGGGCAAACGATGATCATCACTCCTTATAACACATTCAAAAACTGAGGGAATTCATCCAACTTGTATTTTCTAATAAAGTTGGCAATATCAATTGAATTAAACAATTCCTCACACGCTCTCCTCATACATTCCTCACACAAGACCAAAAAAAACAAAACCCCAACAACATTGTCGGGGTTTTAGTAGCGCATGCCCTGACCGAATGAAATGAGCGTCAGGGAGACCGAGAGTTGAA
>Ga0172373_10003432_pt1 | contig 23192 bp, 20 predicted proteins | sample Lak10m_2_FD_114546 | JGI IMG/M metagenome (GOLD analysis project Ga0172373, IMG submission 114546) | Freshwater microbial communities from Kabuno Bay, South-Kivu, Congo - kab_092012_10m | ecosystem: Environmental > Aquatic > Freshwater > Lake | place: Democratic Republic of the Congo...
GAACTATTGGATGCGCGGCTTTGCCCTCCCCGCCGGCGAGCACCTGCTCCAGGTGCGGTTTTGTCCGCGCCGGCTGACCGAGGCCGGCTGCTTGAGCCTCGCCTCACTGGGCGTGGGCTTGGGCCTCGTGCTTCGCGGTCGTCGGCGCTGGCAGGCGCTCAACATCCGGCTTTGAGTTCAATCCCTCCTATGACACGCTCGCACGCGTCCGACCCAATGCCTCCGCCGATCCAAAAGTGCCGCCTGTGCGGAAGCGTCCGCAGCGAAGTCGTGCTCCAGCTCGGCGACCAGTTCCTGACCGGCGTCTTCCCCGCCCATGCCCGCGTGCCGCTCACCAAGGGGCCGCTGACCCTGGTGCGCTGCGGCGATTGCGGGCTGGTGCAACTGCTCCATTCCTTCCCGCCGACCGAGCTCTACGGCGCGCACTACGGCTATCGTTCGTCCCTCAACGCCTCGATGGTCGCGCACTTGCGGCAGAAGGCCGCGTGGCTGCAAACGCTGGTGCCCCTCGGCCCCGGCGGCTGCGTGGTGGACATCGGCTGCAACGACGGCACGTCCCTCGGGTTTTATCCGGAGCACGCGCTCCGCGTGGGCTTTGATCCCTCGGCGGAGAGGTTCCGCCCGCGCTATCCGGCGGGGGTGACGCTGCACGCGGAGTTCTTCTCCCGGCAGACTTTCCAAGCGGCGCATCCCGGCCAGACGGCCCGGCTGGTGACTTCCATCGCGATGTTCTACGACTTGGAGGAGCCGCTGGCCTTCGTGCGCGAGGTCGCGGCGATCCTGCATCCCGAGGGCCTCTGGCACCTGGAGCAGAGCTACCTGCCCGCCATGCTGCGCGTGAACGCCTACGACACGGTCTGCCACGAGCATCTGGAATACTACGGCCTGGAACAAATCCGCTGGCTGGCCGACCGCGCGGGCCTGAAGATCACGCAGGTGGCGGAGAACCAGGTGAACGGCGGCAGCTTCGCCGTCACGCTGGCGCATGCCGCCTCCGCCCACCCGCCCGCCACGGCGGCCGTGGATGCGATGCTTGCCGCCGAACGCGACTTGAACCTCGATGGCGACGCGTTCGCCGGCTTTCGGGCGCGCATCGAGCGGCATCGGGAGGAGTTGCCCGCCACCCTCCGCGACCTGCGGGACCGCGGCCAGCGCGTCATCGGCTACGGGGCCTCCACCAAGGGCAACGTCATCCTCCAATACTGCGGGATCACGCCGGAGCTGCTCCCGTGCATCGCGGAGGTGAACGAGGAGAAGTTCGGCTGTGTCACGCCCGGGAGCCACATCCCGATCATCTCCGAGGCCGAGGCGCGGGCGCGGCGCCCAGACTGCTTTCTCGTCCTGCCCTGGCATTTCAAAGAGGGCATTGTGAGGCGGGAGGCGGAGTTTCTCCGGGGTGGAGGCCGTCTGTTGTTTCCCCTGCCCAACATCGAATTCGTATGCGCGTAAGTGTGCCGCTGACCATCGGTCGCCGGAAGCGCGGCGGAGTTCTGGCCCAAGCCGCATGAGTTCCTCCTGTCTGCTCATCGCCATTCCCACCTACAACGAGGCGGAGAATGTGGAGCCCATGTGCCGCGCGTTGCTGGGACTCGGGCTGCCAGCGGACATCCTCTTCTGCGATGACAACTCACCGGATGGCACGGGCGCAATCCTCGACCGCCTGAGCGCGGCGCATCCGCAGGTGCGCGTGCTTCACCGGGCGGGCAAGGAGGGCATCGGGTCCGCGCATCAGGCCATGATCGCGCACGCCTACGACGGCGGCTACGATCAGTTGCTCACGCTGGACTGTGACTTTTCCCATTCGCCGGCGGATTTGCCCCGGTTGCTGGAGACGGCCCGGGGAGCCGCCGTGACGGTTGGGTCGCGCTGGCACGGGGCGGAGAGCCTGCCGGGCTGGTCGCTGCCCCGGCGCGTGCTGACCGGGCTGGGCCACCTGATGACAAAGCATCTTCTGCGCGTGCCACAGGATGCCTCGGGAGCATTGCGGCTGTATGACCTGCGCCAGGTGCCGCGTGAACTCTTTGCGCGAGTCCGGTCCCGCAGCTACGGATTCTTTTTTGAGTCCATGTTCGTGCTGGTGCAGAACGGCTTTCTCATCCGGGAAGTGCCCATCGTCCTGCCGGCGCGCACCTATGGCCATTCCAAGCTGACCTTCGGTGAGGCGGCGCGGAGCGGGCGGTTCCTGCTGCGTCTGGCGTGGGGGCGATGCCGTCGGCCGGAGCAGTTCCGCCTGCCAGCCGGAGTGCGGCGAGCGGATCCGGCACTGCACGACCCCCAACACTGGGACTCATATTGGTCCAGCAAATCGGACACCAGTGGGTGGCTGTATGACCTCGTGGCGGGCATCTACCGGCGGGGTGTCATCATGCCCTATCTCGAACGGTTCGTGCGCAGGAACTTCCCGGCGGGGGCGGCCCTGTTGCACGCGGGTTGCGGAAGCGGGCAGGTGGATGTGCCGCTGCATGGCCATGTCCGCATCACGGCGGTGGACATTTCCCCGGCGGCGCTGCGACTTTACGCCCGGCACAACCCCGTCGCCGCACACATCGAGCAGGCGGACATATTCCGCCTGCCATTCATGGACGCGTCCTTCGACGGCGTTTACAACCTCGGCGTGATGGAGCATTTCACGAACGAGGAGATCACGCGCATCCTTGCCGAACTCCGCCGCGTGCTGCGGCCGGGTGGCAAGTCGGTCCTCTTCTGGCCTAGGACCAGCGCGCCCAGCGTGTGGGTGCTGCGCGTCGCGCACTGGTTCCTCGCCCGAATCGTGCGTCGGGCCGCACCGCTGCATCCGCCGGAAGTTTCGCTGTTGCGTGGACGGGCGGATGCCGAGGAACACCTGCGCCGGGGCGGGTTCAAGCTCGTGAACTATCATTACGGTCCTGGCGATCTGTTTATCCAAGCCGTGCTCGTGGCCGTGCCCGCAGACGCACCCCCTCCCTAAACTTCTCTTTCGGGCAAATCGATGGTCACGAACGGAACCGCAAACGCGGTAGGGGGGATGGTTTGCGCGATACGAGCAACCACACTGTAGTCTTCCTCCCCGGTTTGCGGTGCCACGACTGAAATGCCCTATCGTGGCCTCGTCAAAATCGTTTCTTTCACAGGCGCGGTAACGGGCAGAGTGTGACCGTGATCGGATTCCGGCTTAGAAATCGAGGCAATGTGTCGGCTGACCCAGCCCGGCCGGCCTTGCATTCAACCAGAGTTGGCTTGCCTTAGAGCATGACCGTTGAGAGGGTTTCATCACTAATGCGCTCCACGGTCCGCATGAACACACCTTGGTGGCAGCATTACCTGTTCGAAGCCCGGTGGCGAGCAGGACCGGTCATGGGCGTCAGCCTGATCAGCGCAATCGTCTTCACGGCGGTCATGATGCTGCGCTCGCATCCGGTCACCGAATCGATTGACTGGGTGCTGCACGGCGAGCCCAATCTTCAATATCTGCGCAAGAGTCTTCTGGACGGGGAGTTTCCTTGGTGGAATCCGCATGTGGGACTGGGACGGCCCTATGCCTCGGATTTGCAGAGTGCCGTCTATTATCCTCCAACCTACTTGTATCTGTTGGGAGAGCTTGAGGGGTTGAGCCTCTTCCTCTGTCTGCATGCGTTCCTCTTGATCACTGGAATGCACCTGCTGTGCCGCCAGTTGGGCGGACGGGGGGTTTTTGGCTGGCTGGGAGGATGTGCGCTGCTCGCCTCGCTCGGATTCGGCGGCCGGCTGCTGGTGGGACACACCTTTTATTTCGCGGGCTTGTGCTATCTCCCGATCCTTCTGACGGCGCTAACCCGCCTGCGGTTGCAGCCCACCGCAGGTCGCACGGGCGGTTTTGCGCTGCTGCTAGCGCTGCAGTTTTTGACCGGTCATCCGCAGGTGTTCTGGATCTCTGTCTTTGGCCTCGGGCTGTTCCTCCTTGGCCTGCTGTTGCAGCCGGGCCCGGCCGTTTATTGGAGGCGGATTCCACGCGTCATCGCCGGGTTTGGCGCAGCAATACTGCTCGCGGCGGGCATCACAGCGATCGCCTGGCTGCCCTTTCTTGATCTCATCGCACAGGGCAACCGGCAGGCTAGCACGCTGGAGTTCGCTTCCTATCTGCCCTTTCAAGCTGCGGATGTCTATTGCATTCTGACGAAGTTGCCGCAAGGAGGTCCTTGGATTCCATGGGAGAGCAATTGCCGGCTGGGCTTCGCCTGGGCAGTGCCCGGACTGATCGGATTGAGCATGCTGCGCAACGCCGGGATGCGGGCACTGATGTTGATGGGAGCCTGTTCGCTGTGGTTTTCTTTCGGGGCTGAGAGCTGGCTGTTCCGCGTATGCTTTGATTTCCTTCCTGGAGCCAGTTCGTTCCGTAATCCAGCCCGCATTAACGCCCTGACCGTTTTGGCGTTGACCGCCGCGGCCGCCGCCTTTCTGGGCCGGTCACGACAGTTGGTGGGTTTTTCCCGGCTGGCAGTGGTTGCCATCGGCTGTGCGCTGGCATTACTGCTTGGTGCGCAAAAATTCACGGGTCCCTCAGGCGCGATGAACTGGTTGGAACCCTTGCTGATGTTGCTGGTGGCCGTCGGCACCGTGTATGTGCTGAAATTTTGCGGCGGCTTCTCATTCACAACCAAAATGATGCCGCTGCTGCTCTGGTTTGGACTCCAGATCTTGGAACTGGCCGGTGCCCATGCGCAATACGGCCGGGCTTATTCGTATGAGGAGGTGTATCGCTTACCTTCCACCTTTCCAGTTGCACAGTTGTTGGAAGAACGCCTGCCGACCGCACCGGCAGGCACCCCCGCTAGAATCATGCTACCGCGTCATGTGACGCCGCCAAATTTCGGAATGCAGCACCACTGGGCTCATGTTGATTCCTATACGGCGCTGTTCTTGAGCCGACCGTGGGAATACATTCACCGATCGCTCGGGGTGGAGCCCCCCGCGTTTTTCAACGCCTCGCTTGCTGACACAGTGTATGAACGGTCACTTTTCTCCATTCCCAATCTGAGCCTCGACCTGGGGCTCGATTCGGATTTGCAAGTCTTCGTGACGAATACCAACCCCCTGCCCCGCCTGTGGATCACCCTGGCCCCGCGCTTGGTTGGCAGCCCTGGAGAGGCGTTGGCGGCGGTGACCAATCGTTTGGACCTGCCGCGCGAAGGGGTCATTGAATCGCCGCTGCCATTTGCTTCCCCGCCAACGACAGGCGCAACGGGCGGCGCGGCAATCCTGCGTTTCCGGTCCAGCGAGATCAAGGTGCGGTGCCAGCTCCCGCAGCCAGGCCTGCTGGTGTTGAACGAGGCGTGGTATCCGGGATGGCATACGGAGGTTGGAGGCCAGCGGGTCGAGAGTCGGCCGGTGAACTACTGGATGCGGGGGTTCGCACTACCGGCAGGGGAGCATATGCTCACACTGCGGTTCCGGCCCCGGCATCTGTGGCTGGCTGCGGGATTGAGTCTGGGTTCGATGGGAGTGATCGTGGCGCTGATCTTCCGGGGAGATGGATTCAGGAGTCGGTTCAGCCTGCCAGCGCCAGCCGGGGCCGGGGCCTGCTTGATCCAGCCGCCCGCCGAGGGTTGCAGTCATCGCCATTCCACTCCACACTGTCGGTCATGAAATCGTTGCTCCGCACCTGCGTCATCCTTTGCGCCAGCCTCTGCGTGACCGCCGCCCACGCCGCCGTGATGAAGGCGCTCATCGTGGACGGCCAGAACAACCACGACTGGAAGGGCACCACGCCGCACTTGAAGAAGCATCTGGAGGCGACCGGCCTCTTCGCGGTGGACGTGGCCACCACGCCGGACAACAAGGGCGACATGGCCGCCTTCAAGCCCGACTTCAAGCAATACAAACTGGTCGTGTCGAACTACAACGGCCAGGACTGGCCGAAGGCGACGCAGGCGGCCTTCGAGGAGTTCGTCCGCAACGGTGGCGGCTTCGTCAGTGTCCATGCGGCGAACAACTCGTTTCCGAACTGGCCGGCCTACAACCAGATGATCGGCCTCGGCGGCTGGGGCGGGCGCAGTGAGAAATCCGGCCCGTATGTCTATTGGGAGGCGAAGGCCGCGAAGGTCGTGAAGGACATCGCGCCCGGACGCGGCGGCAGCCACGGCCCACAGCACGCCTTCCTCATCGAGACCCGTGAGCCGCAGCACCCTATCGTGGCCGGCCTGCCGACGAAGTGGATGCACGCGCAGGATGAGCTTTACGACCGGCTGCGCGGCCCGGCGGAAAACCTGACCGTGCTTGCCACCGCCTTTTCCGACTCCGCGAAGAACGGCACCGGCCGCCACGAGCCGATGCTGATGACCACCACGTTTGGCAAAGGCCGCGTCTTCCACACCGCGCTCGGCCATGCGGGCGGCGGCAAACGCACGGCGCAGCAATGCGTCGGCTTCATCGTCACCTTCCAGCGCGGCGCGGAATGGGCCGTTACCGGCAAGGTCACGCAGAAGGTTCCCGCCGACTTCCCGCCCGCCGACAAGGTCAGCCTCCGCGAGTGAACGTGACCGCTTTTCCACCGCTCGAAGCGCTGGATGTCCATCTCGTCCGCGCCGCGCACGGCTGGCTGGAACTCAACTTGCCGGCGGAGGCGGAGGCGGAGCTGGCCCAGCTCTCGCTAAGTGCGCAGACCCACCCGCTCGTGTTGCAGGCGCTCTGGCAACTCCACGCGCACCAGCATCGGTGGACGCTGGCCCACACCGTCGCCGAGTTGCTGGTGCAAACTTCCCCTGATGATGTGAACGGCTGGGTTCACCGCGCCTACGCCGCGCGCCGCAAGGAAGGCGGCGGCCTGCAAGCGGCGTGGGATGCGTTGCGTCCGGCGGTCGAACGATTTCCCGACGAAACCATCGTCCCCTACAACCTCGCCTGCTACGCCTGCCAGATGGGAAATCTCGACGCTGCCCGCCATTGGCTGGGCCGCGCGAGAGAGATCGCCGGCAAACACAAGGCCCGTGAAGCCATCCAGCAGATGGCCCTCGCCGACCCCGACCTCGCGCCGCTGTGGGAGGAAGTCAGGGCGTGGTAGCCGTCACTCCGACTTGCCGCTGAAGTTCGCCAGCTGCACGGCGAGCTCATCAATCACCTCGCGACCACTGACCGCCGTCCCCGTGTAGGCGTTGAGCATGAAGCTGAAGACGAGGCGCTCCTTTGCGGCGGTGGTGACGTGGCCGGAGAGGCTGCTCACGTAGCGGAGGCTGCCGGTCTTGGCGAGGACGTTGCGCGCGGCGGCGGTGCCCGCGAAGCGCGACCGCAGCGTGCCGTCCACGCCCGCAATGGGCAGTGACGCGCGGTAGGCGGCGGCGGCCGGGTGCTTGTCCATGTGGCGGAGCAGTTGCACGGTCGCGTCCGGCATGAGCAGGCAGCCGCGCGAGAGACCGGAGCCTTCCTCCAGCAGCACCGCGCCGCGCTTCACTCCAGCCTCGACGAGGAACTTCTGCAACTCAACGAGACCGGCGTCCTCCGTCGTCTGGCTTGGCTTTGCGGCACGCGCGCCGACTTGGAGCAGCAGCAACTGCGCGTAGAGGTTCTGCGACGGCTTCATCATCCGTTCGACCAACTCGGACATCGGGCGCGACTCGGTGAAGGCGATTTCCACCTGCTTCGCGTAGTCCACCGGTGCGGCCTCGGCGGCGAGCCAATCGCGCGTGCGGAGCTGGCCGGCCACAGTGATGCCGCGCTTCGCCAGCGCGTCGCGGAGCTGCGTGACGAACCACAGCGCCGGGCGCGGCACGGGCATGGCGTCGGTCCAGTCACGGTCGCCGAGCGGCAGCGAGCCGTGGAGGTGAACGGTGGTTTGCGCGAGCGGGCGGTGAAGGTCGAGGCTGCGTCGTCCGCCGTTGGTGACGGTGGTCGTGCGGTTGATGAACTGGAGGAACGGCGTCGCCGGCTTGGTGGTGAACGTGACCGGCTGGCCGAGCGCGGGCGCGGGCTTGAAGACGAGGTCCACAACGTTGTCCTCGTGCGTGAGCGCGGAGACCTCCGCGCCGTAGTAGTAGTTCAAGTCGTCCCACGTCCACGCGCTGCCGTAGGGCGGGCCGCGAAAGAAGCTCTCATCGCCCACGAGGTCGCCGGCCACGCGCTTCACGCCGGCAGCGGCCAGCGAGGCGACGAGCGGCTCCAGCGACTTCGCGTAATCGCCGCCGTTGAAGCGCGCGGCCATCGAGAAGTCGCCGCGCCCGAAGATGGTCAGGTCGCCGCGCAGCGTGCCGTCCGCGTCCGGTTTCGCGGCGGCGTAGCAGGAGGTGCGGATGCGGAACTGCGGGCCGAGGCGGTCGAGCGCGAGCGCGCCGGTGTAGAGCTTGGCGTTGGAGGCGGGCTTGAGGAGCTTGCCGGCGTTGTGCTCGAAGAGTGTCTTCCCGGTGTCCAGCGAGACGACCTTCACCCCAAGCTGCGCGGCGGCCAGGCGCGGATGCTCGACTCGTGCGGTGAGGTTCGAGCGCAGCGCGGCGAGGGTGGGGATGGTGTTGGTGGGAGCCGGCGCGGCGGCGCAGGTCACGACGAACGCACAGAGGATGAAGTGGGGAAACGTCCAACGTCCAACGGGTGATTGGCAGCCGCTCGTCTTCGGCCTTTGAACGTTGAGCGTTGGACGTTGAGCGTTGGACGTTCGCCGTAGGGGGAAGCGCATGGCGAGGTTCTAGTCGCTGGCCTTGGCGCAGAAAAGTTTTTTGCCAAGCGCCCCGGACGTGTTTAATTCCCTTGGCATGAGCACGCTGGGTTATCCCGACAAACACTTTGTGAACGCGGCGCTCGGCTGGCTGGACTTGCGCGTGGTGGCCGAGGCGCGGGCGGAGTTGCAGCAGGTCTCGACCATGCACGTCTGCCACCCGGAGGTGCTCGAAGTCTGGTGGCGCGTCCACGCTGCCGAGCGGCATTGGGACGAGGCGCTGCGCGTCGCCGAGATGGAGTTGCAGACCGCGCCCGACCGGATGTCCGGCTGGGTGGACCGCAGCTACAGCCTGCACGAGCTGCGCCGCACGCAGGAGGCCCGCGAGGCGCTGCTACCGGCGGTGAAGAAGTTTCCCGAGGCGAGCCTGATCCCCTACAACCTCGCGTGCTACGCCTGCCAGCTCGGCGATTCGACCGAGGCGCAGCAATGGCTCCGCAAGGCCATCGCGCGCGGCGAGCGGGACGAGATCAAGCAGCTCGCGCTGAACGATCCCGATCTCGCGGCGCTGCGGGAGGAGATTCTCAAATTGTGACGGCTGTCTGGCAGTCGCGCTGCCGGAGCGCCGGTTTCCGACCCGGCGGGAGCGCGGCATTCATGCCGCAGCAGGCCGGGCAGGAGCGGTGCTTTCGGGCGGTCAGCTTCGGCCGCACATTTCTGCGACCTGAAGGTCGCGCTCCGCAAACGCCGGGTCGGAGACCGGCGCTCCGCCGCGCATGAGCGCGCGCATCACGGCGGCGGGGTGGGTGTTTCTCGGCATTGTGGCGCTGCTCTACGGCGCGTCCATCACGTCGCAGTCCGGCCTGCTGCTCGTGCCGGCGGGGATTATTCTCGGCTGCTTCGCGGTGAACCTCGTCTCCGCCTGGCGCGGGCTGCGATGGTTGGAAGTCACCGCGCCCGGCTCGGCTCAGGTGGTCGAGGGGCAGCGGCTGAACCAGCCGTGGCGCGTGCGCAACGGCAGCAGCAGTTCTGACGTCGCGCTGGTCACGGCGGAGTCGGCGGCGGGCCGTTTGTTCAAGCTGCCACAACTCGCGGCGGGTCGGGACGCGAGCGTCGTCCCCGAGCTGCAGTTCCACCGGCGCGGTGTCTTCGCGCATGACCGGCTGCGGCTGGTCACGGCCTTTCCGTTCGGGCTGGTGTGCGTCGCGCGGCGACTCTCACTGGCCGGCGAAGTCGTGGTGCATCCGGCGGTTTATCCGGTGGCCGCTCCGCGCGCGGCGGGCTTCGACGTGATGGTGGGCGGGAAGTTTCGTGGGCACCGGCAGACGGGCGCGGGTGACTTGTTCAGCGGTGTGCGACCGCATCAGGCCGGGGATTCGCTCCGGCAAATCCACTGGGCCAGCAGCGCGAAGGGCCTCGGCCTCATGGTGAAGACCTTCGACGAGGAACTCTCGGGCCGCGTCGCCGTCGTGCTCGACTGCGGTTCCTCCGGTGACGCGAGGGTTTTCGATGACGCCGTGCGCGCCGCCGGCTCGCTGGTCTTCGCCGCACTGGACGCCGGGCATCACGTCGAGTGGCTCGACCTCGCGACGCTGGAGCCGGACTTGATCCCACCCTTTGCCGACGGCCATGAAATCCTTGATCGCCTCGCGCGCCTGACGGTTGAGCCAAGCAGCCCAAACCCCGAGCGTCTGCGCGGCGCGTTCGAGCGGCTCTCCGCGAAGTCTGCCGTGCATCTCGTGCTCACGCAGGCCAGCCCAGCCGCGAGCGCAGCGGTGGCGGAACTCCGCCGTCGCGGCCGGAGCGTCAGTGTCCACCTGCCGGTGGAAGCCCAGGCGCGCGAAAACTTCGCCGACGCTTCGGTCTGGCGATTCCGCGAGCACAGCATGGAGGAAGCCGCATGAGGAGCGCCCGCCACCAGTTCATCCTCCTGGGGCTGATTTGCCAGGGCCTGTCGTGGGATGACGTGGCGATGCCGCTCCTGAACACGCTGCTGTGGGTGGTCTGCCTGACGTTGCCGCGCCGGCCCGTGCGCCTGGGGCAGGCGGCGGACATGACGGCCATCGTGCTGGGCGGCGTGCTGGCGTGGCAGCTTGCGCCGGTGTTCGGCGTCAGCGCGCACTTCGCCGTGGGCCACGGGCTGACGATGCTGCAGGCGTTGCGCCTGATGCGCCCGCTGGACCGGCGGGAGAAGCTCTTCTCGCTCATCGTGGCCAGCGGACACCTCGCCGTCGCCTGCACGGTCATCCTTGACTACCGCTTCATCCTGATCCTCCTCGCGACATTGGTGCTGCTGCCGAAGGCGCTGCTGGAACTGGAGGCCGAATCGTTTTCCGGCACGGGGAGCGCATTGCTGAAGGTGCCGCGGGTCGGCTTCGCCGCCGGCTTTGCCATCCTCGTGGTGATGGTCGCGGTCTTCGTGCTGGTGCCGCGCGGGTTCCTCGGCACGCCGCTGGCGGCGCGGTTGCCGGGCGGAGGCTTGCCGGGCGGCGCGCTGGATTCCGTGCTCGACCCGTCGCGCGGCGGACAGGCGAACTCCGGCAGGCTGCTGCTGCAAGTCGAGGCCACGGAAGTCGGCTACCTGCGCATGATGGCGCTGACAGACTTCGACGGTCGCCAGTGGAAACCGGACGCGGGCCTGCCCTGGCTGCCGCTGGCGAACACCTCGCCTGCCTGGCTCGCCGGCCACCGGCATCGCCGGGTGCGGGTGAAGGACGTTGCCGCGATGAACCGCGTGCTGCCGGTGGACGGTCATCCCGCGCGCGTGTCGGGCCGCTTCTTCCGCACGCCCGGCCGCAACGCCAACGGCATCGTCGTCTGCGAGGCGATGTGGAACTCCGGCAACAACCTCTACGAATACTGGGTCAATCCGCGCCCGCCCGCCGAGCGCCTGCGCGACTGGCAGCGCGAGCGGCTCCTGGCCCATCCCGCGCCCTTGCCGCAACTCCGCGCGTGGCTGGACAGCGTCCTTGCCGGCACGACTGAACCGCACGCCCAGGCGCGGCGGTTGGAAGCGCACTTGCGCGACACGTTCACCTACGAGCTGGGCGCGCCCGAGTTGAACCGCCTCAACGCGCTGGAGGAATTCGTCCTCAAGGAACGGCGCGGCCACTGCGAGCGCTTCGCCTCCGCGCTGGCGCTGCTGCTGCGGATGCAGGGCGTGCCCGCGCGCGTGGTCGTGGGCTTCGTGCCGGGCGAGCGCAACTGGCTCTCCGGCTGGCGCGACGTGCGGCTGCGCGACGCGCACGCGTGGGTGGAGGCGCACTTCGCGGAGCGCGGCTGGGTGCAGTTCGACGCCACGCCGCGCGCCACGCTGCCGCCGCCCCGCTGGGAACCCGCCGAGCTGTTCGATGCGCTCGATGTCATGTGGTATCTGAACATCGTCAATTTCGACGCGGCCGCGCAGCGCAATTTCTTCCTGGTCTCGACGCAGGGCATTGGGGCAGTGGTCGGACAAGCGCGCCGGTTCGGGCCGGTGCTGCTGGGCGTGGGCGTGCTGGTAACGCTCGGCCTCTGGCTCAAACGGCGGTGGGTGGTGCGACTCAGGCGCAAGCCTTTCCCCGGAACCGCAGCGGCCGCCGCGCAGTTCGCCAGCAACTCCTACGGTCGGATGCTGCGGCTGCTGGCGCGACACGGGCACCGGCGGCAGTCACACGAAACGCCGCGCGAATTCCTCGCCTCGCTGCGGAACGCGCCGCCGATGGTGGTTGAGCAGGTGGAACGCGTGACCGCCGCCTTCTGCGACACCCGGTATGGGGAGCGCATTCTGTCCGCAGGGGAACAGCACGAACTGGAAGCCGCGTTGAGGGAATTGGAATCCACGCTCCGAAACGAAGCGCAGCCCGTCGCGTGAGCGCCGCTATTTCCCCCCAAGCACTTTGATGAGCGCGCAATTGTCGAGCGGGCCAAGCCCGGCGGCCTCGGCGGCTTCGAGGAGCTGGCGGTGAACCTGCGTCAGCGGAAGTTTGAAGCGTTTCGCTTGGGCGGCTTGCAGCATGAGGCGCACGTCCTTGAGGTGCTGGGACAAGCGCGCCTGCGGGGTGAAATCCTCCGTCACCATCTTCTCGCCCTTGGTGTCCATGATCGCGGAGTAGGCCATGCTGTCCAACAGGACTTCCAGTGCGGCCCGGCGGGTAAAGCCGAGTTGTTCCGCAAAGCAAAGTCCCTCCGCCAGCGCGGCGCGGTTGAGGCCGAGGACGAGGTTGGTCACCAGCTTCATGCGCGCGCCGCTGCCGCACGGGCCGACGTGCCGCACGCGCGGCGTGAGCAGGCGCAGCAGCGGACGCGCGGCGATGAATGCCTCCGCGTCGCCGCCAACCATCGTGAGCACGTCGTCGCCGGACGCAACCTGCTCGCTGTTGCCGGAAATGGTGGCGTCGAGGTAGCGCACGCCCCGCGCGGCGAGGCGGTGGTGGAGGGCCTCGGCCTGCTCCGGTTCGCCCGTCGTGGTGTCGAGGATGAGGTGCCCGGGGCGCAAAGCCGGTCGCGCGTCACGCAGGACAAATTCGGTCTCGCGCAGCGTGGGCAGGCTCAGGAGCACGCGGTCGCACGCGGTGAAGACGGCGGCATGGTTCCGCGCGATCCGCACCCCGAGCTTCTTCGCCCGTGAGCGGCACGCGGGAGCGACATCGAAGCCGGTGACTTCCCAGCCCGCCGCGCGCAGGCGTCGGGCGAAGGCCGTGCCCATCAAACCCAGGCCGATCAGGCCGGCGCGTTTCGACGCTGGGGCGGGGCGGCTCATCGTTTGAAGTTGTTGAGCGTGATGACATCGCCGGGCTGCAACAGCGGGCCGGGCGCGTTGGCCGCGAGCCTGGCGGTGTTCGTCGCCGTGATGACCTGGTTGCCGCGCAGGACTTGGATGGCCTTGAGCGCGGCGTTGGCCTCGCCGGTCTTGGTGGCGGCGTAGAGCTTCATGCCTTCGGTCCACGGGATCTGCCGCGCCGTGCCGGTCGCACTGTCCACGACGGTGACGAAGGCGGTCTTGGCAATCGAGCCGGCAACGGAGCCGGTGGTGGTGACGACGGTCTTTGCGACCGTGGCCGTGCCGCTGGCCGTGGCGCCGGCAACTTTGCCGGTGGTCGTGATGGCCGTCGTCGCGGTCTTGCCGATGACCTTGCCGGTGGTGGTGACGACCTTCGTGCCGGTGGAGCAGGCGGTGAGCAGGGCGAGCGGACAGAAGATGGCGGATAGAAGATGGCGCGGGCGCATGGTCAGGTGAGGGTGAGCAGGCTGACTTCGGGGCGGCAGTTGAAGCGGACGCCGTGGAGGTTGCCGATGCCGCGCGTGGTGAATATCCAGCGGTCACGCCAGCGGTTGAGGCCGGCGACGTAGCGGTGGTCGCGCACGGGCGCGAAGGGCGTGCCGAAGAAGGGCAGGCGGAGCTGCCCACCGTGCGTGTGGCCGCAGAGGGCGAGGTGCCAGGGGAAGTCGGCCACACCGTCCTTGCCGTCGGGGTTGTGCATCAGCAGGACGGTCGCGGCGGCGGGTGAAACCGTGGCGAAGGCCTCGGTGGCGCGTAGTTCGTCGGCCCACAAGTCGCCGACGCCGACAAGGCGAAGTTTGCGTCCGCGAAGCGTTATTTCCTGCGACTGGTTCAGCAGCACTGTGGCCCCGCTGGCCGTGAGGCATTTGCGGACTTCGGAGTGATCGGCATGGCCGCGATAGTTCGGGCGCGCGGCCCATTTGCCGCCGTCGTGATTGCCTAGGCAGGCAAAGGTCGGCGCAGCGGTGGCCAGCGGCTTCAACACGTCGGCATAGTCGGCGAAGCGTGTGAAATGCTTGGTGATGAAGTCTCCCGTGAGACAAATCAGGTCGGGCTTCTCCGCGAGGCCGAGCTGGATGGCCTGCGCGATGAACTCCAGCGGCACGTAACCGGAGGCGTGGAGATCGGAGAGATGCAGGACGCGGATAGGCGCGGCTTCGGTTGACCCGAGTTGCACGCGGCGATGGGAAACTTCCAACCAGCCCGGCTCCAACAGCCGCGTGTAGGCTGCACCAATAGAACCCGCCACGCCCATGAAGCCTGCGCCAAACAACAGTTTCCGGCGCGACAGCCAAGCTCTCTTGATCGGGGGCGTGGTGGTCGGCGGGTTCATGTGACGGACTTCGCGTTCTCCGCCGCAACCTGAAGGTCGCGGCTACGCGGGGATGATGTGGCGCTTGAGGATGTTGTAAACCTCGGTCGAGTCGAGCTGGTGCGCGGGCAGGAGGTCGTGGCGCTCGGTGATGAGCACGGGCCAGTCGGCGATGTTCGCGGGACGGCAGCCGTGCGAGCCTTTCACGAGCGAGGCGTCGAGCGGGACCACGTCCATCAACATGCGGAAGCCGAGCTTCTTGCGCAGCAGCTTGCCGGCGACCTTGAGCTTCGGGGCACGGAGCTTCGGGTCAAGGAACAGCTCGACGGGGTCGTAGCCGGGCTTGCGGTGGATGTCCACGCAGCGGGCGAAGTCGGGCGCGCGCGTGTCGTCGAGCCAGTAGTAGTAGGTGAACCACGCGTTCTCCTTCGCCACGGCGATGAGGTCGCCGGCGCGCGGGTGGTTGATGCCGGCGGCAACTTTCTCCTTCTCAGCGAGCACGGCGGCGACGCCCGGCGTGAACTCGACCGCGCTGCGGACCTGGTTGAGCAGCGCGGAGTCGTTGACGTAGATGTGCGCGACCTGGTGGTCGGCGACGGCGAAAACGCGGCTCGCGCCGGCGTCGAGAAGTTCGAGGCCGAGTTCCTCCTTCACGGTCAGCCAGCCCTGCTCGCGGAAAAGGCGGTTGAGGTGGATGGCCTTGTCCACGGGCGTGATGCCGTATTCCGAGAGCAGGACGACCTGCACCTTGCGCTTCTGGAAGAAGAGGATCAGCTCGCCGACGAGGTCGTCAATCAGCAGCAGGTCGCGCGCGATGTCGGGATGCTGCGGGCCAAGGCGCTGGAGGTTGTAATCAAGGTGCGGGAGATAGACGAGGTTCAGCGTGGGCTGGAACCGCTTCTCAATCCACTTCGCCGATTCGGTGATCCAGCGCGAAGCGCAGTCGGGCTGGCCGGCGGGCGACTGCACGCCGGCGTTCGGCCCCCAAAAGCCGGGGAAGGGAAACTCGCCGAGGTCGCGCTTGATGTCATCGCGGATCGAGTAGGGCCACGAGTAGATGTCGAAGACCTTGCGGCCGTCCGCCGGATACATGGGGCGCGGCGTGATGGACCAGTCGGCGGTGGAATACATGTTATACCACCAGAAAAGCTTGGCGCAGGTGAACGTGTGGTCGCGCGCGCGCAGCTCGTCCCAGAGCTTGCGCCCGCGGACGAGCTTGTTGGACTGCTTCCAGAACTGCACCTCGGCCAGGTCGCGGTCATACCAGCCGTTGCCGACAATGCCGTGCTGCGCGGGCTTGGTGCCGGTGACATAGTTGGACTGCGCCGTGGTGGTGAGCGCGGGAAAGGCGGGGTCGAGATTGACGACCGCGCCGCGCTTGCGGAAGGCGGTGATGCGCGGCGTGCGCTCGCCGAGGAGGGCTTCCGTGAGGCCGACGACGTTGAGGACGGCGGTGCGGTTCATGGTCAATGAGTGCCATCAGAGCGGGTTTCGCCCACGGACGCGAGCACTTGCACAACGAAGTCGTCGTCGAGCCAGAAATCACACTCGTCCGCCGCGCGGCGGAGCAGGCCGGCGATGCCGGGCACCAGACCGGCGTGTTTGGCCTGGATAAGGACGCCCACCACGCCAGTGACATGCAGGCCACGTCGCCGGGCCTCGGCCCGGCCTGCGCGTTCATCCATCAATAGCAAACCGGCCCGCACTTCCACGGCCAGTGCCAGTGCTTCCGCCTCGCCGGCATCCAGCGGCGGGGTGTCGGGGGACATTGTCAGCGGGGATGTTGGAGCCTGCACACGCACGCTGGCCGGCAGGGCGAGCACGCGCGTGACACCCGCCAGGCGGCGCGGACGGGCAAATTCGCGGGCGACGGTAGGCGGGATGAGGACTTCGCCAAACAGGCTGACGAGCAACCGCTCCTGCCCCAACGCGCAGAGCACCACGAGGGCGGAAGTGTCGCTGACGACAATCACTTTGGCTCCAGACGCGACTCCAGCCACTTGAGGGTCCGAAGGTCTTCCTCGTATTCGGCCATGCCGTAGTTGATGCAGATGCCCCGCTGCTTCAATTCGGACAAGAGTTCAAACCGGTCCATGCCGAGCAGTTCCGCCGCCTTGCCCAGGCTGATGTGCCCTTCCTTGTAGAGGCCGATGAGGAGGCTGCGCTTGAGTTCGAGGTCGGAAAGGTGCAGCGCCTCCAGCCAGGGTTCCGCGAGCACGGCATTCATATCGGCGCCACTATGCCCGCCCGCCGCTCACCCCGCAACCGAGACGATTTTCCGCGTTCGTGCCGCGTGGCGCTCCTGCAGGCGGTGGATGGCCTCGACGACTGTGGGCAGGTTCATCTCATGCACTTCCACGCCCCGGCCGATGGCTTCGAGGAGCGTGATGGTCAGCTCGCCACCGAGGTGCTCGCGGAACTCGGTGAGGCCGGAGAGCACCATCAGGTTGCCGTCCGAGTCCGTGTGCAGCAGCTCCGACGCGAACAGGTCGAAGCCAAGTTTCTCCAGCAGCACCAGCACGCGCTCGGCGCTCGCGGCGTCGAGCATCCCAATCTTCTTCGCGTAGAGCACATCCAGCGCGATGCCGATGGCGACCGCTTCGCCGTGGCGGATTTTGTATTCGGAGAGCTGCTCCAGCTTGTGCGCCGCCCAGTGGCCGAAGTCCAGCGGACGCGCGCTGCCGAACTCGAACGGGTCGCCGCTGGTGGCGATGTGGTTCAGGTGCAGCTCGGCGCAACGGTAGATGAGCCGCTGCATCGCCGCCGGCTCGAACTCCGCCAGCGCCTCCGCATCGCGCTCGATGGTGTTGAAGAACTCGGCGTCCCGGATGCACGCGACCTTCACGGCCTCCACGTAGCCGGCGCGCTTGTCGCGGGCGGACAGCGTCGCGAGCAGTTGGAAGTCGTTGATGACGGCGAAGGGCGGGCAGAACGTGCCGATGAAGTTCTTTTTGCCAAACGCGTTGACGCCGTTCTTCACGCCCACGCCGGAGTCGTCCTGGCTCAAGGTCGTCGTCGGGATGCGCACATGGCGGATGCCGCGATGCGCCGTGGCCGCCGCGAGGCCCACCATGTCCAGCAGCGCGCCGCCCCCCACGCAAAGCAGGTAGGCGTGGCGGTCAATGTGGTAGCGGTCAATCTGCGAGTGGATTTCCGAGACGTGGAAGTAGGAGTTCTTCACCCGTTCGCCGCCCTCGATGACGAAGGGCGAGCGCACCAGCTCCAGCGCGTCGCCGTGGGTGGCGAAGTAATCGGCGATGGCGCGTTCGAGGCCGGGCTGGGATTTCGCCAGCGCCTCGTCCACGACGACCAGCGCCTTGCGCCGGGTCGCGCCGCCGCCGCCCACGAGCACGTCGCGGAGGACGGGATTGGCGGGGTTGAAGACGCCGTGGGTGAACTGCACCTGATGCCGCCAACTGACCTGAATTGTCCGCTCAATGCTTGGCACGGGATGAATTTGTCGCGCGTTTGTGACGAATGCCAGCGGGGAATCATTCGGGGGGCAAGCGCCCGCGCCGCGCTGCCATGCCGCCTTTGTTCGTGCCGCCCGCATGGCTTCTTCCCGTGCGTCTATCGAGCGTCGTCGCATGGGCGGGGCCTTGCGGCAGCGCCTTCGCGGAAACCCCACCGGAGTGGCTGCCGGACTTGGGTTGTGTTTGGACGAACCTTTCCGCACCCTCCCGGTGCATGAGCAAACCTGCCTGTCCAATGTGTGAAATGACCGAAGTGCTGGAGCACGCTGAACGCTACGAATGCGTCACCTGCGGCCACGAGTGGGAACGCCCGCCCGCGCCGGAAGTCGCCGCTGCGCGCGTCGTGAAGGATGCCCACGGGACCGTGCTCGTGGACGGGGACTGCGTCATTTTGATCAAGGATTTGAAACTGGGCGGCTCGCAGGTGCTCAAAGGCGGCTCGAAGTCCAAACCCATCCGCCTCGTGGATGGCGATCACGAAATTGACTGCAAGGTGGATGGCATCGCGGTCGGCCTGAAGGCGTGTTTCGTGAAGAAGGCGTGAGGCGGGAGTTTGCCTTGCAGGGCAAGGCAGTTCGATCCCGCCGGCCGCAAAGCTTGGGGTTCGGGGCCGCCGCCAGTTTCTCGCTCCGGGACCAGATGCGACGCTTCGGCTGACCAGCCGCTTGAACCGCAGCGCCTGCGGGCTGGCAGCGCGGCGGTTGAAGCCCGCGCCGCCCGCCCAAGGCGCTGCCCCGTGTCCCTGGTTGCTCACCCGTCACATGGCGTGGAATCACCGTCGCAGGGGCAGTTGGGAGGCGGAAATTGATGGCTCCAATCTCCATTTCGCGACGGTCTGGATTTCTGACCGCAGGACGGGAAGCGGCCAAAAACTACTTGGTGGCATGGAGCGGCTGGCTATGCTCAAGCACATCAGTCATGTCCTTCAGCCAGATGCTTCGCTGCCGCACGCAGTCCCGCCTTGGCCGGGTGAGCTGGATGGGCGCTCTGGTCGCGGGCATCGCTTCCGCAGGTCTCGCGATGCCAGCAGCGCGGGCCGCTGAAGCCGCCGCCAAGCCGGCGAGCGACCCCATCCGGAAGCTTTTCACCCAGCATTGTCAAAAGTGCCACTCGGGGACGAAGCCCAAGGGCGATTTCAAGATCGAGAATCTCACGCAGGATTTTGCCGACCGGAAAAACCGCGAGCGCTGGCTGACCGTGCTGGAGCAGCTCAAGACCGGCGAGATGCCGCCGAAGGACAAGCCGCGTCCGCCCGCAGTGGAGATTCAGGCGGCAGTCAGTTGGATTAGCGCCAAGGCGAGCACGGCAGAACTGGCCCACCGGGCCACCGAGGGCCGCGTGGTCATGCGCCGCCTGAACCGGGCCGAGTATGCGAACACGGTGCGCGATCTCCTCGGCGTGGAGGTGGACTTGACCGACCTGCTGCCTCTCGACACTTCGACGAGCGGCTTCGACAACAGTGCCGAGGCGCTGCACACGTCCTCGTATTTGATGCGGAGCTACCTCGATGCCGCCGACCGCGTGCTGAACGAGGCCATCGCCAACCAGCCGCAGCCCTGGCTGCTCAAGAAGCGGTTCGACATCCGGCAGGAAAGGTCCGTCAAGCCCACGGGCAGTGTCTATCGCCATGTGGACGACGGCGTGGCCATCTTCGCCGCTTGGGAGTCGGCCAACATCCGCGTGACCATGTGGAACTTCCGCAGCCATGTGCGCGGCAAGTATCGCTTCCGCATTTCGGGCTACGGGTTTCAGAGCGAGGGCAAGCCAATCAACTTCCGTGTCACCGCCGGCACGCTCAAGGAAGTCACCGAGGAACGGCTGATTGATTACTTCGCCGTGCCGGCGGACAAGCCGACGGTCATCGAGTTCACCGAGCAGCTCGAACCCGAAAACCGCATCCGCATCCTCGCCGAGGGCCTGCCCGCGCTGCCGCCCGCCGTGGAGAAGATCGGAGCCGACAAATACAAGGGGCCGGGCCTGGTGATCCAGTGGGTGGACATCGAAGGGCCATTGATGGAGTCGTGGCCGCCGCCGAGCCACAAGGCCATCTTTGGCGACCTGAAGCAAGCGGTCGTTCCCAGCCCCAGCGATCCCAAACGCCTCGAAGTCGTGTCGTCGCAGCCGCTCGCGGACGCCGAGCGTGTGCTGCGCGACTTCGCGCGGCGGGCGTTCCGGCGCACGGTGACGGACGAGGACATCCGCCCCTTCCTCGCGCGCGTGAAGTCGCGGCTGGAGCAGAACTACTCCTTCGAGCAGGCGATGCGCGTCGGGCTGCGCGGCATTCTGGTGTCGCCAAGTTTTCTTTTCCTGCGCGAGCAACCCGCCGCCGCGCGCGCGCCCGCCCCGGCCATTGTGCCAGCGCTCGACGACTTCGCGCTGGCCAGCCGGCTTTCCTACTTCCTGTGGAGTTCGATGCCCGACGAGCCGCTCTTCAAGCTCGCCGAGGCGCGCAAGCTACGTGAGCCGACCGTGCTCCGCGAGCAGGTCGAGCGCCTGTTACGCGACCCCAAGGCCAAGGCCTTCACCGAGAACTTCACCGGCCAGTGGTTGAGCCTCCGCGCCATTGACGCCACGTCGCCCGACCGCACGCTCTATCCCGAGTATGACGACATCCTCAAGACGGCGAGCCTCAAGGAGACGAAGCTGTTCTTCGACGAAGTGCTGCGGAAAGACCTGAGTGTGGCGAACTTCGTCGCGTCGGATTTCACCTTCGTCAATGCGCGCCTCGCCCGGCACTACGGCATCCCCGGCGTCGAGGGCACGGAGATGCGCAAGGTGGCGCTGCCGCCGACCAGTCATCGCGGCGGAGTGCTCACGATGGCCAGCGTGTTGAAAGTGACCGCCAACGGCACCACGACCTCGCCGATCATTCGCGGCGCGTGGGTGCTGGAGCGCATCCTCGGCACGCCGCCGCCGAAACCGCCTGCCGACGTCGAGGCCATCGAGCCGGACATTCGCGGGGCCACGACCATCCGCGATCAGCTCGCGAAGCATCGCAAGGTTGAGAGCTGCGCGAGCTGCCACACCAAGATTGACCCGCCGGGATTCGCCCTCGAAAGCTTCGATGTCACCGGCGGGTGGCGCGACCACTACCGCGCCCTCACCAACGGCGGGCAAAAGGACAGCCAGGGCCGCCGCGTCCGCCCCGGCCCGGCGGTGGATCCCGCCGACGTGCTGCCGGACGGCCGGCGTTTCCGCGACATTGACGAATACAAGAAGCTGTTGCTCGCCGACAAAGACCAGCTCGCGCGCTGCCTGACCGAAAAGCTCCTCGCCTACTCGACTGGCGCGGCCCCGTCCAAGGCGGACCAGCCGGAGATCGAGACCATCGTCCGCCGCCTCCGCGACCAGGGCTACGGCTTCAAGTCATTGATTCACGAGGTCGTGCAGAGCCAGTTGTTTCAGAGCAAATAGCGACCAGCCCTGTTGCGGGGCGCAACTTGACACCCGCACCATCCGAACGAGGAAGCCTGCTCCCTCTCCTCCCTCGGAGGGAGGAGAGGGCCGGGGAGAGGAGGGGCGTTACCGCGGCCTTATCAAGGCTCCCCTCTCCCCAGCCCTCTCCCCGCTCCTGCGTCGCAGGGCGAGGGGGTTCACCTGCCGTGGTGCGGGTGCCAAGTTGCGCCCGAACAAAACCCTCGTGCGCAAATGGCCTCGTGTGACATAGTGAACCCCGTCATGCCACCCGTCGGCACCATGCCCACAGACAATCTCGATTTCGCCTGGGACCGCCCGGAGACGGCGGAGACCCTGCGCGCGAAGCTGGCGGCGCCGTCCTCTCCCGAGTGGCTCCACACGGCGGCGTGGTTGATGCGCGAAGCGCGGGTGGACCAGGTCTGGCAGTTTCTGACCCTCCGGCAGGTGGCCGACCATTTTCCCCGGCTTTCCCCCATGCTGGGCCGTCGCCGTCCGGTGTGGGAGCATCTCCTGCGCGCCGCCCATGAACTGGGAAGACTCTAATCCATGACCCTTCCCCGCCGCACCTTCCTCCGGCCTGCGGCCGCCTTCTCCCCTCGCTGGGCGAAGGGAGAAGGAGCCTGGCAGATCAGATCGTCACCACTGACTTCGGTGAGCTGTTGACCGTGCCGGGGTTCGAGTTCACCACGCGCGTGCGAAGCGTGCCGTGCTGGGCGCGCGTGAGGTTGTTGAGTTCAAACGCCGGCTGCAAACCCCACACCGCCTGTGTGGGCACCGCGCGATCATGGGTGATTTCCCAGTATTCTTTCATGCTGACCTTACCTTTCTTCAGATGGCCCAAGCCGCCGGATGGGGCAAGGCCCCGGCCTGTTAAGCGGTTTGGATTGGTGGCAATCTGCCCAAATCCCGGACGCGTGCAAGCGAGAAAATTCAACGCTTTCCTGGGGCGGATGAAGGAGGCAATGGGAAACAATTTCCTTGCGCCGTGCCTTCGCAAAGCCAACCAATCTCATCATGCAGATTTTCATTGCCAAGGCCGGCAAGACAACTGGGCCATTCAGCGAGGACCAGATTCGCTCAATGCTCAATTCAGGAATGATAGACCCCGCTGACTCAGCATGGCACGACGGACTGACCTCTTGGCTTCCACTGCATCAAATGCTCAAAGTGAGTTCCCCGCTATCGCAGCCACCACCACCGCCACCGCAGGCAATGGGATATGGTGTCGGTGCCGTCACCAGCAAGGCCGCCATTACTTCGCTTGTGTGTGGTATTCTTGGCTTTTTTCTCCTTGGCCTGCCCGCCATGGTAGGGTTGCCCGTAGGAATATTCGCCTTGCGGGCAATCAAAAAGAGTGGCGGACGAATGCAAGGGACGGGACTAGCTATAGCTGGGATCGTTTGCTCCGCACTAGGCTTGGTTATCTTATTCGGCCTCATATTGGCCATCGCGATACCCAACTTTGTGAAAGCGCGCGGAACGGCACAGCAGAATATCTGCATCAGTAACCTTAGAGCCTGTCTGAAAAAGCATGAAAGCTGAGGGATTACGCCAGCCGCCGGAGCATGATCCGTATCAGGGCGACGTAGATCCACGCCGTCGCGCTGGCCTCGCTGCGTTCGTAGTCTCGCA
>Ga0172373_10003433_pt1 | contig 23187 bp, 21 predicted proteins | sample Lak10m_2_FD_114546 | JGI IMG/M metagenome (GOLD analysis project Ga0172373, IMG submission 114546) | Freshwater microbial communities from Kabuno Bay, South-Kivu, Congo - kab_092012_10m | ecosystem: Environmental > Aquatic > Freshwater > Lake | place: Democratic Republic of the Congo...
CAGAAGTTCAGCGACCACGCACCGCTCACCATCGAGTATGACCTGTCGCTGTGAGGCCGGGCGCCGCCGCCGTATCATCGCGGACCGCTTGGTCCATCGTTCGTCGTCATCCGTTTCAGGGGGGCTGTCTTGAGTAGCAGCGATCTGCGCACGCAGTTCATCCGGTTTTCGGTGCAGGCCGGCATTCTGCGTTTTGGTGAATTCCGTACCAAGGCGGGCCGGATGTCGCCCTATTTCTTTAACGCGGGCCTCTTCAACGATGGGGCGCTCCTGGGTCGGGTGGCCGAGTTTTATGCGCAGACGCTGCTTGCCGCCGAACGTGAAGGTCGCATCGCTTTCGACATGCTGTTCGGGCCGGCCTACAAGGGCATTACGCTTGCATCGGCCACTGCGGTGGCGCTCGCGCGTCTCGGCCGCAACGTCCCCTTTGCCTTCAATCGAAAGGAGGCCAAGGACCACGGCGAGGGCGGCTCGCTGATTGGTGCGCCGCTCGCCGGACGGGTGGTGATCATTGATGACGTCATCAGTGCCGGCACCTCGGTTCGCGAATCGGTCGAGCTGATCCGGGCCCAGGGGGCCAAGCCTTCTGCGGTGATGATTGCGCTGGACCGCCAGGAGCGCGCGGGCGACGCCCTGCAGGTGGGCGAGCTCTCGGCAAGCCAGGAGGTAGCCCGGCTCTACGGCATGCCGGTGCTCGCCATTGCGAGCCTGGATGATCTGCTTACCTATCTGTCTGCGGCCGATGCGTCTGACGCGCCCCACCGTGAGCGGGTCGCCGCCTACCGTGCGCGCTACGGCGAATCCTGATCCCCATCTGCCTGGAGTGTTGCCATGCCCCTGCTGCCCCGTCTCGAAGATGACCAGCTCGCGCCCGAGGCACGCACGGTATTCGAAGAAATCCGTCGCGTCCGTGGCTCCGATTATGTGAACGATATCTGGCGGGTGCTTGCCAATGATCCGGCGCTGCTTGCGCGCACCTGGTCTCAGACCCGCGCCACCATGGCTCCCGGGGCGCTGGACGGTCTCACCAAGGAATTCATCTACCTCGCGGCCTCCATCACCAATGACTGCGAGTACTGCATCCGCACACATACCGCTTCGGCGCGTGCCAAGGGCATGACCGATGCGCAGTTTGCCGAGCTGCTGGCCGTGGTGGGACTGGCCAACCAGTTCAACCGCCTGGCCGCCGGGACGCGGGTGGAGGTGGATGCGCGCTACCGGGAGTAGGGCCGGGCGCGCGCAGCCGATCGCCCAGGCGGCTACGCCGAGGGTGATCCACCCAGACGCGCGCGCAGCAGCTCATTGACCTGCTGGGGGTTCGCCTTGCCGCGGCTTGCCTTCATCACCTGACCCACCAGCGCGTTGAAGGCCTTGTCCTTGCCCGCGCGAAACTCCTCGACCGACTTCGGATTGGCGGCCATCACCTCATCGACCAGCTTTCCGATGGCATCGCTGTCACTGATCTGCCTGAGCCCGCGCGCATCGATCAGACGGTCGGGCGCATCGTCGCCGGCCTGTGGCTCGGCCCATAGCAGCGCAAACAGTTCGCGTGCGATTTTGCCCGATACCGTACCGTCGTCGACCCGCCGGATGAGGGCTGCGACCTGAGCAGGGGTGACCGGCGCGCTCGCAATCTCCAGCCCGTCGCGGTTGAGTGCGGCGGCCACCTCGCCCATCACCCAGTTGGCGGCCGACTTGGCCGGCGCGGCCCCGGGGGCGGAACCGAGGGCTTGCAGCACGGCTTCGAAGTAGTCAGCGGTGGCGCGGCTTGCCGTGAGCGTGGTCGCGTCGTACGTGGAAAGCGCGTAGTCGCGCTGATAGCGTTCGCGGCGTGCGCTGGGCAGTTCCGGCAGACTGGCCCGTACCGTCTCTATCCACTGCGCATCGATTTCAAGCGTGGGTAGATCGGGGTCGGGAAAATAGCGGTAGTCGTGTGCGTCTTCCTTGCTGCGCATCGAGCGGGTTTCGTCGCGATCCGGGTCGTACAGCCGGGTTTCCTGGACCACCTTGCCGCCGTCGTCGATCAGGTCGATCTGGCGCCGGACCTCGAAATCGATCGCCCGCTCGAGGAAGCGGAATGAATTCAGGTTCTTGATTTCGCAGCGCGTACCCAGCTCGGTGCTGCCGTGGATGCGAACCGAGACGTTGGCGTCGCACCGGAACGAGCCCTCCTGCATATTGCCGTCGCAGATGCCCAGCCACATCACCAGCCCGTGGAGCGCACGTGCATAGGCGACCGCCTCGCGCGCCGAGCGCAGGTCGGGCTCGGTGACGATTTCCAGGAGCGGTGTGCCGGCACGATTCAGGTCTATGCCCGAGTAGCCGTGAAAGTCTTCGTGGAGCGACTTGCCTGCATCTTCCTCGAGGTGGGCGCGGGTCAGCCGGACGGTGCGCTCGCAGACCTCTCCGTCCTGCTCCCAGGCAATGGTGAGGCTGCCGCCTGCCACCACCGGCGTCTCGTACTGGCTGATCTGATAGCCCTTGGGCAGGTCGGGATAAAAATAGTTTTTGCGGGCAAAGACCGAGCGCGGCGCGATGTCTGCGCGCACGGCCAGCCCGAAGCGGATGGCACAGGCCACCGCTGCGCGGTTGGCAACCGGCAGCACACCGGGCAGCGCCAGATCGACGGCGCAGGCCTGGGTATTGGGTTCGGCACCGAAGGCGGTGGCCGCACCGGAAAACATTTTTGAGGCGGTGGCGAGCTGAACATGGGTTTCCAGCCCGATGACCACCTCCCAGGTGCGGCCGGCACGGCGGACAAGGGCAGACTGTGGCGCGTTCATTCGAGGGGAAGCCTTATTGAACCTGTGCGCACGAACCGGTGCGCGGGTCGAACATGACCGGCCAGGCGTCTTCGGTGATGCCGGGCGAGCAGCGGCGTTCGCAGCCCGCGTGCCCGAGCGTGACGCGCCGGTCGTCCTGCCAGATCATGAGTTTGCAGGCGCTGCCGTCGCGCGCGAGGAGCTCCACGTGCGGACGCGACTGCACCTGGCGGAAGTCGGCGAGCTCAAATCGGCAGGAGCCACGGTTGCCGACCCAGAGCTGCCACGACAGCGCGCGTACTGCGCCTTGATCGACGGCCAGGCGTGCCTGCTCGCGAAAGTCGTTGATATCGCGCTGCTCGCAGCGGGCATCGAGGTGAATCGGTCGGTCGGCGATGGGCGCAGGCGCCACGCCCGCGCAGCCTGCGAGTGCAGCCAGAGCGAACGGGCCCAGCAGGCGGCGGCCGGTGCGGGCGAGCGGCATCGTGCGCAGGGCGCCCGTCATGGCTCGACCGGCCGGCGCTGATGCCAGTCGGTCACCTGCTGAAACTGATGGCCGACGTTGAGCAGACGTGCCTCATCGAACGGCTTGCCTATCAATTGCAGACCCACCGGAAGACCCCGTTCGCCGAATCCCGCGGGCACCGACATTCCGGGTAGTCCGGCGAGCGAAGCCGGCAGGGTGTAGATGTCGGCCAGATAGTTGGCCACCGGGTCGTTGGTCTGGGCGCCAATCTCCCAGGCAACGGTGGGCGAGACGGGCCCTGCGATCAGGTCGACCTGATCGAACGCCCGCCTGAAGTCATCGGCGATCAGGCGGCGAAGTTTTTGCGCCTGGAGGTAGTAGGCGTCGTAATAGCCCTGCGACAGCACGTAGGTGCCGATGAGGATTCGGCGCTTGACCTCGGCACCAAAGCCCTCGGCCCGGCTTCGCCGATACAGATCGGCCAGATCGGCCGGGTTGTCGGCACGATGCCCATAGCGCACGCCGTCAAAACGGCTGAGATTGCTCGAGGCCTCGGCGGGGGCGATCACGTAGTACGCCGGTATCGCGAGTTCGGTCTGCGGCAGCGACACGTCCACCAGGGTTGCGCCCAGGGCCCGGAGCCGCTCAAACGCGGACTCCAGCGCGCCTCGCACATCGTCATGCAGGCCTTCTCCGAAGAATTCCCTGGGAAGACCGATTCGCAGGCCCGAGAGCGGCCGGTCGAGGTCACGCGAGAAGTCTTCCGCGGGCCGTTCTGCGCTGGTGGAGTCGCGCGGATCAAAGCCCGCCATGGCGCCCAGCAACACCGCGCAGTCGCGCGCGCTGTGCCCCATGGCACCGCCCTGATCGAGGCTGGATGCATAGGCGATCATGCCCCAGCGGGAGACCCGCCCGTAGGTGGGCTTGATGCCTGTGATTCCGCACATGGCGGCCGGTTGGCGAACCGAGCCGCCGGTATCGGTGCCGGTGGCAAGCGGGGCCAGCCCGCCTGCGACGGCCGCCGCCGACCCGCCTGAGGAGCCGCCCGGAATCGCTGCCTGGTCCCAGGGGTTGCGGGTGGCACCGAAGTGGGAGTTTTCGTTGGCGCCACCCATGGCGAACTCGTCGCAGTTGGTTTTGCCAAGACAGACGGCGCCTGCCGCCGTCAGCCGCTCGACCACCGTGGCGTCGTAGGGGCTGACATAGTTGGCGAGCATTCGCGAGCCCGCAGTAGACCGCCAGCCACGGGTGACGAAGATGTCCTTGTGGGCGACAGGGATACCCAGAAGCGGCCCGCGTTCGCCCTGCGCGAGCCGCTGGTCGGCGGCCCGCGCCTGGCTGAGCGTGAGCTCTGGCTGCACATCAATGAAGGCATTCAGCGGGCTTGCGGCGATCCGGTCGAGGAAGTGGCGGGCGAGTTCAACCGCGCTGGTCTGCCCGGACGCGAGTGCGTCCGAGAGCTCGCTCACCGAGGCCTGGGCGGGATTGTTGAGGCCGCTCACTCGATCACCCGCGGAACGAGGTAGAGGCCAGCCTCGACCCTGGGCGCGCCGGCCTGCAGCGCTTCGCGGGCGTTGGGCTCGCTCACGGCGTCTTCACGCAGACGCAGGGCGAGCGCCTGCGGATGGGTGAGCGGCGCCACCCCCTGGGTGTCGACCGACTGTAGTCGATCGATCAGCCCGAGGACTGCGTTGAGGTCGGCCTGCAATGCGGCCTGCTCGGCCGGATCGAGATCAAGACGTGCGAGCGTGGCCAGGCGTCGCACGGCATCAGTGTTGAGGGACATTCGACAAATGATAATACGGTATGATTTCGGCCCTGCCTGAGCGGGATTCTTGACTCCTCTGGCAAATGAATCCGGTCGCGGCCGGATCTGAGCGGAAGGCGCTTACCCTCCGCCCCGATCCCGGCCACGGCGCCCCCGGCGAGCCTGCCGGCCATCTCTCTGACCCTGGACGGACACCATGTTCGGGTTCCTGCGCAAATACTTCTCCAGCGACCTGGCGATCGATCTCGGCACCGCGAACACGCTGATCTATGTTCGCGGCAAGGGCATTGTGCTCGACGAGCCGTCGGTGGTCGCCATCCGCCAGGAAGGCGGTCCCAACGGCAAGCGCACCATCGCCGCGGTGGGGCTGGAGGCCAAGCAGATGCTGGGCAAGGTGCCCGGCAGCATCGAGGCCATCCGGCCGATGAAAGACGGCGTGATTGCCGACTTCACGGTCACCGAGCAGATGCTGAAACAGTTCATCCGCATGGTGCATGAGTCGCGGCTGTTTTCACCCAGCCCGCGAATCATCATCTGCGTGCCCTGCGGCTCCACCCAGGTTGAGCGGCGCGCCATTCGCGAATCCGCCCTGGGCGCGGGTGCTTCGCAGGTCTTTCTCATCGAAGAGCCCATGGCAGCGGCCATCGGCGCGGGTCTGCCCGTTTCCGAGCCCTCGGGGTCGATGGTGGTTGACATCGGCGGCGGCACCACCGAGGTGGGCGTCATTTCGCTGGGTGGCATCGTCTACAAAGGGTCCATCCGCGTGGGTGGCGACAAGTTTGACGAAGCCATCATCAACTACATTCGCCGCAACTACGGCATGCTGATTGGCGAGCCCACCGCCGAGCAGATCAAGAAAACCATCGGTTCGGCTTTCCCCGGCTCCGAGGTTCGCGAAATGGAAGTGAAGGGTCGCAATCTCTCCGAGGGTATTCCGCGCAGCTTCACTGTCTCCTCCAACGAGATTCTTGAAGCGCTCACCGATCCGCTCAACAACATCGTGTCCTCGGTGAAGATTGCGCTCGAGCAGACCCCGCCCGAGCTCGGTGCCGACATCACCGACCGCGGCATCATGCTTACCGGTGGCGGCGCTCTGCTGCGTGACATCGACCGCCTGCTGATCGAGGAAACCGGCCTGCCGGTTCTGGTTGCCGAAGACCCCCTCACCTGCGTGGTTCGCGGCTGCGGAATGGCGCTTGAGCGCATCGACAAGAACACCCTGATCTTCACCAGCGAGTAAGGCGAAGCGGCGGCCTCGCTGCTCTGCCGCGCTTCCGCTTCTCAAAGAGCCGATGGACCGAGCACCGCCGCCATTTTTCCGGCAGGGCCTGTCGGCCGATGTCCGACTGGTTCTGTTCGCGCTCGCGGCCGTTGCCCTGCTGGTGCTCGATGCACGCTACCGCGCGCTCGAAGTGGTTCGCGAGGCGGTGGGCACCGTGCTCTATCCGGTGCAGCGCGCGCTTCTGGCGCCGCGCGATGCGGCATCGGTGATGGCCGACTATGCCGGTGGCGTTACCCGCCTGCGCGAAGACAACGAGCGCCTCACCCGGCTTGAGGCCGCCAACGCCCGGTCGCTTCAGCAGGGCGAACACCTGGCTGCCGAAAACGCTCAGCTTCGCAAGCTCCTTGGCATGCGCGAGCGCAATTCCTTTCGCTCCACCGTGGCCGAGGTGCTCTTTGAAACCGGTGATCCGTTTACCCGGCGCGTGGTGGTCGATCGCGGCGGGCAGCACGGGTTACAGGCCGGTCAGCCGGTACTCGATGCGCAGGGTGTGATCGGCCAGATTTCCCGGGTGCTGCCCCTGTCGGCCGAAGTGACGCTTCTCACCGACCGGGCCTCGACGCTACCGGTGGAGGTGCGTCGGAACGGCGTGCGTGCGGTCGCCTTCGGTGCCGGGCGCGCCGATCTGATCGAGTTGCGCTATCTCCCCGCTGGCGTTGATCTGCGCACCGGTGATGAACTCTTTACCTCGGGCCTGGATGGCGTGTTTCCAGCGGGGCTGCCCGTTGGTCGGGTAGGCGAAGTGCGCCGAGGGGGTTCGTCATTTACGGTCGCAAGAGTGGAGCCGGCGGCTGCCGTCGAGCGCTCACGAATGCTTCTCGTGCTGCTCGAGACCACCGGTGGGCGGCCCTCGTTTGAGCCGCCACGCCCTGCTGCTGAACCTGCAGGCCGAACGCCCGGCGCTCGCGGCAAGGGGGCGGGCGGATGAACACGCATCGCGAAACCGTGTTGTTGCCCGCCAACCGGGCGTTTGCCACGTTCAGCCTCGCGTGTGCCTTCATTCTCAACCTGTTTCCATGGGGGCCGTTGCCCCTGACCCCGGATTTTCTTGCGCTGGTGCTGGTGTTCTGGAGTCTTCGCGAGCCGCAGATGGTGGGGATTGGCGTGGCCTTTGCGCTGGGGCTCCTCATGGACATTCATTCGGCTGCGCTTCTTGGCGAGCATGCGCTCGCCTACAGCCTTCTTTCGTATGGCGCCATCAGTCTGCACAGGCGGCTCGCCTGGTTCGGCGCGCTCGGGCGCATGCTTCATCTGCTGCCGCTGTTTCTGCTTGCGCAGGTCACCACCCTGATCATCCGCCTGGTGCTGGGCGCCGACTTTCCGGGCTGGCTTTATTTCGTGCCGAGTCTTGCTGCCACCCTGCTCTGGGTGCCCACCGAATGGCTGTTACTGGTGCCGCAGCGTCGACCGGTCGAGCGCGACGAGACGCGTCCGCTGTGAGCGCGAGCCTGTCCGCCTTCACGCCCGAAAGGTGCTCATGCGTGTGACGGATGACGTCAATCAGGCACTGGCAAGCCTGCGCAGGCTCCGCTGGCGCCTGCTACTTTGCGCCGTGCTTGCGCTCGCGGGCGGCGCGCTTCTGCTCGCGAGGCTGGCCTATCTGCAGGTGGTTCGCCACGATGATTTCCAGGCGCAGGCCGAAGACAACCGGATCGCGCTCGTGCCGGTGCCACCCACGCGCGGGCTGATTCTTGACCGCAACGGTCTGCTCATGGCCGAGAACATCGCGTACTACACGCTGGAGCTCGCACCGTCACGGTTTTCAAAGCTTGAGCAGACGGTTGCCGATCTTGCCGGTCTGGTTGAGATCACACCGCGCGATGTGCGGCGGTTTCGTCGGCTGATCGAGGACTCGAGGAGGCTCGAGCCGCTACCCATCAAGTCACGCCTCACCGATGAAGAAGTGGCAAAAATTGCCGCGAATCGGTATCGGCTTCCGGGCGTTGAGATTCGGGCCCGGCTGTTTCGCAGCTATCCGCATGGCGAACTCGCCTCGCACCTGATCGGCCATATCGGCCGGATTTCGCAGGCCGACCGCAAGCGGCTTGATGACGCGGGGGAGTTGTCGCGCTATCTGGGTGCAACGCATATTGGCAAGGCCGGGATCGAGCAGTCTTACGAGGGGCTGCTCCATGGCCGGCCTGGCTATGACGAGGTTGAGGTGTCGGCCGCCGGTCGGGTGATGCGTACGCTGTCGCGACACCCGCCGGTCAATGGCTCCGATCTCACGCTTACCATCGATCTGCGGCTGCAGTCGCTTGCCGAGCAGCTCTTCAACAACCGGCGCGGTGCGCTGGTGGCGATCGAGCCTGCAAGCGGTGAGGTGCTTGCGCTCGTGTCGCAGCCCAGCTTCGATCCGAATCTGTTCGTTGACGGAATTGACCCGGCGAGCTGGCAGGCCCTGAATGAAGACCCCGACAAGCCGCTCCTGAACCGGGCGCTTCGCGGCACCTACCCGCCCGGGTCAACCTACAAGCCCTTCATGGCGCTCGCTGCCCTCGAAACGGGCATGCGGCGCCCGGGTGACATCACCGCCGATCCGGGCTACTTCCAGCTGGGCGAGCATCGCTTCCGCGATTCACGGCCCGAGGGTTATGGGTCGGTTGATCTGCATACCTCGATCGTGGTCTCGAGCGACACCTACTACTACAAGCTTGCCTACGACATGGGTGTTGACCGGATCCACGGCTTCATGAAGCAGTGGGGCTTTGGCCAGCGCACGGGCATTGATCTCGACCATGAGGCCACGGGCATTCTTCCGTCCTCGGAATGGAAGCAGCGGCGGTTCCGACAGAAGTGGCTGCCCGGTGAGTCGCCTTCGATTGGGATCGGTCAGGGCTACAACGCCTTCACCATTTTGCAGCTTGCCCATGCGACTGCAACGCTTGCCAATGGCGGCCGACCCATGCGCCCCCGGTTGTTGCGGGCCTCCCAGTTGCCGGGCGCCGCGCTCGAGCCGGTGGCGGCGGATGCGGGCGAGCCGATTCCGCTGCGACCCGAGCATCTGCGGCTGGTGACGCGCGCCATGGTGGACGTGAACCGGCTGGGGACCAGTCGCGTCGTGTTCAGTGGTGCGGAGTATCAGGCGGCCGGCAAGACCGGAACCGCGCAGGTGATAGGCATCCGCCAGAACGAGAAATACGATGCCCGCAAGGTGGCCGAGCGGCATCGTGATCATTCGCTCTTCATTGCGTTTGCGCCGGCCGCGTCGCCGCGGATCGCGGTGGCGGTGATTGTCGAGAATGGCGGCTTCGGCGCCCAGGCTGCGGCGCCGATCGCGCGCGCGCTGTTTGATTTCCATCTTCTTGGGAAGCTTCCGCCCGATCGTGCCGGCATCCGTCTGCCACCCATGGATGAATCCGAACTGCGCGATGTGCCGGAGAATCTGGAGCCGGAGCGGGTGGAAACGCCGACCGCGCCGGCGCCCCCGGGAGGCGCCCGATGAGCCGGCTGCGCACGGCCTGGCTACGCGCCCGGCCCTGGGTGGCGGTGTTTGACTGGCCGCTGTTGATCACGCTGGTGCTTCTGGTGAGCCTGAGTGTGATCACGATGTATTCGGCGGCCTATGATTTCCCGGGTCGCTTCGAAGCCCATCTGCGCAATCTGGCGATTGCCGCGGCGGCGCTCTGGGTGGCCGCGTTGGTGCCAAGAAGCTGGCTGATCCGGCTTGCGGTGCCGCTTTTTGTGGGCGGGGTGACCTTGCTGATTGCGGTCGCGCTGTTTGGAGACATCGCCAAGGGGGCGCGGCGCTGGCTCAATCTCGGCTTCATCCGGATCCAGCCATCAGAGGTGCTCAAGATCGCGGCCCCCCTGATGCTGGCCTGGTATTTCCAGCAGCGCGAGGGGGCACTGCGCTGGTTTGATTTCGCCATCACCGCTGTGCTGCTGATGGTGCCGGTCTGGCTGATTGCGCGTCAGCCCGACCTGGGTACGGCGCTGCTGGTGCTCGCAAGCGGTGGCTTTGTGATTTTTCTTGCCGGACTCAGCTGGAAGCTGATTGCTTCCATGGCGATCGGCCTCGCGGCGAGCACGCCGTTTCTGTGGGCGGCCATGCATGATTACCAGCGACAGCGGGTGCTGACGCTTCTTGATCCTGCTTCTGACCCGCTCGGCCGCGGCTTTCACATCATCCAGTCCACCATTGCGATCGGCTCGGGTGGGGTGTGGGGAAAGGGCTGGATGGAGGGGACGCAGACCCGGCTCGAGTTTGTGCCCGAGCGCACCACCGACTTCATTCTGGCGGTGTTTTCCGAGGAGTTCGGGCTGGTGGGCAACGGCCTTCTGATTGCGCTCTATCTGGCGGTGGTGCTGCGCGCGCTCGCCATTGCGGCGCGCGGGCTCACGCTGTTTGACCGGCTTCTTGCGGGAGCGCTTGCGCTGGTTTTCTTTGTCTATGCCTTCGTCAATACCGGCATGGTCTCGGGCGTGTTGCCGGTGGTGGGCGTGCCGCTACCCTTCATGTCGTATGGCGGCACCGCGATGGCAACGCTCGGGCTTGGCCTGGGTCTGGTGATGGGCGTGGCCCGCGCCCGCGCCCATCCGGAGGGCGCGGCTCAGCGCATGAACCGCTTCACATAATCGGCCCCGAGTCCAACCGACTCGAAATGCGCGCGATAGCGCTCGATGCGCGTGAACACGTCGTCATAGCCGGTAGAGGTTCCCTGAGGGTCGACATACATGAGCGAACCGTGCACGGTGAAGAGCGTGATCATGTCCTGGCAGTCCTCAGGGACGACCAGCGTATGGGTTTCACCGGGCGGCTCGAACACGTAGCTGCCTTCGCAGGCGATCCAGTCGTGTTCCAGGTAATACCAGCTGCCGCGGATCACCCAGGCATGAACGGTCCCCGAGTGACGGTGACGCTGAAGAATGCCGGCGCGCTTGACTCGCAGCAGGTGCACGTAATAACCGCCGCTCACATTGAGGTGCAGCGGACGCGACCAGATGCCGGGAGCGACCGGCGCCCAGAGCGTGTCGTCAGAATCGAGCGCGTCGTTGATCACCATGTCCGGGACCATGCCCCAGGGCTGGGGGCGCGCGTAGGGCTCGAGCCCGACCGGGTTTTGGGGACGCTTGCGGACCGGCATGTCCATGGGGTGTGTTCCTCGAATGAGCGTTGGCCTGGATGCTGATGCTAGCGGAGAGTGGGCCCGCGTGCATCCCGCCTCCACGTGCATCCCGCCTCCGGGCGAACTACACTGCCGGTCGTGAATCGCCCCGCGCCCCCTCCACCCACCCGTCCTGCCGCCCCGGCGGCGCAGGCGCTTATTGACGCTGCGAGCAGGCTGTCGCAAGCGGTCTCGAGGCTCGCGTTTTCCGCGCCGGTTGCGCATGTCTACAACCCGCTCGACTACGCCTGGGCGCCGCACCGTGTCTACCTGGAGCGTTTCGCGGGGCAGGGCCTGCGAGCGGTATTCGTTGGCATGAATCCCGGCCCGTTCGGCATGATGCAGACCGGCGTGCCATTTGGCGAGGTGGCTGCGGTACGAGACTGGATGGGGATCGAAGCGCCGGTGGCCGCGGTGGCCGATTCGCATCCGCGGCGACCCATCGAGGGATTTGCCTGCCGCCGGTCGGAGGTGAGCGGACGTCGGTTGTGGGGATGGGCCGCGCGTCGCTTCGGTTCGCCCGAGACCTTTTTTGCGCAGTGCTTTGTGCTCAATTATTGCCCGCTGGTGTTTCTCGAGGCCTCGGGGCGCAACTTCACTCCCGATCGGCTGCCGCGTGCCGAACTGGCGCCGCTCCAGGCGGCGTGTGATGCCCACCTGCGGGAGGCGGTGGCGGCACTCGCGCCCGCCTGGGTGATAGGCGTGGGTGGGTATGCACGCGCCCGTATCGAGGCGGCGCTTGGTGCGGGTCTGCCTGGGGCCGCTCCCAGAATCGACCAGATTCTTCACCCGAGCCCGGCCAGCCCCGCTGCCAACCGGGGCTGGGAGCCCGCGGTTGACCAGCAGCTCGAGCGACTGGGCGTGTTCGCCGGCTAGGGCAGCCGCGCCCCATTTTGGGCTGCGATCTCCAGTTGACGTAAACGTCAACTCGCCCGATCATTTCGCTCTATGCCTACCTACAGCATCGGTGAACTCGCTCGCGAGTTCGAAATCACGCCCAGAACCATCCGCTTCTACGAAGACCAGGGGCTGTTGTCGCCGCGTCGAGTGGGGGCGGGTGCTCGTCAGCGATCCTATTCGCATCGTGACCGAACGCGTCTGAAGCTTACGCTGCGCGGCAAGCGCCTGGGGCTTTCGCTCTCCGAAATCCGCGATCTCATCGACATGTATGACTCGCCGGCCGACACCGTGCCCCAGCTCACCCGGTTTCTCGAGGTGCTCAATCGCCATCGCACCCTGCTCGAGTCGCAGCTGCGCGATCTGAACGAAACCCTGGCTGAAATCCGCGACCATGAAGAACGGGCGCGAGACCTGCTTGCGCAGGCCCCGGGCCGGCGGCCACGAGCTGCGAGAAAAACCCGGGACGCGGCCGCGCGACCTGTCTCACGTTAACGTTAACGTCAATCGAACTGCTGCGCTGCGCGCCATCCGCCATGTCCATGCCCGACTCCGCTTCGTCTCGTGTCCCGGCGCCACCTGATCCGCTTTTTGAAGCGCGAATCCGGGCGAGCTTCGACCGCCAGCCCGCCATGACAACCATTGGTGCGCGGCTGGTTCGCGTGGCGCCGGGCGAGGTCGAGATCGAGATGCCCTTCAGCGCCCACATCACCCAGCAGCATGGCTTCATCCATGGCGGCATCCTGGGAACCGCCCTTGACTCGGCCTGTGGCTTTGCGTCGCTCACGCTCATGTCGGCCGAGTCCGGCATTCTCACCATCGAATACAAGCTCAATCTGCTCGCGCCTGGCCGGGGCGAGCGCTTTCGTTTCATCGGCCGGGTGCGCAAGGCCGGCCGAACCATCACGCTGGCCGATGCCGATGCCATCGCAATCGAGGCCTCGGGGCGTGAACGGCTGATCGCCACCATGACCGCAACCGAAATGACCATCACCGGTCGCGACGACGTACGCAGCTGACCGCACCCCGGCGGCCGACGGCCCCGGGCAGGTGCCAAGGAGAGAAGCGATGACCGATATTCCCGGACTGCAGTTTGACCTGGGCGACGATGTGCAGATGCTGCGCGAGGCGCTTCGTGCCTTCGTGGCCCGCGAAATCACGCCGCGCGCGGCCGAGATCGACCGCACCGATCAGTTCCCCATGGATCTCTGGCGCAAGTTTGGCGAGTTGGGCGTGCTTGGCATCACCGTTCCCGAAAATCAGGGCGGCTCGGGCCTGGGCTACCTCGCACATATCGTTGCCATGGAGGAAATCTCCCGCGGATCGGCCTCGGTGGGTCTTTCCTACGGCGCGCACTCCAATCTGTGCGTGAACCAGATCTCCCGCCATGGCACCGAGGCGCAGCGCGAGCGCTACCTGCCGGGCCTCATCTCGGGCGAGAAGATCGGCGCGCTTGCCATGTCCGAACCCAACGCCGGGTCGGACGTGATGTCGATGCGACTGCGGGCCGAGTTCAAGGGCGATCGCTGGGTTCTGAATGGCACCAAGATGTGGATCACCAACGGCCCGGACGCCGATGTGCTGATCATCTACGCGAAAAATGATTTCGAGGCGGGTGCCCGGGGCGTGACTGCGTTTCTGGTCGAGAAGCACTTCAAGGGATTTTCGGTCGCGCAAAAGCTCGACAAGCTCGGCATGCGTGGCAGCCACACCGGCGAACTGGTGTTTGACAATTGCGAGGTGCCGGCCGAGAACGTTCTGGGTGGGCTTGGAAGCGGTGCCCGGGTGCTGATGAGCGGCCTCGACTTCGAGCGTGCGGTGTTGTCGGGCGGGCCGCTTGGCATCATGCAGGCCGCCATGGATGCGGTGATTCCCTACGTGCACGAGCGCAAGCAGTTCGGCCAGCCGATCGGCGAATTCCAGCTGATGCAGGGCAAGCTTGCTGATATGTACGCCACCATGATGGCGTGTCGTGCCTATGTCTACGCGGTGGGTCAGCAGTGTGACCGTACCCGGGACGGGTCTGTTGACGTTCGAAGTCTGCGCAAGGACGCGGCCGCCGCCATTCTTTACTCGGCTGAGAAAGCCACCTGGATGGCGGGCGAGGCGATCCAGTGCCTGGGGGGCAATGGCTATATCAACGACATGCCGACCGGCCGTCTTTGGCGCGATGCCAAGCTCTATGAGATTGGTGCCGGCACCTCGGAGATCCGGCGCATGCTGATCGGCCGCGAGCTGTTTGCCGATACCCGCTGAGCGAAAGACTGCTCCAGCTCAATTTGCACGACGCAACAGCCGTCTAACATGTCCCGCCACAATACCGCCGCCGCGATCGCAGCCATGGTGCTTGCGGGGTTTGATCGCCACTACGCGCTCTTTCGCTACAACGCCCAGCAGGCCAAGGCGCGCTGGGAGCACGGCGACTGGCACGGCATCCGCCGGCTGGCCCGCGAGCGAATCGAGTTCTATGACCTGCGGGTGAGGGAGGCGGTGTCGCAGCTCGAGTCGCAGTTCGAGCAGTCGGAGCTCACCGAGGGCATCTGGTCTCAGGTGAAGCGCCACTATGTGGCGGCGCTGTCCGAGCATCGTCAGCCCGAGCTCGCCGAGACCTTCTTCAATTCGGTCAGCACCAAGATCCTGCACCGGAGTTATTTCCGGAATGACTTCATTTTCGTGCGGCCGGCGGTGTCCACCGAGCACCTCGATGCCGACCCGCCCTCCTGGCGGGTTTACTACCCGCACGCATCGGGATTGGCCGCGGCGCTGCGGGAGCTTCTGATCGATCTTGGACTCGCCTGTCCGTATGTGGATGCCGAGCGCGAGGTGGCGCGCATGATGCAGGCGTTCGAGGCCGAATTTGGCGAGCGGTTTGAGCCCTCGGCCGACTGGCAGATCCAGGTGCTGCGTACGCTCTTTTTCCGCAACAAGGGCGCCTATCTCATCGGCCGCATCATCGACGATGGCGAGGCGCGCGCTTTCGTGGTGCCGTGGCTGCGCGATTCACGCGGCCGCGCCTACGCCGATGCCATGCTGTTTGGCGAAGCGCGGATCGAGGCCCTGTTCAATTTTTCGCGGGCCTATTTCATGGTCGACATGGATGTGCCGTCCGCCTATGTGCGTTTTCTGCGCAGTCTGATGCCGGCCAAACCCGAGTCCGAGCTCTACACCATGCTGGGGCTGCACAAGCAGGGAAAGACGCTCTTTTACCGCGACATGCTGCACCACCTGCGTCATTCGCATGATCGCTTCGTGGCTGCGCCCGGTATCCGCGGTCTGGTCATGGCGGTGTTCACGCTGCCGTCGTTTCCCTATGTGTTCAAGCTCATCAAGGATCGCCGCGCGAAGGAGGTCTCGCGTGAGTTCATCAAGGGTCGCTACCAGATGGTGAAGCTGCACGACCGGGTGGGACGCATGGCCGACACCTGGGAGTATTCGGATGTGCCGTTTCCGCGCGAGCGTTTCGATCCTGCGCTTCTTGCCGAACTGCGCGAGCTCGCGCCTTCGCTCGTCGAAGACGATGGCGAGTCGGTGGTGATCAGGCATCTTTACATCGAACGCCGCATGACGCCGCTCAATATTCACCTTGAACGATCGGATGAGAGCGAGCGCGAACGCGCGATCATCGAATACGGCAATGCGATCCGCGAGATGGTGGCGGCCAATATTTTCCCGGGCGACATACTCTACAAGAATTTCGGTGTCACGCGCCAGGGTCGCATCGTGTTCTATGACTATGATGAGGTGGCCTATCTCACCGACTGCAATTTCCGGGAGATTCCACCGGCGCGCACGCCTGAAGACGAGATGTCGAGCGAGCCCTGGTATGCGGTGGGCCCCAACGATGTGTTTCCAGAAGAGTTCGGCACCTTTCTTCTGGGTCATCCGGCGATCCGCGCGGTCTTCACCACCCATCACGGCGAATTGCTTGAAGCCGGTTTCTGGCGCGCCCGCCAGGCACGTATCCGCGAGGGCGTGCTCGAAGACGTCTTTCCCTATCCGGAGGCGCTACGCTTCCGGCATCTTTCCGATTCCGACATTCCCAACCAGGAGAAGCTCTCATGAACGATCCCGTGGTCATCGTTTCGGTTGCCCGCACCCCTATCGGCAGCATGGTGGGTGAGCTGTCCGGCTTTGCCGGCCATCAGCTGGGCGCTCATGCCATACAGGCCGCGGTCGCCCGCGCGGGAATCGCCCCTGAGCAGGTGCAGGAGGTGATCATGGGCTGTGTGCTGCCCGCGGGCCAGGGCCAGGCGCCCGCCCGCCAGGCCACGCTCGGAGCGGGTCTGCCGCGCTCGACCGGCGCAACCACCCTCAACAAGGTGTGCGGCTCGGGGATGAAGGCGGCCATGTTTGCGCATGACCTGCTGGTTGCGGGCAGCGCCGAGATCGTGGTGGCGGGTGGCATGGAGAGCATGAGCAACGCCCCCTACATGATGCTCAAGGGCCGGGGTGGCTATCGCTACGGTCACGGCACGCTATTCGATCACATGGCGCTTGATGGCCTGGAAGACGCCTACGAAAAAACCCCCAACGGCGGCGGCAAGTCGATGGGGCACTTCGCCGAAGACTGCGCTGGCAAATATGCGTTCACCCGCGAGGAGCAGGACGCCTACGCCATTGAGTCCACCCGCCGCGCAGTGGCCGCCAACACCGATGGCAGTTTCGCCTGGGAGATCGCGCCCATCACCGTGGCGGGTCGCAAGGGCAATGTCGAGATTGCCCGCGACGAGGCGCCCTTCAAGTCCAATGTCGACAAGATTCCGTCGCTCAAGCCCGCCTTTCGGAAAGACGGCACGGTAACCGCGGCCACCTCGTCATCGATCTCCGATGGCGCGGCTGCGCTCGTCATGATGCGCGCCTCGAGCGCTGCGCGTCTGGGTGCCAAGCCCCTTGCCCGGCTGGTTGCGCACGCCACGCATTCGCAGGAGCCGCAGTGGTTCACGACGGCGCCAGTGGGCGCGATCGAAAAGCTCTACGCCAAAACCGGCTGGACCACCGATTCCGTGGATCTGTTTGAAATCAACGAAGCATTTGCAGTGGTGGCCATGGCCGCCATGCGCGATCACGGCATCCCGCACGGCAAGGTCAATGTCCATGGGGGCGCCTGCGCGCTGGGCCACCCCATAGGCGCCTCGGGCGCGCGGCTGATCGTCACGCTGATTGGCGCCCTTCGCGCGCGCGGCGGCAAGCGCGGCGTGGCCTCGCTTTGCATCGGCGGTGGTGAAGCCACCGCGGTTGCCATCGAAATGCTGTAAGCCGCTCATGCTGCTCACCGAAGACCATCGACTGATTCGTGACGCGGTTCGCGACTATGTGCGCGACCACGTCGCGCCGCACGCGGCCCAGTGGGACCGCCATGACACCTTTCCGGGCGAGGCGCTTGCCGGGCTCGCCGCGCTCGGCTGCTACGGTGTGGCGGTGCCCGAGCGCTGGGGCGGCGCGGGTCTCGATTACGTATCGCTTGCGCTCGTGATCGAGGAAATTGCGGCGGGCGATGGCGGGACCTCCACCATCGTGTCGGTCAACAACTGCCCGGTCTGCTCGATTCTCCTTGCCTGGGGGTCTGATGAGCAGAAGGCGCGCTGGCTCACGCCCCTTGCCTCCGGTGCGATGCTCGGGGCGTTCTGCCTCACTGAGCCGCAGGCGGGATCGGATGCGTCGTCGCTTCGCACAACCGCGCGTCGCGAGGGCGATGACTGGGTGCTCGACGGTGTGAAGCAGTTCATCACCTCGGGTGCCAGGGGTGATGTGGCCATCGTGATGGCGGTGACCGACCGCGAGGCAGGAAAGCGCGGCATCTCGGCGTTTCTGGTCCCCACCGACAGCCCTGGCTATCGGGTGGCACACATCGAGAAGAAGCTCGGCCAGCATTCGTCTGATACGGCACAGATTGCGCTTGAGGCTTGCCGTGTACCGTCGGAAAACATGATCGGTGAGCCCGGGCAGGGGTATCGCATTGCGCTGTCCGGACTGGAGGGCGGACGCATAGGCATTGCCTCGCAGTCAGTGGGCATGGCACGCGCGGCCTTTGAGGCGGCGCTCAAATACGCACACGAGCGCGAGGCCTTCGGGTCCACCGTCTTCAATCATCAGGCGGTGCAGTTCAGACTCGCCGACATGGCCACCAGCCTGGAGGCCGCGCGGCAACTGATTCTGCACGCGGCGGCACTCAAGGATGCAGGAGAGCCCTGCCTGAAGGAAGCCGCGATGGCCAAGCTGTTCGCTTCCGAAGCCGCGGAAAGAATCTGCTCGGATGCAATCCAGATTCATGGCGGTTACGGCTACGTCAATGATTTTCCGGTTGAGCGGATTTATCGCGATGTGCGCGTCTGCCAGATCTACGAGGGCACGAGCGACATCCAGCGAATTCTGATCGGCCGGGCGCTGGCCGCCTGACGATGGCGCGCGCCATCATCACTCATACGCCCGGTGCGGGCCTGCGCGCCCCGTGCGCCCGCCCGTCCGCGCATCCCGTCAAGGACTCCGCAACATGCCTCAGCTAGCCAGCAAGCTTGATCCGTCAGGCGCCGATTTTTCTGCTCACTCGCAGGCCATGCGTGCACTGGTGGGTGACCTGCGCGAGAAAGTCAGACACGCCGCCTCCGGTGGCGGGGAGACCGCGCGGGCGCGTCATGTGGCGCGTCGCAAGCTCCTGCCGCGCGAGCGGATCGAGCGGCTTCTCGACCCCGGTTCGCCGTTTCTCGAACTCTCGCCCCTGGCGGCCTTCGGCATGTATGGCGATGAGGCGCCGTGCGCGGGCATCATCACCGGTATCGGGCGGGTGAGTGGCCAGGAATGCGTGATCGTCTGTAACGACGCCACGGTGAAAGGCGGCACCTACTACCCGGTCACGGTGAAGAAGCACCTGCGGGCGCAGGAGGTGGCGCGTGACAATCGGCTGCCCTGCATTTATCTGGTCGATTCGGGTGGCGCCAATCTGCCCAATCAGGATGAAGTGTTCCCCGACCGTGAACACTTTGGCCGCATCTTCTACAACCAGGCGACCATGTCGGCCGAGGGCATTGCGCAAATCGCTGTGGTGATGGGGTCATGCACGGCGGGAGGCGCCTATGTGCCTGCAATGAGCGATGAGGCCGTGATCGTGCGCAATCAGGGCACCATTTTTCTGGGCGGCCCGCCCCTGGTGAAGGCGGCCACCGGCGAGGTGGTGAGTGCCGAGGATCTGGGCGGCGGCGATGTGCACACCCGGCTCTCGGGGGTGGCCGATCATCTGGCCGCCAACGATGAGCATGCGCTCTCGATTGCGCGCGCTATCGTGGCCACGCTCAATCGTGAGAAGCGGGTTGAGCTTGCCTGCCGGGCGCCGCGCCCGCCTGCCTATCCGGCCGAGGAACTGCTGGGCGTGATTCCCACTGATTCGCGCAAGTCCTTTGATGTGCGCGAGATCATCGCGCGGGTGGTCGACGGTTCGGAATTCGATGAGTTCAAGCCCCGCTTTGGCAGCACCCTGGTCACCGGCTTTGCCTGGATAGAGGGCATGCCGGTGGGCATCGTGGCCAATAACGGCATCCTGTTTTCGGAGTCTGCGGCCAAGGGCGCGCACTTCATCGAGCTTTGCGCGCAGCGACGGGTGCCGCTCGTGTTTCTGCAGAACATCACCGGTTTCATGGTGGGCCGCAAGTATGAGAACGAGGGCATTGCCCGCGCGGGTGCAAAGCTCGTCACCGCGGTGGCCTGTGCGCAGGTGCCCAAGTTCACCGTGATCATTGGTGGCTCGTTTGGTGCCGGCAATTACGGCATGTGCGGCCGCGCGTATTCGCCCCGGTTTCTCTGGATGTGGCCCAACGCGCGGATCAGCGTGATGGGGGGTGAGCAGGCGGCTTCGGTGCTCGCCACCGTCCGCCGCGATGGCATCGAGTCGCGCGGCGGTCAGTGGAGCGCCGAGGATGAAGAAGCGTTTCGCGCGCCCATTCGCGAGCAGTACGAGCGCCAGGGACATCCCTATTACGCGAGCGCGCGGCTCTGGGATGACGGCATCATCGATCCGGTCGATACCCGCCGGGTGCTGGCGCTGGGCTTGTCTGCGGCGCTGAACGCGCCAATTCCGCCGACCCGGTTCGGCGTCTTCCGGATGTGAGGCGGGCCGCCGTGTTCAAACGTATTCTGATCGCCAACCGCGGCGAAATCGCCTGCCGCGTGGCAGCCACCGCTGCGCGGCTTGGCATTGAAACCGTCGCAGTCTATTCCGACGCAGATGCGCGGGCCGCGCATGTGGCCGCGTGCGACCAGGCGGTGAGGCTGGGGCCAGCGGCGGCGCGCGAGTCCTACCTGAAGGGTGAGGCGATCATCGCGGCTGCGCTCGCATCCGGTGCGCAAGCCATCCACCCGGGCTACGGCTTTCTCTCCGAGAACGATGACTTTGCCCGCGCCGTTCGTGATGCGGGCCTGGTCTTCATCGGTCCGCCGCCCGAGGCGATCGCCGCGATGGGGAGCAAATCGGCCGCCAAGACGCTGATGGAGCAGGCGGGCGTACCGCTGGTACCCGGCTACCACGGCGAGCGCCAGGAGCCTGACTATCTGCGCGGCCAGGCCGATGCAATCGGCTATCCGGTGATCATCAAGGCGAGCGCCGGTGGTGGCGGCAAGGGCATGCGAATCGTCGAGCAGAGTGCCGACTTCGAGGCCGCGCTCGCGTCCTGCCGGCGCGAGGCGCAGTCGGCCTTCGGGTCGGATCAGGTGCTGGTCGAACGCTATCTGCGTCGGCCGCGTCACATCGAGGTGCAGGTGTTTGCCGACCGTCGAGGTAATGTCCTCCACCTGTTCGAGCGCGACTGCTCGGTACAGCGCCGTCATCAGAAGGTGATCGAAGAGGCGCCCGCGCCAGGCCTGTCCCAGGCGCGCCGCGAGGAGATGGGTGCGGCCGCGGTGGCCGCGGCACGCGCGGTGGGCTATGAGGGCGCGGGCACGGTCGAATTCATTGCCGAGCAGGATGGCCGCTTCTATTTCATGGAAATGAACACCCGGTTGCAGGTCGAGCACCCGGTGACCGAAATGATCACCGGACTGGATCTGGTCGAGTGGCAGTTGCGTGTTGCAGCGGGTGAGGCGCTGCCACTTTCGCAGTCCGCGCTGGTCCGGCGCGGGCATTCGATCGAGGTGCGGCTCTACGCCGAGAACCCGGAGCGCGGCTTTCTGCCCTCCACCGGGGTGCTGCGCGCGCTGCACCTGCCGCCCGCAGCCGGCTTCGCGGTGGCGGCAGGCGCCGCTGGCGAACCCGCAGCGCTCAGGATCGATAGCGGGGTACGCGCGGGCGATGCGATCACACCCCATTACGACCCGATGATTGCCAAGCTCATCACCTGGGGCGCAGACCGTGATCAGGCGCGTGCCCGAATGGCGCGTGCGCTCTCCCAGGTGCGAATCGCCGGGCTCTCGACCAATGCGGCCTTTCTGTCTCGGCTGATGCAGTCTTCGGCGTTTGCTGCGGCCGATCTCGATACGGGCCTGATCGAGCGCGAGCGCGAGACCCTGCTCCCTGCGCCCATGCCCGTGAGCCTGCGGGACTGGGCGGTGGCTGCCGCTGCGTGGCTGGCCAATGAGCCGGCCGCTCGCCCCGATCCCTGGAGTGCCACCGATGCCTGGCGGGTACACGGCCAGGGTGCCCGCTGGCTGCGGCTTGCGAGCGAAACCGAACACTGCGAACTGCGGATCGAACCCGCCCGCTCGGGCGCAGGCTATACCGCGATGGCGGGTGGCGAGGTGGTGTGCATTGCCGATCCCAGGCTTGATCGGGCGCGGGGCGAAGTGACCGCCCTGATCGGCTCGGAAGCCGTGTGCTGCGGCGCGCTGATCGATGGTTCATCCATTGTTCTCTCGGAACGCGGCCGCGCGCTTCGCGTGTCGGTACTGCCCTCAGGCGAAAACCCGGATGACGCGGCCGCCGATGCAGGCAGTCTTGCCGCGCCCATGCCTGGTAAGGTGGTCGCCCTCATGGTGGAGGTAGGCGCGGTGGTCGAGCGCGGACAGGCGCTGGCGGTGCTGGAGGCCATGAAGATGGAGCATGTCATCACCGCGCCTGAAGCGGGTCGTGTGACCGCTGTTCTTCATTCAACCGGCGCGCAGGTGCAGGAGGGCGCAGCCCTCTTTGCGATCGAACCCGCTGGCGGGGCAAAGCCATGACGATCAAAGGTGATGCGGTGACAGGTGCGGCCTCGTCCCCGGCTATCGTGCTGGGTCTGCGAAATCCCGAGGCCGCGCGCGAGTGGGCCGGCGCCCTGCGCGATGCGCTCCCCCACGCCCGAGTTTTTGATGATGCACCCGATGCGCCGCCGGCCGACTATGCCGTGTTGTGGCGGCCGCAGCCAGGGTTTTTCGCGCGACAGCCCGGGCTCGCCGCGGTCTTTGCGGCCGGTGCCGGCGTTGACTGGCTGCTTGCCGATCCGACGCTCCCAGAGGCCATGCCGCTGTATCGAATCGAAGATGGCGGCATGGCCGAGCAGATGGCGGCCTATTGCGCGCATGAGGTGCTCAGGCTTCACTATCGCTATGACCGCTACGAGGCGCAGCAGCGCGAGCAGCTGTGGCAGGAGTGGCCGTATGTCAGCCCTGCCACGCGAACCGTGGGCGTCTTCGGGCTGGGGCGGATGGGTGAGGCGGTTGCGCGGGCCCTCGCCTCGCTCGGTTTTTCGGTGCGCGGCTATTCGCGCTCGCCGCGCGCGCTTGCCGGCATCGAGTGTTTCGATGATTCACACGGGCTCGAGCCCTTTCTCTCGGCCACCCAGGTTCTGGTGATCGCCGCACCGCTTACGCCCGCCACCCGCAACCTGTTTGATGCGTCGCAGCTGGCTCAGCTGCCACGCGGGGCCTTCGTGATCAATATTGCGCGTGGCGACCTGCTGGTGGACGAGGCGCTTCTTGCCGCCCTTGACTGTGGCCAGCTCGCG
>Ga0172373_10003435_pt1 | contig 23181 bp, 13 predicted proteins | sample Lak10m_2_FD_114546 | JGI IMG/M metagenome (GOLD analysis project Ga0172373, IMG submission 114546) | Freshwater microbial communities from Kabuno Bay, South-Kivu, Congo - kab_092012_10m | ecosystem: Environmental > Aquatic > Freshwater > Lake | place: Democratic Republic of the Congo...
AGCTTCTAAATTTTTTCTGCCTGTTCTTGCCACTCCACCTTTACTCATTACAAATTCACCAGGCTCCAACATTGCAGGAACCTTATCTCCCTTACCACTACCAGGAACAGTTCCTCCTTTGGCAAAACCTAATATTCGACCACCACTTCGAGCTGTTGTTGGACCAGTAAAACTTTTGCCGCTAATAGCTGCTTCCAAATTAACAAGAGCAGCATATACTTTATTTAATCCGCTGGTATTAGCAGATAATAATGAGTTATTATCATTTAGTAATGCAGATAATGACGTTATTGGTTGAGCTAATCCACTAACATCGGCAGTAAAAGCTTGAGCATTACTTCTTAATATGCTAACAATTTGCTCTAATGAATCCGCTTGTCTTTCAGTTTTTGAACCACTAAGAATTTGTCCCAAACCCTTACCAATACTACGGGATACGCTTCTTCCCATAGTTCTAGATAGAGCCTTATTATCTATACCCTCTTCGTCTCCCCCGTCTCCTTTACCACCAGATGGTCTAATTCCCTGAGCAAATCCACCAGCAAATTGAGTAACAGCAGAAATAGCTTTAAATCCGCCCATAATGGTTAATAGCGGAAATAATGATCGTCCTGCCCTTGCTAGACTAAGTATATTTTTAGTGATACTAATAGTTGTTGTTAGAAAAGCTCTAAAAGCAGTATTATTAGCAAAGTCTCTTACTAAAGCAACAAATTCTTCTCTAGTTTTTGCAAGTTGTACTGCTAGTGCTTGTTGGGCTTGTCTATTAGCTTCTGCTAATGAATCTCCACCTTTCATTGCTACTTGTAATGCTGCTTCTGCTGTTGCAAATTGTTGAATAAGCGGAATAACCTTACCAATCTGTCGAAAGCCACCAAGTTCTTCAACAATAGCGGCAAATGTTTGAGATCTTGGATCTAATGCTCCTAAGCCTTCACTAAGTCTGCGTACAGCTTCATATGGTCCAACGAACTTACCTTCAACATCACGCAATTCTACACCTAATTCTCTTAATGCTGTAACTGTTGATTCTCTCTGAATTCTTGTAAAAATAGTTCGTAAACCAGTAGCAATAGTTTCAGCACTTTCACGAGTTGTAGCACGAACGCTGGTAAATACAGCGATAAATTCGTTAAGAGCATCGGTTCCTTCGCTAACGCCCCTACTAGCACTTGCAAACACACCACCAGTACGTTGAATAGCAGCAATTAAGTCGCTAGCTTCAACAGCAAATGCAGCAGCAACAGCATTGATACTACCTAATGCCGTTTCTAGATCATTTGCACTAATACCAAACTGTCTCATAAGAGCAATACTACCCTCTACAGTATCATTCAAATTATCAAATGATGGAGCATTAGCACTAAGGGCTAAAGCTTTTAATGCTTTTTCAGCATCTCTAGCACTTAAACCAGCCTGAGCTAATGTACTAGATACTTCGATCAATTCTTTTGATGCTACGCCAGTACTAGTAGCTAATGAACTAATTTCATTAACTAAGCTGCTTAATTCTGATACGCTTTTACCAGTAACCTGAGATACTCTTACTAATTCTCTATCAAAATCTATATATTGAGAAAGAGCTTGATTAACAGCACTATTTAATTTATACATTACTCCTGATACTAAGCTAAATGCGGCAAAACGACGAATAGCTAAACCACTTTGTCTGCCGAATTCTGCTAATTCATTACTTAATATTTTAACATCTTTGGATGCTCGCGAACTTTGTTTACCAAGATCATCGGCAGCACTAGCAGTTTTAGCCGCTGATGAAGCTATGCCTCCTAATTGATTTTTTCCAGCAGCACTATTTAAATCATTAATACCACCAGCAGCAACAGATGCTGATCTTGATATATTATTTAATGATGAACTAACTTGTGCTGCTTGACTTTGTAATTGAGCAATAGTTCTTATAGCTTTAGGATCAATACCAAGATCAATAGTTCCCTTAATTGTACCAAGTTGTTTTCTAATATCACCAACAATTTGTCTAACATTTGTTGGACCAACTAAATTAAGTTGAGCAGTAAGATTAAATGCTGCCATATAGCTTTCCTAAAAAATAAGAGACCAGCTGTTCCTAAGAACAAACTGATCTCTTAAAAGATTACAATTACAAACAAATAAAATAAACAACTCAAACAGTAACAGGATCTTGTTTGGGTTCCTCAACAGATTCTGTTGGTGAATCCACTTTTGAACTAGTAATGGGTGCTTCATTTTGTTCTTCTTTGATGGGGTTTCCATCATCATCGAGGAATGGTTGATGGTCAACAATATAATCTCCCTTAGAATCTACTCTATTACCATATCTATCAATATATTCTCCGGCCTCATTAATATATCGACCATCTTCATCCACGAGTCTTCCGTCCGCATCAACTAAGCGTCCTTTATCATCAATCAGTCTTAGACTATCATCAATAAATTTGAATTTTTTCAAGAACTTATTTTCTGGTAAATTTTTCTCGTAATCATTATCCAGACCATATAGCATGTTGGCCAAATTTTGGGCCGCTAAAATAGAAACCGGTTCATTTGATCGTGATAAATAATCTTCCAAACTCTTAAAATATGGCTGTTTAGTTTCATTATACACCAAACACACACTTACTAGATAATTGAAGCGGGCATTATCGGCCTGTCCTTCAGCACTATGATTATCTAATGATGTTTTATCAGCAATAAGCTCTCTAATCTTAACTCTGGTCTCTTTCATTTCTAAAGCTAATTCTTTAGCCTTTTTTAATGGAATACCACCCTTTGCTAAAATTCTCTCATTGTCTAATATAACTTGTTGCAGATCGGTAAGCTTCTTTTGTTTTGTGGCATCCCACAATCCTTGTTCTTCTAGCAAGTCATCCATGCGGGCTCTAACAATAGCTTTAGCTTTAACAGCATCACTAAAAGATTGGTTATATACTTTTTGACCTTCTCTTTGTTCTGCTAGTGATGGTGTTCTAACTAAAAATTCAACTTCTTTACCTTCTACTTCTGTTTTAAAAGTCTTAGTTTTCGCGCTCATCTTTGTATCTCCTCATATCAAATCGATATTGATATTTATGTTTAGTGGGTTTATTTATTTGTAACTGTTCCAAATCCTTTTCCGCTAACCTTATTTGATTATTTCCATAATCCAAAATTTCCTGTCTGGTCTTTTGCCATAATGAGAAAAAATACTCAGCATTAGCCTTGTCTTTATCCCATAAATAATCAAAGTTTTCTTCAAATCTAGCAAGTGCTCCTATCATTATAGTTGTCATTCTTTTATCAATCAAGTCCATTATATTATTATAATTCATATTTTATTTCCTTTTATTCATTTGTGCATACTGTTGCCTTATATCTGCTCTTACGTCAGGCAGAAAATCATCTGTAACCTCTCCGTGCTTGGCCACAAAATCAAATCTATTTTTTTGCTTATTAGCGGCTTCAGTATCATTTAAATCCATAATTTGTTCAAATTCCTTAGCGTCTGATGCTACCACGAAAATTTCCTGAGCATTTTGATGCTTGTCCACAATACTATCTACACCTCTTTTCTTCTTTTCTTGTTCCATTTTCTTATTTTGATAAATAGACCAACCATCTAAAGCATCGTCATCCTCTATAATTTTATCATCCGGACATTCCATATGTTGGTAAATATTATCATACATTTGTGAAAATGATACCAAACTTTTTTGTTCCTCGCTCCATTCTATAACAGGATCGGGAAAAATAATATGATTTTTTATATTCCATAATGATCTCCAATCAGAAGATCTTGCCACAAATCTAAAATCAGATGCTTTTAGTAGTTTACTATTTATGCTGTTAATCATACCATTAAAAATGTGTTCATCAATAGAATCTAATTTATTATAGTCAAAAATTAACTCATGATTTCTATTGAATATTCCATTGATAAATAAAAATTCATTTTGTCTTTGAGAACATAAATATTCTGTAGTTAATGAATCTAAATAATGTAATTGATTTTCTGTATCTTGTATAGTTTTTCTTACTGTTTTTAATTTGTTCCTAAGATTCTTACTTTCTTTGGTTTTCCAAAAATTTTTATATAAGTCTACCTTTAAGTTGTCAAGCTGTTTATATTTATCCTCCAAGAATTTTTTTAATGATAAATCAGCAATATCATAATCCTGTAAATAAAAATCAATATCTTCTTGTATTAAATTATCATACTTAATTTTGTCATAGAATTCTTCGTATATTAAACTAGATTCTAATCGTAAATCAGAATGTGGATACTTATAGTAGTAAATATTTTCATGATAAACAAAGTAAATTTTTTTACTAACTATTCTATCAATAACGGCGCTGATGTTCCTAATCATTGTTAGAAGCACCAGCGCCGCTAGTTGATAAAATCAATATTTTACTATCCATCCTCGAAATTATGGATTACTTCCATCATTAAAGTTAAAGTCTTGTCCGGCTCCCATACTTTCCCAAATTGCTGATGCTATTGGACCACCAGTATATCCAGTACCTTGAACAAATGTAAAGTCATTATAGTTCTGATAACTATATGTGACTGTAGCATTACCACCACCTGTATCACCACCTTGGTAACTAACTGTTGTTAACTTATTCTTTGTGCCAAGATCAAAAGTTGTGCCATCGCATAATACAACTTTAATAGCTTTATTTTCGAGAGCTTTTGGATTAGCACAAGCAGCATTACTATTATTAACACCCACTAAGTCACCACTAGCAGCAGTAACTTCAACTTCGCAAGTAATTTCAACAGGAAAATTAATATAGCGGATGAATGGTCGTCTTTGGCCAAGTTCTCTAATTTCTTCACGATTAAGATTAGCGGTGATAGTAATACTACTAATTTTTGATCCTGGAGCAATACCACCGTTGGTATATATAACTGTGGCAGGGTTACCATCTCCACTATTAGGTAATAAGCTACGTTCTAAATCAAATTGTTGTCTACGAGCAATACCAAAACCTGTTGGAGTTGTGGTCCAGAATGTGTCATTAGCGCCATAAACTCCAAAATTTTCTTGAGTTGTTTTCCATACTTTATCATTAGCAACAAGAGTTACATCTTCTGTAAAGTTACCATCTGTTGGAAAAGTATATGTTGCTGTTGAAACATAAGCTGGCTCAATTTCTAAACATTGACTTGTCAAACCAGTAGCAGCGGCTGCACTATCAGCAAAAATACCTAATTGAATACCGCATCTATTATTGGCTATCTGATTTAGAGTACCAGTACCTTGTGCCATACCATAAATTAATGGAAAACCATCTAATACTTTATTAAGAGTAACTTCAACATCGGGAACTTCTTCATAGTTATCATATAGTTCTAACTGACCCATTTGATAAACGGGCTCAAGATTAAAATTAGTTGTAATTCCCACTGTTTGTAGACCACGAACACGATCAAAACCAGTATTTATGGGGGCTACATCAGTGCCTGATGGTCCGCGTAGTCTTACTGATTGTACGGCATAGTAAATTCTGGAATTGGCCATAAGATTCTCCCTCTTAATGTATTGTTTGGGTGGTTAACCTAAGTATACACCAAAATAATTTTTTGCTATAGCTTTCTAAGCCCAACAAATTAACATTGTACAAGAAAGTGTCTTTATAACGATAACTAGGGTTTGTTATTAAATTTTGATATCCAAGACCGCTAGGATTAATCTCTCCGTTGTACGTTAACATATACACATTATTCTTGATTACTTTATTAATATCGTATGTGAAAAATGTTTTTTCTTTTTGTAGTCTGATAATATCGGCTAAATTATTTCTTTCAACAGCAGAGTCGGCGAATATGTATAATAAAAAGTCTTGATTAATATAAAATGATCGATCTCCCATTTGATAAGGAATCATATTAGCCGTATTGATTGGTTCTATAACTATAGCTGGAGTATGTATAGAATATTCATTTGGTAAATTTGAATATATAGCATTTTTAAATTCTCCCCACCAATTACAAGAACTACTCTTATATATTTGACATTTTTTGTAAGAATAATCTATATAAACTTTAGATCCTGTAGCTATTGGTTTATCAAAAATAATCTGACCATTAATATAGTCTAATTTATATGATACCGAACCACTACCTGTTGGTGCAGAATAAAATGTGGTATTTATTTTAACTCCACTAACTTTTGTGGGACTTTTTCCACCATAACTAATTCCACTCTCATGAACCCATGGTTTGTGTAAAGTTTTCCATGCTCTACCAGTAGTATATTGGGGAGTTTCATAATAAATAGCTTTAGTATCTTGCATACCATAAAGATTCGAATCTATCCCCGTACAATTGATAAAACCTCCAATATTTAAAAATCCCCAATCCAAGTATGCTTTTAAATTTTCTTCTGTTTGAGCAAGTATAGAGTACTCATTAAAGCCTTCTATCTTATCAAAAGTATTGCTAGATCCACAATGTGACATAATATTATGACTCCAAAGACTTTTTAATAATTTCTTCTATACTATCATCTATATTATCAATAGCTCGCGTAAACCAGTTATCGCTAACTGTACCAGCAAATTCTGGTGGAACTCTCCATGATCTATTTGTTTCTACCATAATAGCTTCACCAGTTCGTGATTTTGGGTTTGGCCCTATTTTCACACTATAATCCTTAATAATTGTTGATGTACCTTCAAATAATAGCCATTTTAACCAAGGTAATGATTGTCCTCTTTCAGTAGTTACACTAAATTGTTCTGCCACATCTACAATAACGCTATTTGGTAAAAAACCCAAAGTTACTCCACCAACTATTTTTTTGTTACTAATGGATAAATTTTTTCTTTGCACAAAAATACTATCTAATATTGCATTAATAGCACCATCTACTAAACTAACATCAGGTATACCAAATTCTGATCTTAATTTACCATTAGGACTAGTTAGTGAACTATATTCACTTTGATTACGTATAGAATTTTCTAGACCTAAATTAATTAGTCTGATAATATTTGTTATTGCAACGTCTAATTTTTTATTTAACATTGGCAATAAGTTTTTAAGTATAAGTTCTATCACTTGAGCGTCTGATTCTACTAAATCTATAGAATATTTCATATTAATCTTTTCCACATAGTAATGATATAATCATTGTTACCAAAACCCACATAAGTTGGGTCGCTATTTCTTTGATATGTTAAGTTATTATTAATATTATTTTGATCAGAAATGCTCATAGAATAACTATTCATAATTTTTGTAAAAGTATCAGCTTTGCTTATGGTTTGCAAAGATCCTTGTGGAATTTGTACATTACTTAATCCTATATCTATCCAAGTTTTTTCTGATACTAAAACTGCCATATATAATGTTTCACTATTATTAATAGTTACAAAACCTTCTCCGTTACAAACTGGACAAACGCCTCCTTCTGGAAAGCTTCTTGGTCCACTACCATTATATTTACCCATAGATTTTTTATATATTGGATCAATCAAACAGTTCGTACAATCGGTAGTTGATGTAATATTACTATTGTAGGATAATTTACAAGCTGTTCCCAAACCATTAGAAGATAATAATGAATCGATAGCATCTCTAAAAATATCTTTATGCTGTTGAGTAATTACACTATTAAAAATATTCATAATATTATCCTATGGAAATGGGTTATATTCTGTATCATCATATATTACAGTATTGCTATATGTTTCTATAATATTCCAATATAATCTACACTTTAAATATAAATTCGATGATTGAGTAGTACAGTCTATTGTTAGAATATTAGTGCTATATCCACTAAATCCAGCATCACTACTAGTAATTAAAGACCAAGGACCACCACTAGATGATGATTTATACCATTCGTATGATAATGTTCCAATTGGATAAATATAAGCTTGGACAGTAAACGTTGGAGAAGAGTTATATAAGCAGTAGTTATCAGTGGGTTCGGAGGTAATAACAATTGTAACATTGTTAACCGTGAGTATTGCCTCATCAGATGTTGCTGGTGTTGCCCCAATTGCTGTTAAATAACATCTATATCTATATCCATTACTACTATATGGTGGTGTGACAGAATAAGATGCGTTGGTTGATGTTCCTGGAGCATTAGACCATGTGGAACCATTATTGGTAGAAACTTGCCATTGATAATTAATTGTTGCTGCACTATCAACACTAGCTGTTACACTAAAAGAACCTGTATCTCCAGCATATAGCGTTAAATCATCTGGTTGAAGGCTAATAGTGATAGTATTTAATGCTACATAGATTTCAGCTGGTGTGGCAAAAACACTTTTAAAACCTCTATCTATTTTACATCGACGATAAGTACTATTATCTCCAGAAGCCATAGAAAAAATTAGAGTACTATTATTTTGTCCAGATATATTAGTCCATATGCTATTATTAACCGAAGTTTGCCATTGAAAAGTTTCCAGAAAACCCGAAAGATCATTATCAAATAAGCAGGTTAATGTGATGGAAGTGCCTGTAGTTTCGATAACGCTTGACGGAGAAATTCTAGCATTTGATGGTATTGTACTAACATGCCAATTATTGTTTCTAATATTTTTTGTAACATCAGTATATCTCCATATTCCGTCTAATTCTCCAGATACGCTAGGAGTTGGTGTGTAACCTATATACCCACCATTAGTATATCTCATAAAATTTCCTCATAACTACAAATAGCCTGTAATTTATTTCCTGTGTTAGCAACCAAGTTCAAGGAATCATTTTCTTGTAAATATATACTAGTATCTCTAGATATAACTACTAAGCTAGAATCTTGAGGAATAGCTACAGTACTAACAAATTTATATGATGTACTATTTCTTACAAAATTAACACTAAGATCATAGGGAGCGCTTCCATCAATATTACTCACCACCAAGGTTGCAATTTTATATACAGAATTACTAGTAGTATTTGTTAATAATGTAATTCCTGTAGATGGTATATTATTAGTTACCACAGTTTTACCTTTAACAATGGTTGTATCAACAATATTAGGATCTGCCATATTTAACTCCTATCCGAAAATAAGTGATGCTACTAGTGGAGATAATGTTTTCTTTGTGCCGCTTGATCCGACTGTTACAGTATTAGTTATATCATCATAAGTTATCTGTATTCCTGTGGATGGAATAATATTTAATTTATCAAGAATATTACAATTAATTTGAGTATTTGTTCCGTCTCCAATTTTGAGAGTTGTGCCAGAAGTTACCAAATTAGATAACATTGTTTCACTAAGAGATGAACTAGTTAATTTACTTCCATCATAATATACTAAATAATCTAAGTCATAAATATTGTTATTTGTACCACCAACAGATAGTGGTAATGGAATATTCCCAGTATCAAATGGTGTGGACCCTATGGTTAATGTTTTGGTATTATTATTAAAGGATATTTGAGTATTTCCAGATGACGATATAAATAAACTATCAGATGTTCCGCTGGCCTCTATATAATTATTAACATTTGAACTATTTTTAAAATACCTAAATCCACTACCTTGAGAACCAGTAAAACCCTGTAATCCTCTAGTAGTTTCAATAATAGATATTTGTGTGGCTAGTAGGTCTCTAATAGTAACATTAGTACCCATAAGTGTACCACTATTACTAGGATTATATGATAATACGCTTACGGTATATGTTGGTTGTTGAATAGGTAAAATAGTAGCCATAATTAAATCACTTGTACATTAATAGTTTCCGAAACACTATATTGTAATTTATCTACATAAACTAAATTTAATACTGTATTACTTGTAATAACAGCTTTTGATCTTAACGTAAATGACCAAGTATTATTATTAACATTATAAATCTTGCTTTGTATAGTATAGTTACAAATTTCTCCATTAATTTCGATTATTGGTTCATTATCAATTGCCCATTGAGTAGTATTAGCATGATATCTTGGTGGCCTATTACCACCAGAAACATTGAATGATAATACCCATTGTGTGCTCAAATTAACAGATAATGTTGTACCACCAGCACTAGTAATTGTTAACTCTAGTGGTTTAATAAATGTTACTGGTATAACGTTCATGGTATACTTGGGGAATGGGGCCAAAATATTTTCTGTAATACCAATTCTTAAATCATAATCAATCAGATAAGAATTAGCTAATCCTGTAATATTACCAGTAATTTGAATATTCCATAATCCTGGATCAATAATAGAACCACTAATATTAGTTGCTAAATTATGGGATAAATTATTAATATCCAAAAGTTCTCCTGTTTGGTTAATTAAGCTCAAATAACCAGTTACTGATGGTTCATATGATCCACTACCACCAATAATTTGTGCTGGAATATAAAATGGAACTCCAGTTTGTATAAAAAGTCCACTACCATAATTTATTGGCATAAATCCAGGATAAGTGGAGCTTGTTGCAGTATAGGCGTTTCCATTGTTTGCCTGGTGAATCCAATAAATAGAATTGCTAATATATGGATATGAATTGATATTTACTGTTGGAAAATCATCTGACTTTCTTTCCATAAATAATTCATAAATAGCACCACTACTAAGAATTGGAGCAGTATAATCTATAGAAGATGTTGTTGTTGCAGAAGAAGTGTTTTTACTAATAAGTGTTTGAGTACTAGTAAATTGACTTTGGCTGTTGTCCCAATATAATCCACTATTTAAATGTTTGATATAGTACTTAATTTCTAGCTCTCTATAATTTTCTTTACGATTTCTCTTATTAATAGTATCTCCAAAAGAACACCTTAATGCAAGAGCTACTGGCTGACTATTATAAATATAAGTTGAAGAATCGGTTATTTCTAAAACCGGCTTAGGTACAACTATTCCACTAAAATATGCTACTCCAGTTTCATAACAATTTGTAAAACAAACTTGTTCTTGTTCGCCACTTGGGAAACCAGGAAGCAATTGAACATTAACTCCGCTTATAAGTGTAAGATTTTCTGTTTGTCCAAAACCACCAGGAGAACATGTATTAGTAGAATCATAGTTTTGAATAGGATAAGAATTACCAGTAATACTAAATATCATAGACGGTCTCATTTTACCAACTAATTTAACACCGGCGCCTTCTAATGATTCTAATTCGCCATCGCCAAGTAAACATGTATTACAGCCAATTGTTCCTTTTGGTAGTCCACCAAGATCAAAACTTGTTGGAACATTCATAGATGTGACTGAAAATGGCATCATCTTTATGAATCCAGAAGATGGAGTTAAACCTGAAAATAATGTGGGTGAAGGATCACATAAATTAGATAACTTACCATAATATTCATAATAAAACTGTTGAGTAATATTATCGAAAAATTCTTCGTTAGTAATATCAAATAATTGGTAAATTCCATTTTTACTATTATTTAAATTATCATCAAATACAGCAAATACGTTTGATGCGCTTATTGAGGATCTACCCAAAGAAACATTAACTCCCGATCCCGTTGGCTGCATTAGGTCATATAAACCAGTATAGTAGGTTGGACAATTATTATCAGATAATGTGCTTCTACAAATCATTGCTCCTGTACTAGGATATGGTTTATATACATGTTGACTTTCGGATCTTACTTGTGGGGTATCATTTGGATTTTGTTTGTATGTTGGTGTTATATATCCAGAATGTGGGAAGTATAATGTAAAAGCAATAGGATTATCATCAATTGGTGAGATTCCAGCAGTATTCATACTAATAGTAGTTTGTGCTGTTTTATTATTTAATCCAGTGGTGCGTATTACAAATGATGGAAAAACATTATTTTCTGGAAATGCTATCGGAGTACCAGTTATAGAAATTATACCAGTCCCAGTATAAAATGTTGGATGTAGACCAATAATATTGTTTGATACTAATGCTAATCCACTAGGTAATGATCCAATTAATTCCCAGCCTTTTATACCGGTAGCATATGGACATGGCAAACCTCTTTGAGGAGAAATAATCCTAATATCACCGGAAAATGGTAAACAGTTTGGAAATAGTGCATTGCTCTGAAAAATTGATTGTACTTTTGGTCCAGGAATTGGTAATGGAGTATACAATATATTTGTAAATGCTGTATCTTCTCCCGTAGAATCAAAAGCTTTGATGCTGATATTATATAATCCGGTATTACAATTACTAATGCCAGCAAAATTAAATGTCCATCTTAATGTACTTGTATTAAAATTATAACTAGTTAAACATGGAGGTCCATCAGGATCAATGTCGGGAAAATAACCACTACAAACCGATGGTAATCCACTTAATAAAATTGTTGGAGGATAATTAATATTAGATATTCCGCCAATAACATTAAAGCTTAGTGTCCAATCTGTCCCTTGTGTAAGTTCTTTTGTTTTATTTTCTTCGGGATTAACATTAATAATTTCCAAAGGAGGATAGTCCGTACTAATCACCTCTAATTCTTTCATTTTTAATAGCCCTATAACACTAATAACATCAGTATCTAAGCCCTTTACATCAATTGTGAATACGCTAGAATCTACAGCATCGTAATTATACTCAACATCTATATTAGATATATTTAATCTTGTATTCCACTTATCTACTGGTGGATCTCCAATATATCTTAATTCATATCTGTTTATAAATGGATTATATTTCTTATATACTAATGTATCATTAGTTGGTAGGTCTGGATCAATTGTAAAGTTATTAGAGGCTGTACTGTATGATAAACGACAACAATTTGATATTTCCAAATTAACTGGATACGATTTATCTTTTACAGCATACCATTTTCGTAAATTTAATATTTCAGCCGGACATTTATAAGTTATACTAGTAGTACTAGTTAAAGAATTAGTAATATCTCTTATATATAAATTAGTATTATATAATCCAGTCACCATATTAAATCTATTCAAGGTATCCAAATTTCCAGTCAATTCAATATCCCAACCTCCAACATTATAATCATATATTGTATTTCCAGTACCATACATTGATGGAGCATTAAATAGTTGAATATATGGTAAGTAACTTGGTCCGCCACCACCAATGGTTGAAACATTAATTTGCCAATTTATACCAGCAAGTGTTATTGGATCCGGAGCTAAAACAGCATCTACAGAAAAAAGATCATAAGAAACTATATTAGTAGTAAAATTATTTGTATATGGAGATAATGATACCATGCCATTTAGTGAATATCCTGTTGGTCCAACATTACCAATACTCACTCTCCATAGTTCTTTATTGGTGGATGCTGTTAATGCAGATAAATTGGGGTCGGTAATTTTAACAGTACTAACTGTTGCACCACTAGGATAGTTGGTTAATTGTATTGTTGGACTTAGAGTTTCTCCTGCCTCTTTTTGATAATTAAAGTATAATTGTATAGGTTCAATTCCAGTATTTCTAAATTTAACAATGTCGGGAACATTAGTTATTCTGGGCGAATATGCTGAGTTAGTACCTGTTACTAAAATATTTCCTGTATATGCTAGATTAATAGCTCCTGTTATAGCTAGTGGAATATTTGTATATATAGAATTAGTACCGGTGGTTGAACCAAAAGCATAAGCCTGCCATTTTGCTAAATATTGATTATATACTAATCCACTACTAATAATTAATACATTATTACCACTACCACCACTAACTCCAATACTAGTACCACTACTAACATTTTCAATATCAAAAGAAACTACCCATGGATTTGATCCATTAGAGTATGTTGTGCTAGTAAAATTATTAATATATGGACTTGATGGTAATCCACTAATATTAAATATTGTGCCGCTAACTTTTGATGATAATATATCTTTGAATAGATATGAGAAAGACGAAGTGTTGTTTAGTTGATTAATATATAAGTCTATATACCATATATTAGAATATGGACTAATTTGTTCATTATAATTTAATAAACCTTGATTACCTGTTGGTATTCCATAAATATGTTTAGAAGAGATATTATAAGAAGATTCTAGTCCATAAATTTGTATCTCTGGTCTATGATTTGATATTCCAGCACCACCACCCAAACCAAATCTTAGAGTTATACCGCTATTTTGAGCTAATCCGCTACCAATATAAGCATAATTACCAGAACTAGTCAAAGAGCTTTGAATATTATTATGGTTAATTAAATCAACACCTAGTAGTTTAAAATTATCAATATCTTTTGCTAATAAATTAACTCTTTCTGTTTTGCTACTATTAGTTGTCCAATCAGCAGCAGCAGGAAAAATTATAGATGAAGTTAGTCTACCACTACATGCTGTTGGTCTATATAAGCCACTATTAGAACTAATTGATAAATATTTATTAAGATCATCCAATGCGAATCTAAAATTACTACTATTACCACTTTGAATAACATTTCCAGTTAAACTATAACCAGTAATTGATGGTTCAAATGTTAATGATGGGATTGCGCTAACAAATCTATATCCATAATTAGGATTTTTATCAGTTTGAATATTTTGTGTGCCAGTTATCATCATGGAAACGCCAGTAGAACCAGTATTTCTCCATACATTAACTCCTCTAGTAGCCTGATTAGTATTCCATGCGGAGTAATATTGATGGGAAGAATCATAATAGAATGGAGGTATTCGGGTCAATATACTAACTACTGTTGGTGCTACCTCATCTCTGTAAATAGCATAGCTGCCAGAAATAAAGTTTCTCCATGCTTCTCTAAGATTATTACTTTCGGTATTTTGGGATATTGTTTCTCTACTAAAACTAAATAAGTATGGATTATTTAGTATTGCAGCATGAACATTATTGTAGAAACCTGGTGATACTCCAATATTACTATTATTTAATCTAATAACTTCTCCACTGATAAAAGTGGTAATATATGAATTAAGTGGAACATAATTAAATGAATCAAAAGTATTCATGCCAAGAACTATACCAGAATGCACTCCACTAGGACACTTAATATAAACTGTAGAATCATTTACTCCGCTCAGCCCGGTAACATAATAACCATTAGCGTATACTAAATTTGTTGATTGAGGATAAATATTAGGTATTATATCAACCCAAAAACTATCATTTGTTTGAAAATAATTGGGTATTCCGGAAAATTTAATACATAAGCGTCCAGATTCACACGATCCAGGAATATCAGAAATAAATGTTGATACATCTCTCCAAGGATGTAGTATTGTGTCTCCAGCAAAATTTTTGCCCCATAAACTAAATTTATCGTCTGTAATATTATATCCAACATTATTATATTGTAGAATTCCTGTTCCATAGTCCGACCCTGTTGCAAAAACTCGTGCAAAATCATATAGATACATGTTATATTCGTCAAAACTTTCAATTGTATATAATCCATTAGATAGAATACTATTTACAGATTTAAAATCAAAAGATCCTCTAGATTCCGTATGATATGATGGGATCTGACTAGTATGTAATAGATCATAAACTTTTGGAATATTAAGAATTGCTAAACCTGTAGTTTGCAATCCAGAAGGAATATATCCACTAACAACTGCTACTTTGAATGAATTATTATTGAAGTCATACATCTTGCTATATGGCTTATTAAGTATATATTTATTTCTTTGAGTGTTTGGTAAAAATATACCAGATACTATTCCAGTAGTATTATTTAGTAAATTAAAGGATAGATTTAAATTATTATCTATATCTAGTGTTTGATTAGAAGATAGTAGTCTAAAATAATCCAAATAATCAGGATATGATACTGTTAAAGTATGATAGTCTTGTTTATTAGAAAGTGATACAGAATAAACTCCAGTATTTTTTCCATTTGATGAATAAATATTACATACTATTTCGGGATATATTTCTGTAACTAATAATCCTCTATTATATATACTATTACTACTTGGTATTCCAGTATTTAAAACTCCACTAAAGTTTGTGTATGAATAATTATCTCTAGCTTTAAGATATAATACAATATCTCCATAAGTATTATTTAATCCCGATAAACCATATCCAACCCACAATCCTGTATCTGATGGCAGTAAATAGCCGGTGCCAGAACCTATTATAGAAACGCCAGTGGAAGATATATTCTTGTCTAAAGTTGTAATAAATCCTGGGTTTAAATTAAGAGGTAGAGACACACTAAAATCAAGATCAGATGATCCCAAAATATCAACAGAACCATACCAATTAGAACTTGATAATAGTCCCCAGTCGGAACATCTTATTATTTTATTTCCAATGTTATCTATTGTTGGGATAGTATTATTGATTTGGGCTCTAAATGTATTACCCAAATAATTTTGATTGTTACTATCTAGTGTTGTTAAAACCTTATATGAAAAGGTGCAATTTCCTGTACCAGTTACCGCCAAATAAAATCTATTAGTATCACCACTCACTAAAATTGCTGGTAAACTATTAAATATAGCATTAGAACCGGTATTAGCGGCTGAGCTATATCCGCTATACCATATATTATAGTATGTATCAGATAATCTTAAATTGTCTAAACGAAAATCAAAGATCGATGCGGCGCATCTTGCTGCTCCAAATCCTGTACTACTTATGCTGGCCTGTGGAATTAGCAGTGGTGGCAAGTTTACAGTATCTTGACCAGATGGCAAAAGAACGGAAGAAACTGCTATAAGAGAATTGCTATTAAATGATGTCCATATGTTATTATTATCACTACCAGCATTTATTCCACTATTTATAGAAAATATAAATTCATAACCAGTTGGTACAGAATATAAACAGTTTGGGCTAAAAAAGGGAGCTTCATTTGGTACACAACCAACTATAGGTAATATTGCTGACGGAGCATAACTAGATATATTTAATACTGAACTATACTCACTATTTGAACTACGACTCAAAGAGTAAGAGCCTGTAACAGAGTTAAATGATTTTGACGACGATAATCCTAATCCAGATAATGAACTAGCTAAATAAACATATCCGGTGCCGGCAGAATATGTATTACTCAAAGAATAGTGTTTCTGTCCACTATTATCCACGTATATACCAGTAATATTATCTATTGTATCATTAATAAATATTGTATCATTTTTTTCTAAATATATGTTATCTATAGATGGTAACACACTAGAATTTACTCTATATTTAGATGTTGTTGGATACGATAATAAAATCATATCATTATTATCTACATAACATAATTGTTTTTGTTGAAATCCTAAAGTATTAGAGTCTATATAGAATAAATCATCATATAAATATTGTATATAAGAGTATGGCAAAATATTGATAGTAGAATTAGTATCATCAAGATAGTAATCTGGATAAAAATATATATCTTGAGCTATAAAGTCAGGAGGTGCTGGGGTTGTTGTGTATAAATATATTCCTGGTCCAGACAAAGGTAATGGGGAATTTAGATTAAATTCTATTAGACCTAGATAGGAATTTACATAACCACTAATGCTATTACTTAAACCATATGTAGTCCAATCACTACTATTATTTTTAACAATTGTTAATGATTTATTCTCATTATATAGTTCAGACCAATTTTTATTTGATAGATTAAGATTAGTAGTTTGAAAATTAAATGATAAAGTTTTAACATATATTGAATTAGACCCAGGAAAATCAGCATTCCATTCTGAACTTCCAGTTAATGCTATAGGCGGAATAGAATTATTTCCATATGTAACACCACTTGTACTATAAATATCAAAAGATACTGTTCCACTAATAGTTCCATAAATATTTTTATCAATAAATGTTCTATAAATTAAATTGCCAGTAGTATTTTCTCTAAAAAATGATTTTTGGTATACCCCAGTATTACGAATTTTAGGAATTCCAAAATCTAATAACTGGTCTTTTCTAGCTAATATTTTAATATTTCCTGTTCCAATATAGATTGAAGAATCTAATGGAGATTTTTCTGTTAGTCCATGATTTGGAAATTTAATAATTCCAGTCTTTGATCCTGAAGGTCTATAGTATAAACATTCTGTAATGTGATGAATATTTCTTCCTAAAGTTATTGAGGATCCTATATTAAATGGAGATCTATCATATGGTTCTAGTTTAACCACAAAGTTTTTTCTATACGGTGGTCCAAGATCTGACGAATCTCTAGTAGTTTTTAATTTAGTACTAAAATCAGATTTGGGATAAATTACTATAGGATCTGCATAAGACTGAATATCGAGAGACTCATACTGATATGGCGCTGCTGTAACTTCTAGATTACTCGTTCTAGAAATATCATCATGATCTGTCTCTAAAGTCACAGATAAACCATAAGTTCTTTCCTGAGAATTATTATATATTTCTTTAACACTATGATGGGTAGCCATAGTAGCTTTTTTATAAGCAGCATATCCTCTAGCAGGATCGCGATAGCCATAATTTTTAACTATGCCCGGAGATATCTGAAAAGATGCAACTCCAGTATTTTTTTGTTTTGTAAATAATAGTTCGGCCTCATACTCTAAAGTTTTATTTTCTGGTAATGTAAATGTAAGAATATTAACATATCCGGCAGCTTCTCCATGATATTTTAATGGTATATATGATAGTTGACCATGAGAATCTTTTCGTGCTATATTATCTTGACCAATATTGAAGTTTTTAAATCCACCAATAGATATTTGATCATCTATCCATGTTTCACCATATCTACCAAGAGCTATACTATTATTTTTACCAGCAGAACTTCTGTAGTTTAGCGCTAAAGAATTAGTACCAGAAATAGTATTTTCATATCCAACCGCTAAGCTATTTTGTGCAAGATCGGATCCGCTATTTGATGTTCCGATAACAACAGAATTAATTATATTATCATTTAAGCTATTTGAACCAACTGATAAACTAACATCATCCATATAAATATTATATCCAGTTTGATATACATAACTAGATCTTAATACCATAGGATGTCCAGAATTTGGTCTATGGAATATTGGAAAATATTCTAAATATCCATCATCTGGAGAATTAATATTTGAATATGATACTGTTGCACGACTTTGAATATGAGGAATAATAACCCCTGTGTTTAATATTCCTGTTAAATTATTGGCGTCTCTATAATACCATCCATGTTGATCATCCAAAAGATCAGAATTTAAAAATTGTACTAATTTGTCATTAGACCCTATATCAAATGGAGGTAATTCTGGTGTGGGATTACGAACAATTAGTCTAGCATACAACTGAATATTATTTAAAAATGTTTTTATACCACTAATTTGTTGTTCACCAGTTACAGCAACATATTTACTATCTGCTCTTTCAAGAGTTAATATAACGCCGCTAGTACCAGGACTTTCTGAAGATATACGAAAAATATTTTCTGCTGGATAATATGCTAATACAGCATATTTTGCAGGAACGTCATTGTATCTGAATCGTATTCCTCTTATATCATTTGTATTATATGGTTGTCCTATTGTTATACTATTATCCGTGAAGAAACCGCTTTCTGCTGTAATATTACCCAGTATTTCAACATCATCTAATATTTGACCGCCGTTTTTATCGAATGGTACATATCCCAAAGCATTTGTAATATCCAAATATTGTAAAATACCAGAATCAACTATTAGTCCTTTAGCATTAAATTGAACTTTTGAGGCTGTTCCAGGGGTTATTATATCTGGCAGTACGCTTGTAGATAAAACTCCGGTTACATTAGTAGCATTTCTATAATAGGATGATTGTTGGCCATCTAATAAATCAGCATCTAATCCTGATCCATCACCATCATTTGCTGATGTCCATGGAGTACCTCCAACTGCCGCAATAATATCGCTTAGAGTTAGGTTAGTTCCACCAATTATGCGGCCTTTACTATTAACATATACTTTAGTATACGTGCCACTAGATATAATATTCGATAGTTCTATATGATCATCAAAAACAACAATATCATCAGAATTTTGTAATTTAATTACTATAGAACCATTGGGCAAAGTAATATCACCGCCGCCTATCAGCCCAGATCCTGCCACAATACTAATTTTTTGACCACTATGAACAATTTGTCCAGTAGGAATCGGATACGTGGCTAATTTACTACCATCATAATAAACTAATGAGTTTAATCCAAAAAAAGTATTATTTGTACCACCATAGTTTACTGGTAAAATACCTTGATAAAAACTAGTGTCTGATAAATCTAATGTTGACTTTGTAATAACAACATCAGTATCGATTCCTATTTCATTTTCGCCAATAATTGTTAAACCATTACCGAGATTAGCATTAAGAGTAACAGTATCTCCAACTTGAGTTTTAGATAATCCATTACCAGCATAAATATTACTAATTATATTTGTTTGAATGCTATTAATATCTAAGTCTGAACTAGATAATTTAGTACCATCGTAATATATTACTTTATCTGTAATAAAAGATGAGCTATTGGTTCCTCCGCTAATGACTGGCAATAAATCAAAAACTACACCATTTTGACCAGCAGGACCGATTGGCCCAATATCTCCTTTGTCTCCTTTGGGACCAGGAATTTTAGTAATTTCTATTAGTTCCGCTCTATTGGTAGAACTAGTAGTAACTAGAACATTAGTTGTTACTAATGTTTCGCTAGTGCCATCTTGACTAGTAACTATAAGATATTTTGTTGGGTTATTAGAGTCTTCTAAAATATTTATTATAGTCATTTGATATTAGCATGTATTGCATGGGTCCTGTGGATCATAGTTACAGATGAATGGGTCGTCTCCTGGAACATTTCTTGTAACTAATGTTATGGTTCCTTTTAAAATTCTAAATACTTTTTTGCCACCACCGTCATATAAATCATTAGGTTCTTGTAGTTCTAAATCATAATTAGTAGTTGTAAAAGTAAAAGCAGCAGTTGTTGCTGCTGGAAAACGCAAAATTATACGGCCAATCAAAGGATCAATATTAAATTGATATTCTGAATTAATAGTATTTGTTATATATGTTTTTGTAGTATTATTACTATCCAACCAGCGTAATCTAGCGCACCAATTGGTTAAATTTATTGGAGTACCAGTATCATCCTTATAATCAAAAGATATATAAAAACTGGTACCCTTTTCAATGGTAAAATTATAGTCTGCTGCTGGCATAATGGCGTCCTAATAGAAAATATAGCCATATCAACTAATACAGTTATACACCTTTGAGCGCCAAAAGTTAAGCGTATTATAATTTGATCAAATTAATTTTGACTTATTTTTTGCTTGTCTTATTGCTCTTTTAACAACTAATTTTGCTAAAGATTCTATAAAAGGGATTCTTCTTTTTTTACTCTCTTCTGATAACCATCCAAGAATTATTTCTATATTATTTTCACACCAGTCTACTCCTTTGTCATTCATTTCTAAAGCATGTTTTTTGCAGGAACAGGTTGGGCTACTTTTAATGCCTAATGAAGAAAACATACTAGCCAAAATGGTTCCTGGGCCATTAGGATTTTCTTCTAGAGTTTTGGGAAATAGTGATCTAAGTTTTGAACCAATATCTGTTCCTAGTTTTGATCTTAAAATATTTTCTATCTGAACTTGTGTATAATCGCCAATAGAATCATATTCGTCTGAACCTATTAGTAGTATGCGTGATGGAATATGTTGAATTTGAGCAAAAACCGTTTTGGATGATGGATTATCAATATAAGATATATTAAGAGATGTAAAAGTTAGTGGTTTAGGATTAATTAAAACATTATTATGATCAGTATATGGTGGGGGCTGTATTATAATTTCATGGTCTAAATTCATTGCTATCTCCTATAAATAGACTATAATATTATAGTATTTAAAACATGAATGGCAACTTTATATGACAGTTTCATGGGACTGCTTTGATACTCTAATAGCAAGATATTATCATAAGCCAACGTCTATTTTTCATCTTATAGAAAATATTACTGGGGATAGTAATTTTACTAGTAGAAGAGTATATGCTGAACAAATTTGTAATACAAAAACCTTAAATGGTATTTATGAGCACTTGCCGGACCATGATAGTGAACTGGAACTAGAATTAGAAAAACAATATTCTTATCCTATTATAGAGAATTTTAACAGAATAAATGATGGGGATATTATTGTTTCTGATATGTATTTATCAGACGAAGAAATTTTGAGTATTCTTAGATATCATGGACTAGATAAGGATGTTAAAGTATTTTCTACATACGGAAGAAAAGCTGATGGGTCTATATGGCAAGATTTAAAAAATAAATATAATATACAATACCATATAGGAGATAATATAATTTCTGATGTTAAAAGAGTAAGAGACAATGGATTAAAAGGCATATACTATGGGGGTTCGTTTTTAACAAATCATGAGAAATTAATAGAACGATATAGTCCATATTTAGCATATTGGATTAAATATATAAGATTAAATTGTCCATATTTTGTCCCACATCAAACGGTAGTATTAGACTATGGATCTATTAGTTATTATTATGGATTATTGTGGATAAAAGAATCTAACGGAGAAGTTACAATTTTGGAAGAAATACATAATGATTCTAATAAAATAATACTCAGAGATAAATATGACAACGTAATTTTTTATCTGCATAAAAATGAAAATAAACTATCGATAAATAATGAGTATAACAACAAAGAACAAGAACTTTATGCTCAGTGGCTAGATCAACCAATTAATACTAACAGATTTGATGAAAAAATCTTATGGAGCGAACAAGCTTCGTATAATATTCCATTATTAATTAATAGTAGCTATTTATTGCCTAAAAATATAGTCTTTTCTTATAGAGATTGTTATTATTGGAAAAAAATATATGATAGTATTTTTGATACTAATGTTCCAGTTTTAGAGTCATGTAGAAATTCTTATTATTATCCATACCACCAAGAATATATAGATTATGTATTAAATATTACTAAAGACAAAGTTATAGTTGATCTACATGGAACAGGATATAGTTCGGGTAGTTTTTTTGGTAAGCTAGGAATTGATCAAAAAATATTATTCGTTTCAGAACACTCCGATACTATTAGAAAAAATATCGATGTTAAGAATTTAAACTTGTGTTTTGATCAAATTTTCCAAGAAGATATAGAATCTACAAAATTTTATCATAATAGATTAGCATCAAAAAATGGTCTTAGATGCTGTAGTGGAACAGTTTTAGAAAAATTCAATATTCCTCCAGTATTAGGCCAGATGGTGAGCTGGGAGGACGAAAAGGCTATAAGAAAAAAGAGCGAACATGATGAGAAAATATGCTCTATATTTGATAAGGTTGTTGATGAGTGCG
>Ga0172373_10003437_pt1 | contig 23171 bp, 20 predicted proteins | sample Lak10m_2_FD_114546 | JGI IMG/M metagenome (GOLD analysis project Ga0172373, IMG submission 114546) | Freshwater microbial communities from Kabuno Bay, South-Kivu, Congo - kab_092012_10m | ecosystem: Environmental > Aquatic > Freshwater > Lake | place: Democratic Republic of the Congo...
GCGGTCAATGATGAGCCTGCAGGCGTCTCCACCGCAGTCTTGGTCTCCGGCGTCGAAGACACCAGCTACGTTATTAACGCCGCCGATCTCTTGCAAGGCTTCAGCGATGTGGACGGCGATACCCTATCGGTATCCGGTTTGAGCGCCGACAGCGGCAGCTTGATCGATCATAACGACGGCACTTGGACATTCACGCCTGCTGCCGACTTCAATGGCTCCGTAGCCTTGAGCTATGACGTGGTCGACGGCAACGGCGGCAGCGTCACGGCCAGCCAAAGTTTCAGCGTGGTGGCGGTCAATGATGGGCCTGCAGGCGTCGCCACCGCAGTGTTGGTCTCCGGCATCGAAGACACCGGCTACGTTATTAACGCCGCCGATCTCTTACAAGGCTTCAGCGACGTGGACGGCGATACCTTGTCGGTATCCGGTTTGAGCGCCGACAACGGCAGCTGGGTCGATCATACTGACGGCACCTGGACGTTCACGCCTGCTACAGACTTCAATGGCGTCGTCGCCTTGAGCTATGCCGTGATCGACGGCAACGGCGGCAGCGTCACGGCCAGCCAAAGTTTCAGCGTGGCGGCGGTCAATGATGGGCCTGCAGGCGTCGCCACCGCAGTGTTGGTCTCCGGCATCGAAGACACCGGCTACGCTATTAACGCCACCGACCTCTTGCAAGGCTTCAGTGACGTGGACGGCGATATCTTGTCGGTATCCGGCTTGGTTGCCAATAACGGCACACTGGCGGATAACGGCGCTGGCATATGGACGTTCACGCCGGACGCCAACTTCAACGGCGCCGTAGCCTTGAGCTATGACGTGACCGACGGTAACGGCGGCAGCGTCACGGCCAGCCAGGGCTTCAGCGTGGCGGCGGTCAATGATGGGCCTGCCGGTACGGCTACGGCAGTCTTGGTCTCCGGCCCCGAAGACACCGGCTACGCCATTAACGCCGCCGATCTCTTGCAAGGCTTCAGCGATGTGGACGGCGATACGCTGTCGGTATCCGGTTTGACAGCAAACACCGGCAACTTGGTCGATCATAATGACGGCACATGGACGTTCACGCCGGATGCCGACTTCAACGGCGCCGTAGCCTTGAGCTATGCCGTGATCGACGGCAACGGCGGCAGCGTCGCGGCTAGCCAAGGCTTCAGCATGGCGGCGGCCAATGATGCGCCTACCGGGGCGGTGCGAATTACAGGCCTGGCCGTTGAGGGACAGACCTTATTCGCCGATGCCGGACAAATACAAGATGCCGATGGCTTAGGCATTTTCAATTATCAATGGCTGGCCGATAGCCAGATCATTAGCGGCGCCAATGCCGATACCTACATCTTGGGTGCTGACGATATAGGCAAGGCCATAAGCTTACAAATCAGCTATCTGGATGGCGGCAATACAGTGGAATACTTAACCGGGGCTGAAACAGCCATCGTACTCGGCTTGCCCCGCCAGTCCGCGCCTGTGGCCAATGACGACAGTGGCGTAACCGAGGAAGAAAAATCGCTTAAAGTCAATGTCCTCGCTAACGACACCGATGCCGACGGCGACATCCTGACCCTCTCCGCTTTTGACGCTACCAGCAGCAAAGGCGGTCATATTACGCTGAATGTTGACGGCACGTTAACGTATAGACCTAAGCATGATTTCATCGGGGCGGACAGCTTTACTTATAAAATCACCGATGGACAAGCGGAGTCCAATGTGGCGACCGTTCATATCACCGTCGTCGGCGATGACCCGATGAAGTCTTCAGTATCGATAACATTGCCGGATACGGCGCTTAATCTGGTTTTAACCGGCAAAGCCGATATCAACGGCGTCGGCAATGGCTGGGCTAACCGCATCATCGGCAACAAAGGCAATAATGTCCTCGACGGCAAGGCCGGTAATGACAGACTTGAAGGCCAGGAGGGTAAGGACATATTGATAGGCGGTACTGGAAACGACTCGTTAAAAGGCGGTGACGGCAAGGACACCTACCTGTTTACCAACAACGACATTCAAGCGGGCGGGATGGATAAGATTTTCGATAGCAAAGGCGACGCGATAGATTTGACTGCCATGCTAAGCGACACACGAGTCAACGGCGCCAAATTGGCTTCGATCACCAAGAGTTTTGTCCTTGGTGATACCTTAAGTAGCGCCGCCGGTCATGAAACCACGTTGGCTTTCGATGATGGCAAATTGTTGTTCGACATCGATCGTGACGGTCGTTTTTCGTCGGATAGCGACTTCCAAATTGTCCTAAGCGGTGTCAACAAGGTCATGTTTAACGCCAATACCGACATGCTGTCATTAGGTTAGTAACCAGTTCGGACAAAACGGCTGCCGGTTTTAAAGACTGACAGCCGATCCAAAAGCTCGGCCTGTTGTGTGGTTAGCGCTGATTGCGCAATTCCGGACAGGGCAATTGTGCTTAAATTACCCCCCCGATGACACGGGGTAAATAATGCTTGCCAAAGTCTGCGAGCCTTGCAGAACGGCGGTTTCACGCTGATTACCGATAGTCCAAATATAAATAGACTGTGTAGCCATGCCAAGTTTGCTGATGTAAGGGCAGCAGAAGAATAAAGCCCTGCAGATCAGTCTTCACATTCATCTTCCGCCGATGCCAGGCTGACAGTACGCGCGACCTTGAGGCCTTCGTATTCGAGTTTAACTGCACAGGGCGGCTTTTGCTCGTCATCTTCTTCATCATCTTCATCATCGGTATTAATTAGGGTGATTGATTTATACCAGCTGTTGTTGGCCTGGGGCGCGAGTTTTACCGGCGAGTGTAGCGTATACCCGTCGCTGCTCTTGATGCTCATGGTCAGGCTTGCCAGTGCCGCGGCGCGCTGTGCGCTGCTTAAGTTGGACTTGAATACCAGCCGGCCGGCAAGGATCAATTTGCCGTCTTTCCATTGCGCGCTTTGCAGCATGAATTGGTTGACATTTTTAGTGGCGCTGGTTCTGGCGGGCCAGACCTGGATGACGGTTTTTACGGCGGCTGAAGATAATGTGCGGCCGCTGCCGGTTTCTTTTGCGTAAACACTCAGCAGGTAGAGCTTGTTGGCTTGGGCTGCGGTCGGCGCCCACCTGAAATCTATGGTCGGCAATTTGCTGACGCTGTCGGTATAGACCGAGGACAAGGTGTAGCCTGCCGGTGCCGAGCCGTGCAGCGCGAAGCTGTCTTTTTCGGCATCATAGACTTTTATCGGGATCACTAGCGGCGTTTCGCCGACGGTAATATCCCATTTGCTGTTGATCGCGCGGATGACCGGCTTGGTGTCCTTCGGCGCCGCCGGATGCAGGAAGGCTTTGAGCCCGGCCAGCCCGCCTTGTTCGAAAGCGGCCAGCACGCCGGGTTTAAAGCCGTTGCCGAAATTATCATTGTGACACGACGTACAACCATAGGCTTCCGTCGGCGCTACATATTCCGGATAACTCCATGCGTCAGTTGTCATACAAACGGCTGCCATCCATCCTAGTACAACAGCAAGCCATTGTTTAATCATACAAAAATTCTCATAAAAATAAGTTTCAGCCTGCCCAATGCGTTAATATCGACACCATTTTTTGCGTTGCCTTGTAATCCGTACCCGACCAGGCCACAAGGCCGTCCGGCGTCAGGATGGCGAAATAGGGCAAGCCGATTTTCAATTGACGGTGTTCAGGGTGCGCCCGAAATTTTTCAAACTCAGGTTCATTATCGACCAGTTTAACGGCGATGGCGTTATTGCGTAAAGCGTCATTTAATGCTTTGTTATGGACGGTTTCTTCTTTAAAGGCGATACAGTTGGCGCACCAGCTTGCGTAAAAATCGATAAAAACGGGCTTGCCTGTTTGAACGGCCAGTTTTTGCGCGGCCGCATAGCTTCTATGCCAGGCAATGCCGGCCTCTTCCTGTATTGCTGAAGCCGAGCCGGTTGTTATTTGCCGGCTGTTTCCGGCAATCATATTTGCCTCGGCGTTTTTGATAAAAGGCATTTGGCCTAAACCGGCGACAACGAGCCAGCCGCCGATAATGAGTGACATCAGGCCGCAATAATGATGCATTTTCTGGTTGGGCGCTGCGTCCTGGGGCAATAGCGTCAATACATTACAATGCACGACGGCGATCCAGATAGCCAGCATGCCGATGGCCAGCGCCAAGGTTGTTGCCGGTGTTATGCCCAGCACGCCCATGCCCTTGTTAAAATAAACATAGGCAAAGTACAGGATCATAAAGCCGAAGGCGTATTTGATTTTATTCATCCAATAGCCGGCTTTGGGCAGTTTTTTAAACTTGACCACGCTGACGATAAAAAACGGTATGCCCACGCCCGCGCCAAAACCCGCCATCATCACGCTGCCTGCCGAGGCGATGCCTAAACGGTCCCAGAATGTTAAATGTTGGTTGGCCGACGCCAATACGGCGGCTTTGTCGGCAATGTTATCGGCGACTTGCAACAACAGCGCAAACACAATCGGGCCTACGCACGGGGAAATGACCAGCCCTGCGACGGTGCCCATCAGCCAAGTGCCCGTTAAGCCTTTAACTTGCGACGAGCGTTGGTCCAGCGTATAGACTTCGTTTTGCATGAAGGCCAGCTCATAAAAACCCAGCAGTGCCAGCGCGAAAAAGGCGAAAAACACCGCGAAACCCAGGTTAACCCAGGCCGATTGCATGAAGGTGTTGAACGCACCGCCGGTCATGCCTGCCATGAGTCCCAGCAGGGTATAGGTGCCGACGATACCGGCCAGGTAGACCAAGGCATGTTGTTTTTCTTTTTCGGCAACGCCATTGGCCCTGTTGACGATAAACATGGCCGTGATCGGCAACATCGGGTAAACGCAGGGCGTGGCGACCGACAGCAGGCCGGCGATAAACATCAGGCCGAATATCAGCAGGGTATTGTCCTGGTGGTCTTTAAACAGCATCAATAACTTGTCCATAAAGCCCAGCTCGGCTTCGTCGTCATCGACTGTTTCGATAACGCTGGGCGGCGGCAGCGGCAAGTCGACTTGCGCGGTCTGTGGGCGGAAGCACACATGCGTCAGGTCATTGCATAACTGGTATTTGACGTCCAGCGGGATCGTTTTGGTGTTTAACAGTCCGGCCTGGGTTTGCTTCAGCGCCAAGCTATAGTCGCCTTGTTCGCGCAATACCTGGGCTTTAACCAGGTCGTCATAAATGCCCTTCGGTGTTTGCAGATGGTCGATGGCAAGCCCTACGCTTGCAAGCTGTCCGCCGGCATCGAAGCTGACAGGGATATAAATGTTTTTATCGCCGGCATTAAGATAAGCGTGGTGGTCTTGCGGTATTGTTAATGTTACCCGGTATTGTGCGGGCCATTGTCCCGGATTCAATGCCGTCATGCTTACGCCGGCCTTGGGTATATCGGCGGATGCGATAGCGATGCCGAGCATCCAGGACGCAATAATTAAGCTGATTTTTTTCATGATGTTGACGCCTCCACGTTAGACACTCAAAACTTTAAATTAAACGATGCCGTTACCAGGTAATAACTGAAATCGGCAAAATTGCCGGCATGATTACCGCCCAGTTGGTAGCCGGCGCTATGGTCGTAATATTCAAACCCGGTTTGAAAATTCACTTGGTGCAAGGATTTCAAGCCGGTAATTTCCTTGCTCAGTTTGATGCCGCCGGAAATGGCGCCGAAGTCGGCCAGGCGGTAATCGCTGGAATAGAAACTCGCTTTACGGTTAAGGCCGACCGCCTGGTAAAAATCGGCGCGGTCCTGTGAATAATAGCGAAACCGCGGAACCAGTTGCCAGCCTGCGCCGATCGGTTGATACCAACTGAATTCCGCCGTGTGCGCATTAACGCCCCAGTCGTCGGTGCTGAAGCGGTAATCGATATGCAGCGCCGCGTCGTTGAATTGCCCAAAATGGCGTACATATTGGGTCAACCAGGCCCACTGGAATTTTTCCTCAGGACGTTTATCGGCCTTAATCGCATTGGCATATAAAACGCCGTCGAACAACAAAGGCTGGTCGGCATTATAAAAAGCCACGACCTTATACGGGTCGGACATATAACCGGTGTGGTAGGCAAACGTCATATTGCTTTGCAGCAGCGAGTCCTTGTCGATGATTTGCGATACGCCCAGCAGGTACTGCTGGCTGGTTTTACTGCGTTTAAAGCCGATGGGCTTAGCATTCCACGGCGACGGCGACGGCTCGATTTCGTCGAAAGCGAACGATGCGCCGTAATTCAGCGTGGTCAGTTTTTTATTCAGGTCCAGGCTCAGGTTGGTATTGAAATAGCGGGACATATAATCATGCTCCCTTGAAAATCCGCCGCCCACGTTAATCGATGCGGCATCAAAAAAGTAGGTCAGCCCCGAGCTTATCGCATCCCGCTGTTCGCAGATCGACGCGCCGCATTCGGATTGCGGCGATGCGCCGCTCAGTACCTGCTTGACCGAGCCATCCGCGTTTTTCTGGTTGTAAACAGGCGATGCGCCGGTAATGGTATCGCGGACCAGGTTGACGGTTGCGGTCATCGATTTACCGATCGGCGCCGATAACGCGCCTTCAAAAATATCCACATCGATGCGCTTGCCGCTTTCGGAATAATTGCCGTATTGAAAGCCGGCGTTATAGGTTTCTTCGACGCGACCGGCCGTAGCGTCTTGCATCAAGCCAGGCAGGGCCATCGCGGCAAGGCTTAAACAGGTGACAAACGCGGATTTTTCAGTATTTTTTAAAGGTTTCATAAGCTTGATGGAATGTCGGGTGCAAAGGTTAGCGGGGCGGTTAATTACAGCCGCAACCGCCGCCGCCACCGCCGTAGCCGCCCGAAGCGGCTTCTTTGCTGAAGGCCGTGTGCTGGCGCAGGCCGAATTCGAGCGCGTCGGGGCTTAGCGCCATTTGCGGTAGCGCCAGGTTGCCGCGTTGCCTGGGCAAGACTTCGGTACAGGCCGCGCTTGATAGCACCAGCGCGATGATCAGGACAGCTTTTAGCATGTTCATAAACGGGTTATTTTGCAGAAGATAAGAGTTGCGTGATTTTTTGCTCCAGCCCGTTAATATCGTCGCTGGTAAAACCATGATGAATATGCCGGACTACGCCGTGTTTATCGATGATAAAAGACGTGGGCATGGATTCGACGACATAGCGGTCGGCCCATTCGCCGTTGCTGTCGTGTAAAACGGTAAAGCCGACCGGCAGTTCCTTGAGGAATTGTTCCGCCTTGGCTTTATCTTCGTCCAGGTTAATCGCAATGACCTCAAAACCTTGTGCTTTCAGTTTTTCATGCAGGTGGTTCAGCAGCGGAAAAGAGATGCGGCAAGGCGCGCACCAGGAGGCCCAAAAATCCAGGTAGATGACTTTGCCGGAAAATGCCTGTAACGCGACCTGCTTATCCTGTTGCAACATAGGCAAGGTAAATTGCGGTGCGGATTCGCCGACGCTCGCTGCATTGGTGTTAAACGCGCAAATTGCGGCCAATACCAGCAGTGGGATTTGTTTATATCTCATGGTTTATCTCGATTGGGTTGTCAGACTGGGTTAGTGCCATGAAAGCAGGTTTCATGCCACGAAACAGGCATGCATTAATACCTGGATTTTTTGGATTCCATTTCTGGGACGCGAATAAGTGCGCTTGCGTTAATACATTGTTTTATAAAGTGATTTATAAGCTGTAGGCGCTTCGCTCATGCCGGCATATCGCGGGCCTTGAGCCTGCGATATGCGTTATACTGGCATGCGGAGGGATAGCGCTGGTAACGGGAAGGCTTAGTGTGCAATTTTTGTATGTTGAGACGAGAATGTTTCAACAATTATTGCGGGGTTTTTAGCGGCTATGCAAAAAGCGTAGCGCGCAATCGAACGTTATGCATGCAAAGAAAGGATAAGCCGGCTCAGGACGTTATTTTTAGCCAAGCCCTTAACGGGGCTGCCAACGCTTGCATTGCTAACGGCAGGTTGATTTGTTTGGTAATATATCGGCCTACGCCGCGAGGCCCGCAATGTGCCGCTTCGCTGTATCGTGCTTGCGCTTTAACAATTCGCAGTGACTTCAAGCGGCGACACGCAGACATGCTCCTGCCGAACCGCTACACCATAAGCCCATAAGGGAGCCGCCGATCATGAACGACGATAGACGATCACACGAAGCCTCAAGCCTTAGGGCGTTTTTCGATGAGCAATTACATCACTTGCAGGAACTCGTCGCTAGCTTGGTCAACCCTGGTCGCAACGAGGGGCAAGGAACCTGCGAAGACAGGCGGATCGTCGAAAGTTTCGTCGATGCGTCAAACAGCAAGATGCGAGCCGTGCATGGTTACTCCGACAAGTTAAGGAAACATGTGCGGGTGCTGCACAATCATGTAGTCCAGGTTGCCGACCAGGTTCCGCCTCCTGTTGCTTTGAACCGGGAGGCGCTTGGGACGGTTCCCCTCGTTAACGCGCTGTTCGTCGGCGGCGAAGACATCGACAGGCTATTTAATACCGATCCCGAAGTGAATGCCTATTTACGCGGTCATGATAAGTATCAAGTCCCGGTACTGTATGCGCTGTTAACGGCCAGCAAGAGTGAAAAGCCAACGTTGGGTGTAGGCTTGTTGGGGGAAAAGCTTATTCGCGACGTACCGCTGCAAGCGGTTAATTTCTCTGCACACAAAATCCATATGCCTTGCGCCAGCAGTGCGGAGCTCAGTGTAGCGCTAAAAAATTATTTATTCGGGCGCGTAGTTACGCTGGTCAAGCAGGAGATGACATCGCGCATGATTAGCCAAGCGGTCAAACCGGGCGACGATGCTTACGCGTCGCGAGTAAAGAGTATGGCCAACCCGGATGTCTACCTGAATACACTGGTCGAATATCTCGAAATCCCGGCCAGGCTGTTGAGCATTGAAAAAAACCGTATCAAGCTCAGCAAACTGGGTATCAAATTAGACAGCGACGATAGCCAGTGCGCAAATGAGTTCGACATTCATGAGCTGACTTGGAAAGGCAGCACACGGAACGTGCTGTTGCAAATTGCCCGTACCCGCTAAGAATTTAGCTAGAAATAACTTCCCAAGGTAGCTTATCGTTCCCGCGTCACAAGAGTTTGGAGGCCAGGGAAGTTATTATTGACCCTATCCTTAACAATCATTCATCATCAAACGATGCAAAGACCTCGGCCAGGTCGATGGATAGCTCGGGAAATAAATGCGGCAGTGCGATACCGCTATCGGCATACATGTTTTTTAATTGATAACGGCCATTATCGTCCAAAACAAATTGATAAACGGCTTGTTCATACGGATAAACCAACCAATATTCAGTTACACCGCTCTCCTGGTACAGTTCATATTTAACCTGCATTTCCCGTTTGGAATTTCCTTTCGATAAGATTTCAATGATCCAGTCCGGTGCGCCATTACAGCCTTGTTCATCGAGTTTGGCTTTATCGCAAATAACGCATAAATCAGGTTGAACTACGGTGTGTATTTCTTTACTCGCTAAAATAGATTTTTTACGGTCATATAAGCGCACATCAAAGGGCGCATGAAAAAGCCGACATTTTTTATGGCGAAAAAATGGATAGGAAATCCCGTATAAATTTCCGGAAATGGTTTGATGGTTAAGGTTTGGCGCAGGGGACATCAACATAATTTTGCCTTTGATGAGCTCTATCGTCTCATCGAGTGTCCATGTCAGGTAATCGGCATAGCTGTAGGTTTGGTTTAAATCTAATTGTGATAATTGAGTGATTTTGGTCATGACCGAGCACAAGGTAAAATTAGACAATCCGCAATAAATAAAATATACGATGAATCAACAAAAAAAGTAACTATTCCGCCTCTTGCCGTAGGGCGTGCTGCGCGCGTCATCAACGGACTGGCATGTTACCCGCGCGCCGGAGAAGGCGCGCGTTTATGCCCCAGATATACGGCGCGCTTCAGGCAAGGATCTGTGCAGGGTTACCTTAAATGGTAAGCCACATAATATAATGCCGTCATGCAAGGTTTTTATGGTTTCGGTTCATTAGGCTATCGACCTGTGTTATTGCACCGCGCTGGCCCGCCTGTCCGGTTCAACGATCATGCTGGGAACATTGTTGTTCAACGGGCGTGCTGGTGACCAGTTTAAAAACAACCTGCACACGCGCATCGAGATGGCAAGGCAGGATATAGCCTATCGCACCGGGCGTGCTGGTGACAAAACGCAGCATGGCTTCTTCCGACGCGACGACATAAGGCGGAGTGATGCCCTGGAAATACTGTTCGTTCCAATAGGATTCCATCGCCTCGGGGCGCTTGTTAAAAAGGCTTAGGGAAAAAGCCTGTCTTAGCGGATGTTCCGGGCTTAAATTAAGCGGTATCCAGCGGGTGCCCGAACTGTTGAGCAGGGTTTTGCGCAGAAAGATATTCTCCAGCCGTTTGATGCTGAGGTCTTTAAGCGCCGTTTCCGGTCGCGTTATGATTAAAATTTCATCGGCGGACACGGAGGGTAACGATAGCGCCATGATCAGCAGCAGCTTTGATAAACGTACCGGCATGATCAAAAAAACATTGAAATCGATGTAAAAAAACCGCTGGGGGCGACAAACTGGTTTTGATCGCCGAACAGGTACTCCGCTTTAATCACCAATGGCGTAAAAGGGCGCCATGCCAGGCCCGTTACGCCGATGTCGGTGTTCGTCGGTATAAACCGGTGCGTGCCGTTGACATATTCATAACGGCCTATCGCAAAAAAATGCCCGGATAAGGGGGCTACGCCTTGAATATACAGGCCTTTCTCTTCGCCCTGATTGTCGTCGGCAGTGCGGTAAATCGATTCCATTTCAATTTCATAGCCGTCTTTTTTCCAAAGCAAGTCCAGGCCGAACAGGTCGTTTCGGGTTTTGCGCGTAATGGACTTGTTTTTATAGTCGATGAACGAAGCGCCTATCTGCAGTTGTTCAGTAATATCGAAGGTAAGCCGGCCGCCGATAGCGTTTTCAAAGCCGAGTTCGTTGTCCAGTACATCGAGGTCCGTGGAATCGTCGGCATAAACAGAGGCCTCCAGGTTATGATCGCCGATATCAATGCGTTGGCTCAGCATCAGGCCGCTGGCATGGGACGTAAACAGCCGTCTTTCCGTAACCAGGGGACGGGTTGTTGTCCAGATCAGCGGCGCGGCATGCGTTATATTCCAACGGCCGACGGGCGTCAGGAATTTGCCCAGGCGCAAGGTGGTGGATTCTGTGGCTAATAAATCGACGTACAGGCGTTCGGCGCGTATCGCGTTATTCAGCGTATCGATGCCTTCCGTGGAAAGCCAGTCACTAACTTCGACCTCGGAAAAAAAACGCACGCGCTGATGGGGCGACCAGGTAATAAAAAGACTGAGTTCATCGAGCGTTGTTTTATTTTTCAATGACTCGGGTTGTTGGTAAGAGGCGTTAAAGTACCCGCCCAGGTTCAAATTGGCGGCGGGCCAACTGAATCCCCGCCCCCACTGGTATGATGGCGGTATATCAGCGTCCGCGGTAGCGGCCGGGCTATAAGAAAAACAGCCTTGCACCAGGTAAAATAATAATGTCGCTGCCGGTTTTAAGCGCTTGAACATAGTGGTTTTGATTTAACCCAAGGAAAGATGGATGACAATTCGCTATACCTTACTGATGTCTTACCTGTTAATCAGTCTAGCATCGGCATTGCTGATTACTTTAATGATTTTCGTACATCTGCAGGATATTTTAGGCGCGGAAATTGAGGGTAAGCTCAAATCGCAAGCGACGACTATTATGCAGCAAATTGATACGACATTGTTTGAACGCATGGAAAACATGGCGATGTGGAGCCGGCTTGAAGTGATGCAGGAGCTTAGGGTCAGGGATGTCGATAAGCGATTGTCGCATTTTCTCAATGAGTTACATGCCGGTTACGACGGCGTTTATGAGCAGATTTTTGTCGTTGACCGCGACGATGAAACCATTTCCGCCAGTGACGCCAACATGATCGGGACCCGCTATCCGCAGCCCCGTCCTTGGTTGACGGCAAGCCATAATAATCATAGCCATTCGCTGCAGCACCTGGACGCGAAAGATGACAAGCTGTATTTTTCAATTCCTATCCCGGATGCTTTTGCGATGGGCGAACTGGGCCGTTTATATGCCGGCTTCGATTGGAAAGAGATTTTCCGCCTGCTTGATGCGCCGTTGCCGCTCAGCGTCGATGCACAATCCTACGCCTTATTGGTAGACGGCGATGGACGCATTATTGCCAGTTCTTCGGCCCTGCGTAATAAAGCCTTTCAATTCCGGCGCTTGTCAGAGATTCTAAAGCGCATGAGCGATGCGGCCGGTTCCCTGGAGACGCAGGCGGATTTCCTCGACAATCAACATGTCCTGGTCGGCTATGCCCGTTCGCCGGGGTATCGCGCGTTTAAAGGCTTCGGTTGGTGCGTGCTGATTTTGCAGCCCAGCAAAAGCGCATTTGCGCCGGTATGGGATTTATGGCTGGCGATCCTGGTATTCTTATGCCTGACCTTGGCACTGGGCGTTATGGTCTCTTTTTGGATGTCGGCAAAAATCGCGCGGCCTATCGTGCACCTGGCGGAATTTACCAGGGATTTTATGCAGGGCAAACAGGTAACGCCGCCGCAGTTAAAATCCAGCCGTGAACTCACCGAATTAAGTACGCAGTTTTCGCTGATGATTAATAACCTGGAACAATCCAGGCAAGACTTGGTGCGCGTTGCCAAATTGGCGGTGATTGGTGAAATGGCGGCGAGCATGGCGCACGAAGTAAGGACGCCGCTGGGGATTTTGCGCTCGTCGGCGCAGATCCTGCAGCGTGAGCCGGCACTCAGTACCATCGGCCTGGAAATGACCGAATATATCCTCAGTGAAACGCAACGGCTGAATGAATTGGTGACGACCTTGCTGGAATGCGCAAGGCCCAGGCCTCCGCAGTTCAGCAGGCAGGACCTGCACCAGGTTATCGAGCACACGATGGAATTGCTGCATAGCCAGGCCGATGCCAAGCAGGTGCAGATCATCATGCGCCTGAGCGCGAAAAAACCATGGCTGCATTGCGACCGGGATCATATCATCCAGGTTTTCTTAAATTTAATCATGAATGCGATACAGCATGTCGAACCGGGCGGACGTATAGAATTAATCACCCGCCAGCAACCGGGCGCCATTGAAACCTTGATCAGCGATAACGGCGCCGGTGTTTCCGATGCTAATAAGGCGAAGGTGTTTGAGCCGTTTTTTACCCGGCGCCAGGACGGCATAGGCTTGGGCCTGACCGTTGTGCAACAGATAGTTCTTGCCCATCATGGTAAGATTTTTATTACTGACAGCGATTATGGCGGCGCTTGCTTCCATGTCCTGTTGCCTTTCTCCCCTACCCAGGAAGCGTAAACAATGCCGTTGCAAAGTATTCTTGTTGTCGATGACGAAGCTAAAATGCGCCGTCTTTTAGAAATCATGCTCACGCAAATGGGTTACGAGGTGCTGCAGGCCGCCGACGGACTCGACGCGCTCGAGGCCTTGGCTAGCCATGCGGTTGACCTGGTGATCACCGACTTGCGCATGCCCAGGTTGGACGGTATCAGTTTGCTGCGGCAGTTGCGCGAACAGCACAATGAAATCCCCGTTATTGTCGTGACAGCATTCGGTACGGTAGAAAGCGCCGTGGATGCGATGAAGTACGGCGCCAGCGATTATATCGTCCGCCCGTTTGAGATCGATGCCGTTGAGGCCGCCGTGCAGCGCGCGTTGAGACTCGGCAAGGTGCAGCGGGAAAACCGTTATTTACGCCAGGAAGTTGAGCAGGGTTGGCGCGGGTTTATCGGTACGAGTTCCGCGATGCAGCAGATTTACACCCAGATCGAACAGGTTGCGCCGACCAAAACCGGCGTACTGATCCAGGGTGAAACCGGGACCGGCAAGGAACTGGTCGCCCGCGCGATACACAATGCGTCGCCGCGCGCGCAGGCCTTGTTTGTGTCGATCAATTGCGCCGCGATTCCATCCGAGATCCTGGAAAGCGAATTGTTCGGTTACAGCAAAGGCGCATTTACCGGCGCGAACAAGGAGCGTATCGGCAAGTTTGAGCTTGCCGACGGCGGTACCTTGTTCCTCGATGAAATCACCGAAATGGATTTCAATATCCAGGCCAAATTGCTTAGGGTATTGCAGGAACGTACCTTGGAACGCCTGGGCAGCAATCGCACGATAGCGGTCGATGTGCGCGTTATCGCCGCGTCCAATCGTAATCCGCGGCAAGCCATCATCGACCAGAAACTGCGCGAAGACCTGTTTTATCGCCTGAATGTCTTCACGGTGGTGTTGCCGCCGTTACGCGAGCGGCGCGACGATATCCTGCCGCTGGCCCGGTTTTTCCTGGAAAAGCATGCGCGGGAATTCGCTTACGAGTTTAATGATATTGAAACGGATGCGGCGCTGTGCCTGACGGCTTATGCCTGGCCGGGCAATGTCAGGGAGCTGGAAAACATGATGGAGCGCGCGATTGTGCTGAGCGGCGGGAAGACCATCGCTATCGAGCATTTACCCTGCGACATACTCGAAGATAAAGCGCCGCCGCAACAGTCCTCATGTGACCCAGTCATTCATGCCGCCGGGCTTAACACACAGGTTGAGCTATTGGAAAGACGGCTTATCCAGGAAGCGCTGGCAAAAACGGGCGACAATAAGGCGAAAGCGGCGCAATTGCTGGAAATCAGCGAACGTTCTTTGTGGTATAAAATCAAGAAGTATTGTTGATGGCCGGTTTTATTTGAAGACTAATTTTTCCTGCGTTTCAAGCAGGTAGTCCCCCAGTTCGTGGTTGAAAGCATCAAATTTTATCCCATATTCATTGCCTGACGAGTCCGAGCGGCGAGCGACTGTGGCATTGATGATGAACGCTTCGCCCGATTTAAACCGGAGGGTCAATACAATTTTTTTATTGATGCCGAGTTTTTGGTCGGTTGCAACCAGGACGCCTTTACTGGTGATGTCCAGAAGGTCAACAGCAATGGTTTTGCTAAAACCCAGTAAGTTAAAGACCTCAACAGAGGCGGCAATATCTTCACGAATAAAACGCGTCGCAACACGAAGATTATTTATTGAATCTGCTTCACCGCCTGTCATCAACGGGTCAGTGATGTTTTTGGGATATTTCAAATCAAACATGTTTGATTACCAACGGGATTGTTAACATGAGGAGGAGCCTGCAACTATTTGTTGTCGGCATCGAAAGCCAGGCTTATGGCGGTCTTGAGCCGTGCCGGCATCAATCAGGTGCTGGCCTGACCCGGGCACATTACCGCGTCGGAATTAAAATAGCAACAATGGGCGTAACTATTCAGGTCCTTGCCTGAAACGTAGGGCGCGCCGCGGCCTACAACAAGGGGTTGAATAGTTACCAATGGGCAAGCGGAATTTGACGCATCCTGTCGATTTTTTCAGCTGAGGGTTCATTTAAAAACGAGCTTACTTTGCGATTCAAGCAAATAATCACCGAGTTCATCGTGGCAGCGCTCAAATTTCATGCCGTATTGGTGATGCGATGAAGCCGAACGGCGGACAATAGCGGCTTTGATAATAAATGTCTTGCCGGTTTCAAACTGCAGCGTCAATGTGAGGTTTTTATTGATGCGGAGTTTCCGGTTTGTTGAAATCAGCACACCTTTGCTGGAAATATCCATTAACTTGACTGGAATGGTTTTGCCCATTTCAAAGAAACCGAGACCGCTGATAGAGGCGCTGATGTCGCTACGAATAAAGCGTGTTGCAATACGAAGGTTTTTTGTCAAGCCCAGCTCGGGCAGGCTGTTCATCAGTTCGGCGTCATCTTCAAAGTTCAGCATCGCGTTACTATATCCAGTTATCGGGTTTAATAAGTATTCACTGTAAGCGGATAAAGTTCAAATGTCGATTGATGTAAACTTTTGCAAAAACTGTAATAAAAACGAATGAATCCGCTAGAATTAACAAATTGTAAATCTTCTAGTGTTGGGAAATGATGCGGGCGATGAACCGGTTTATCCAGAGAGTCATTAATGTTTTAGTTATTATTCAATTGCTTGCTGCTATTGTTGTGCATGCCAAACCTCAGCAGACTGTCAATATTGCTTATTTGGCGCAAGAACAGAACGCATCGCCGGCATTATCAAACCTGGATCCCCTGATTAAAGACAATGGGCTGGTGGGCGCGGAATTAGCAATCAGCGACAACAATACCACCGGACAATTCACCGGTCAGCAATTTGTGCTGAAAGAGTTTATTGTGCCGGCGGATGCTGATGTCGCCGATGTATTTGCTAAAAATATCGCCGGTAAGTTCCAGTATGTTGTCGCGATGCTGGCTGCGGAGCAACTTATCCAGGTTGCCGATTTAGCGGCGGCAAAGCAGGCGCTGATATTTGATGCGGCCAGCAGCGATGATGCGTTGCGCAATGAGCAATGCCGCAATAATGTCTTGCATATCTTGCCCAGTCGCGCCATGCGCGCCGATGCGCTGGGGCAATACCTGGTGAAAAAGCGTTGGACCAAGTGGTTCCTGGTCATTGGCCCCGCACCCGAAGATCGCTTATATAGCGATGCCATTAAACGTTCCGCCAAACGCTTTAATATCGACATCGTTGCCGAAAAAACCTGGGAGCATACCTTCGATGCGCGGCGTACCGCTCAATCGGATGTCGCCGTCTTTAGCCAAGTGGAGGACGATTATGACGTGCTCGTCGTCGCCGATGAACAAGGGCTGTTCGGCGAATACCTGGACTACCGGACTTGGCTGCCCAGGCCGGTGGTCGGTACCCAGGGCTTGACGGCTACCGGCTGGCATCGCACTCACGAGCAGTGGGGTGCGGTACAAATCCAAAATCGTTTCAAGGACCAGGCCGGACGCTGGATGGAAGAACAGGATTACGCGGCTTACCTGGCCGTTAGAGCCGTTGGCGAGGCGGCTACACGCGTAGGCTCGGATGAATTGCCGGCGATTAAAGAGTATTTACTCAGTGAAAAACTGGCTTTACAGGGCTATAAGGGCAACCCTTTATCGTTTAGGGCCTGGGACGGACAGTTGCGGCAGCCTGTATTGCTTGCGGCGCCGCGATCATTGGTGGCGGTTGCGCCGATTGAAGGCTTTTTGCATCCTAAAACCGAGCTGGATACCTTGGGCTATGACCAGCCGGAATCACATTGTCAATGGACTAAAAAATAGGAAAAACAGAGTCATGAAAAAAAATGTTACAGGCTTGCTGTTGCTGCTTGCATTAATGGGAACCGCACAGGCCGAAACCGTGTTTGTCACATTGGAAAAAGATAATGCCCTTGCGGTCGTTGACCCGGCTGAAGGCAAATTAATAAAAACCGTAGCGGTGGGTCGGCGCCCCAGGGGCATCGCCATCAGCGCCGACAGCAAATATTTGTATATTGCGACCAGCGATGACAATACGATAAAAAAACTGGATGCCGAGACACTTAAGGAGCTTGAGAAACTGCCGTCCGGCGATGATCCTGAAACCTTTGCGTTAAATCCGGCCGGAGACAGGCTGTATGTATCCAACGAAGATGACAGCCTGGTGACGGTCATCGACATCGCTAAAGGCAAAGCCATCAAACAGATAAAAGTGGGTGTCGAACCTGAAGGCATTACCGTTAGCCCGGATAGCCGGTGGCTGGTCAGTGCTTCCGAAACGACTAATATGGTGCATTGGATCGATACGAAAACCAATGAAATCGTCGAAAATACCTTGGTTGACCCGCGTCCGCGCGCAGCGGGCTTCACGGCGGACAGCCGGCAGTTGTGGGTGACTTCGGAAATGGCCGGCACGTTAATGGTCCTGGATGTCGAGAGCAAGCACATCGCTAAAACCATCCATTTCGATGTGGCCGGCGTCACGTCCGATAAAATCCAGCCGGTCGGCGTCGTGATCGATAAGGAAAGGAACAGGGCTTATGTCGCGTTAGGGCCTGCCAACCGTGTCGCTGTCGTCAACGCCCAAACCTATGACGTGGAGAAGGTGTTGCTGGTCGGCTCGCGCGTCTGGAACCTGGCGTTTTCACCGGATCAAAAACGCCTGTATACGACTAACGGTGTCAGCAACGATATATCCATCATTGACCTGGAAAGCCAGGCCGTGACAAAGTCGGTCGGTGTAGGCACTTACCCCTGGGGCGTTGCGGTAAAGCCATGAACGCACCTGTCGCGCTGTCGGTTGAAGGTTTAAGTTTTTCGTACAGCGGCAAGAAGGCGCTGGATCATGTCAATTTTGCAATACGCCCCGGCGAATGTACGCTGCTGTTAGGCCCTAACGGCGCCGGGAAAAGCACATTATTTGCGCTGATTACCCGCTTATACGACACCAGGGACGGGCATATCCAGTTATGCGGCTATGATATTAAACAGCAAACCCGTAAGGCCCTGGCGAAACTGGGCATCGTTTTTCAGCAAACGACGCTGGATATGGATTTGACGGTGATGCAGAACCTGCATTATCACGCCGCGTTATACGGTATGAGCCGTAAACAGGCCAATAAGAACATCCAGCAAGAGCTGGAGCGCCTGGCTATGTATGAGCGCCGTTTTGAGAAAGTGCGCCAGCTCAACGGCGGGCATAAACGCCGCGTCGAGATTGCCCGCGCGCTGCTGCATAAGCCGTCATTGCTGCTGCTGGATGAGCCTACCGTGGGCCTGGATGTGCCAAGCAGGTTGGCGATAGTCGAGTATGTTCATCACTTGGCCAGCCGGGAAAACATGGCGGTGTTATGGGCCAGCCATTTGATGGATGAAGTTTATCCGGATGATCACGTCATTGTCCTGCATAAAGGTCAGGTCAAGGCCAGCGGCACGGTTGACGATGTGCTGAAATCGACCGGCACGGCAGCGATCAAAGAGGCTTTTTATCACCTGACGCAAGGAGAGTCCGCATGAACCTCATGCATTATTGGCGCGCCATGTCGGGTATTGTCGGGCGCGAACTATGGCGCTTTATTACCCAGCGCGAGCGGTTTATCTCGGCGTTAGTCAGGCCCTTAGTCTGGCTGTTTGTGTTTGCCGCCGGTTTCAGGGCCGCATTAGGCCTCGCCATCAGTCCGCCTTATGAAACCTATATCCTGTACGAGGTTTATATTACCCCCGGTTTGTGCGGCATGATCCAGTTATTTAACGGCATGCAGAGTTCATTATCGATGGTGTATGACCGTGAAATGGGCAGTATGCGGCTATTGATGGTGTGCCCGTTGCCGCGCTGGTTTTTATTGCTCAGCAAATTGCTGGCGGGCACCGGCGTATCCGTCCTGCAGGTGGCCGTGTTCTTAGCGATAGCGTTGGCTTATGACATAAAGGCGCCGTGGCAGGGCTATTTATGGGTGCTGCCGGCATTGATACTGTCCGGTTTGATGCTGGGGGCCTTGGGCTTGCTGTTGTCATCATTCATAAAACAATTGGAGAATTTTGCCGGCGTGATGAATTTTGTTATTTTCCCGATGTTTTTCATGTCAACCGCGCTCTATCCTTTATGGAAACTTAAAGAGTCCAGCGTACTGTTGCACCACCTGGCGCAATACAATCCGTTTTCGCAGGCCGTTGAACTGATCCGTTTTGCCTTGTATGGGCAATTTAACCAGCAGGCGTTTATATATACCTTGCTCGCCTTTATCGTCTTTATGACGATAGCCATCATTGGCTATAACCCATCAAAAGGGATGATGACCCGAAAAGGCGCAGCTTGACTTGAGTTCAGTGTTTGCTACTAACAACATAATTCGGTGGATAATTAATTGAAACATTCTTTTTTTCTCGTCATTCCAAAGCAACAGCCGAATTCCCAGCGCCTGAAAGAGTTCGAGGCGAAAATTCTGGAACAATGGATAACCGAGTTGCCTACGGCTAACCCGTTATTGGCGACACGGCTGTTTTACGATTACATGAATGATTTTAATGCGATAAAAATGCCCGCCCAGCTACGGCTTGATGCATTGGAATTATTAAGGCCCAGTTTTCTGGCTATCGAAGAGTTTTTGCGTGCAAGACTGGTGCGCTCAGGATTTCCAAAAGAAGAAAGTGACAAGAAAACGCTGGCGTTATTAACCTCCCTCGAAAAGCAATTTACGCTGAGTTACTGGATCATCCTTAAAGAGCTGACCGGGCATGAAATAAGCTGGTTCCAAGGCAAAAATGCAGCATTATCCTGTCAGCGGTGCATTAAAGGCCTGAGCGGTATAGTTACCAGCTATTTTATGATGGGGATGCCGGTGCCTGATTGGATATGGATGGATTTGCATTCACTTTACAAGCTCAGTGTAAAAATAAAAAAAAATATAACACAGGTTGCGGTTAATGACAGCAATCGAAGCAATAAAACGAGCAGCCCTGAAGAATGCTATCTACAGATTATCTTGCTTAGCCTTGCCGATTCGGCAGGTTTAATGCAAAAAGAAATCAGGCTGGTTTATGATTTCATAGAAACCGTACGATCATTGGTCGGTTTGAAAAAAGAAGCGGTTTTCGGCCAAGCCGTGCAGTGCCTTATCTTTACGGATGAAGACAAGCCGCCGCATTTTCAGCTTGAGGCGGAAATTGAGACTGATTCGGCCAAGCTGTACCTGGACTTTACCCGGCTATACCAGGCGATAGAACAGAAAAAAAATCGGGCTAGTGAGGCTGAGGCAAGATTTAGCACGATGCACGCCTCCCAAAATCCTGCTGAAAAACTTAGCCTGGAATTGCTCGACTACCTGAAACAAAGATGGTCCGGGATTCCTCTGCAAAGCGCGTCGCTTTTCAGCGATAGACTGGATCGCTATCTTGCGATAGGACTAACGTCTACGTATAAATTGCAAAAAGCGATCGCGACAAGTCAGGAAGATCATCCTGAATTTCTCGTCCAGTCGGTATCCAGCCGATTATTATCCTGCGTATTTAAGAAACCGGGCATCTTATCTGTAGGCAGCCTGGTCAGTTTTCGGAGGATAGATATGCCCGAGCATAAGCGTTTTTTAGGGATTGTCGATATGCTGGTCGTGGAAAAAGAGGAGGGAAGAATAACTTTTGGCGTGCAATTACTGACACATCAAGCTGTTGCCGTAACGTATCTGCCGCTTAATGCCGCAACAAAGGATCTCCCTAAGCAAGCGTTGTTTTATAAGACCATAGAGCAGGACGGGGACAGTTATATCATCACCGACACGTTTATATTAAAAGAGGATGATGTTGTCCGATTATTTATTAACCAGGAAGATTTTCCTATTATATTGAAAAACAAAAAAAATATAGGGCTTGGATACTGGCAGTTCGAATGCATGAAGGTCGCTGAAAAAAGAAAATAGACACAAACGGAAAAAGCTACTATTTTATCCCGTCAAGGTATATCGTTTAGCAGTGCTTTAGTCATAAAGCACTTGAAAAGATATTTCATCGTGGTAAGTTGTCATTCGAGTAGGGTATTCGTTGATGACGCGCTGCTTTTTAATGAGAATTGCTTGAAGTGAACGATGTTTGTTTTTGGGGCCGGTTTGAAAAAAACATCCGTGGTGCTTAAGGCAACGTTAAAATAAATATAATAAATAAAATTACGCTACCGTGAGGAAGAAAAATGAGTAATGAAGAAAACGCGAAAGAAACCGTAGATGCAGCAAAAAATATAGCCAATAACCTGCTTTCTTCAATGTTGAATTTAAAAGAAAAGAATCCAAAAGTTTTCTTCGGCGTTATTGGAGGAGCGGTTGCTTTAGTGATTTTAATGATGATGAGCGGCGGCGGTTCAAAGACGGTTTCAGGGCCGGTGATTAAGAATCTTTCTGTAGGCCAACGCTATGTCCTGAAAAGCGCAAACGCCTATGACAAGGATGCGACAGTGCGCTTAGTCAGCGTTCCCGGCACTATAGCCGCATACGACGATACTGAAGAAGCCGACAGAAGTGGCGCTTGCCAGCACATGGCGCAAGGAACAGCGGTATCTGTTCTTGAGCTTCAGGATGCTTACGGCAAGAAAAACGCCTATGCTAAAGTTCAAATTGAAGAAGGTGAGTGCAAAGGTAATTCAGGTTGGGCATTATCTATCGACGTTCAGTAAAAATAAGTTGACAGGGGGTAAATAATATTTATAATACCCCGAATAAATTGCAGTGCGGGAATAGCTCAGTGGTAGAGCACAACCTTGCCAAGGTTGGGGTCGCGAGTTCGAATCTCGTTTCCCGCTCCAAAAAATTCAAAAAGCCGCGAACATCGCGGCTTTTTTATTTCAGATTTTTATTTCAAGTTTACGGCTGCGTAGCAAAATGGTTATGCAGTGGCCTGCAAAGCCATCTACGCCGGTTCGATTCCGGCCGCAGCCTCCACATCATAGATTCAGGTAGTAACATACCGCATCAAAACCCGCAAGCTGTAAGGCTTAGCGGGTTTTTTATTGACCCAAGCCATGCCAGTTAGTACCATGCAAAGACCAACACTGTGTTGGTATTTCTGTTGGTGTCGGCTTTTCCTTACCATCCGATACCAACAAAACAACCTTAAGCCCTTGAGGGATAAGACATGCTGGCCGATCTGCAAATACGCAAAATCAAACCGACCGACAAGCCGCAAAAATTGAGTGACGGCGGCGGCTTGTTTCTGTTGGTCACGCCGCAAGGCGGCAAGTTTTGGCGCTTGGCTTACCGGTTCGGCGGTAAACAAAAAACCTTATCCATAGGCGAATACCCCTATATTTCCATTGCCGACGCGCGCGCCAAGCGCGAGGAAGCTAAGGGGCACTTAGCCAACGGCATCGACCCATCGGCGGCCAAGATTGCCGCTAAGCAAGCCAAGCGAGGCGAGGCAGCGAATAGTTTTGAAGTGATAGCCCGAGAATGGCATAAAACCTACATGACCAACAAAAGCTGTGGTCACGCTAAGCGCGCGCTGGTCTGGTTGGAAAATGATATTTTTCCTTGGTTGGGCAAGACTTCGATAACCGATATTGAAGCGCCTGATATTCTGGCCGCACTTAAGCGGATAGAGCAAAGAGGGGCTGTTGACACGGCCCGGCGCGCCGCCCAAACATGCGGCCAAATATTCCGCTATGCGATAGCGACAGGGCGCGTTACCAGAAATCCGGTGCCAGACCTAAAAGGCGCATTGACTGGGTGTTGATTTTCATTGATGTGCTAGTGGGCTATACTAATGCGATAGATGACATCATGGCATAAAGAAATGAAAGCAGAACTCATAACGCACGACGGCGAAGAACTCACAATACAGGTAAA
>Ga0172373_10003438_pt1 | contig 23162 bp, 18 predicted proteins | sample Lak10m_2_FD_114546 | JGI IMG/M metagenome (GOLD analysis project Ga0172373, IMG submission 114546) | Freshwater microbial communities from Kabuno Bay, South-Kivu, Congo - kab_092012_10m | ecosystem: Environmental > Aquatic > Freshwater > Lake | place: Democratic Republic of the Congo...
AAATTTTCGTAGTTCTTGAAGCAATTGCTCATCATTAGACGCAGTCCTTGCCCCAGACTCAGCAGCCCATTGTTTGAGGGATTCGATTTGCTGAGATGCGATCGCCGCTAATGGGACAGTCTCTTCGATTGCACTAACGATATCTTCAGTGGTGAAATCTTCACGGTTACCACTACTGCCACGACCAAAAGCCCGATGAATACCATCGATTATTACTTGCTCTATTTCTGCCCCACTAAAGTTTTTAGTATGCCGAGATAGGAGCATCATGTCAAATTCCCTTATACGGCTAGGGCGTAGTTTTTGTAAATGCACCTTAAAAATTTCTTGCCGTTCGGATTCGGTCGGTAAATTCAAAAAGAATATTTCATCAAATCTACCTTTTCGCAAAAGTTCGGCTGGCAAAATTCGGACATTATTAGCTGTGGCAACAATAAAAACAGGAGCAGTTTTTTCTTGCATCCATGTGATCAATGAACCAAAGACACGACGGCTAGCACCAGAGTCTCCATCAATGGAAATATTGGTATTACCAAATGCTTTATCAATCTCGTCAATCCACAGTACACAAGGAGCAGTTGCCTCTGCAAGCTGAATCATCTGTCGCATTCGACTCTCACTCTCACCCACGAAACTCCCAAATAGTCTTCCAATATCAAGACGTAATAGTGGTAAACGCCATTCGTTAGCGATTGTTTTTGCAGATAAAGACTTGCCAGTGCCTTGAATACCGACTAATAAAACACCCTTGGGAGTGGGAATGCCGTAGCGCTTTGCCTCTTCCGTAAAAGCATCACGCCGAATCCTTACCCATTGCTTGAGATTATCTAATCCACCCACATTTTTTAGCGATTCGTTAACGTTAAAAAATTCTAAAATCCCAGTCTGTCTGATTGCTTGTTGCTTTTCAGCAAGTACAGCATCAATATCAGCATCGTTAACCTGCTCTTTTTCAGCGATCGCTTTAGCTAACACTCTTTGAATGCGGGTACGGCTTAACCCCTGACAAGCCTTGACTAATTGCTCCAAGGCTAATTTGGACAAATTCAGTTTATTTGGTGAGATTTTTTGATTGATCAAATATTCGATTTCGGCGATCGCAGGCAAGGGAAAATCGATCGCTGTAATTTCTTCGGTCAATTCAGATGATATTTCTAAAATATGGCTAGTTAGAGCGATAGTGCGGCGATCAAGCTTAAGATCGCGAGCCAAGTTTTTTAACTCACGGATAATCGGAATGTTGCGCTCGTGATGAGGATATTTGAGAACTGGATGCAAATCACGCAATACATATAAAACATTATCGCCATCCTTGGTTGCCTTATCCCGTTGAGCAATTCGTGACAAAGCCGCCATCACCGAGCCTTTATCCGCATTATTGTCACTCCAGCCTCTAGCAATGTCCCAAAACAAAATTCTGCGGCTAGGACTAGATTGCAGAGCCACCTCTGTCAGAATATCTTCGACTGGTTCTTCTTCGGCGGTAACTATATATATAAGCGGATATTTGGCACGAAGTAAGAGATCAAACTGCCCTATCAGAGATTGATAGACTCTGCTTTTGCTCTGAGATAGTGAAGCTTTTGGCGATTGTGGCGACATATGGGCAAGTATAGCAATAAGCAAATTAGGGTGGGCATTGCCCACCCTAATTCTGATTTACATTATAAAAACCAATTTTAGTGTTTCAGCACCAAAGGTTCTGGAAACACACATCAATTACCGATCAAATGAACCACAAGAAAAAGGTAAAAAGTGTTGGAGAGAAACACTTTCTGCCTTTTTCTTAGTCTAGGGTTGAGCGAAAAATGCTGTAATTAGGCTGCGGTGAGTACTTGCTCTTCGAGTTTAGCTAGTCTATCAGCGAGTAGCTCCTCTAAGATGACGAGCGCTTTAGAGAAGCCTTTGATTCCTTCATCAAGCTTTTCCGAAGCCATGCGATCTGCTTCATGCATTGACTCAAAAGTTGCCTTATCCATAGGAATTTGGGCAAGATCTGACTGAGAAGCAATTTCGGGATCAAGTTTGCGTACTAGTTCACCTTGGGTATGGTGTAACTCATCCAGTAAAGCAGGGGAAATTGTTAACAAATCACAGCCTGCCAATTCCACAATCTCGCCCATATTACGAAAACTTGCGCCCATAATTTCGGTTTTATAACTAAACTTTTTGTAGTAGTTATAAATTCTGGCAACTGATAATACTCCTGGATCTTCAGCAGCAGGATAGCTATCTCTACCTGTATCTTTTTTGTACCAATCTAGAATCCGTCCTACAAAAGGCGAAATTAATTTTACGCCTGCCTCAGCACAGGCAATCGCTTGATGTAGCCCAAATAGCAAAGTCAAATTGCAATGAATACCTTCTTTCTCAAGAAACTCAGCAGCTTTAATCCCTTCCCAAGTTGACGCAATTTTGATCAAGATGCGATCGCGGGAAATACCATGAGCCTCATACTGTGAAATTAAATAATGTGCTTTAGCGATCGTTGCTTCAGTGTTATAGGACAGACGCGCATCCACCTCCGTAGAAACACGACCAGGGATAATTTGCAAAATCTTTATACCAAAGGAGATCGCTAAGCGATCAAAGGCTAAGGAAACCACTTGAGCTGATGAGGCATCTTTGCCCAAATCTTTTCGGGCTTCAATTATGGTCTCATCCACAATTTCCTGATATTGGGGCATTTGAGCTGCCGCTGTAATCAAAGAAGGATTTGTAGTTGCATCTTGAGGTTTTACCATCTCAATCGCATGGATATCCCCTGTATCTGCAACCACTATAGTCATTTCACGCAACTGATCGAGAAAACTTTTAGGCAAATCATTAGGCATAACGTCCTCCATAGCACCAGTCATAACTAGCTACCTTTGCACGCCTATCTTAGCCCTAACAATCTGGAGGATTATGTAACCTTTAGAGTAATTACAAGATCACTGTCTAAACAATCCATAAATTATGAAATTCGCGAATGCAGTGAAATATGAATTCGATATAGCTACTTGTGCCGCACGAAGAGAGGCACAAGTGGCGCAAAATTGCTCAGCGATTTTTACAATTTTGCGCGTTCGTCGAATTGAAGTTAATGAAGTTTTATTAAGAAAAGTGTAGAACTCTATGGATTAATAAACTTAGCTAACTTGTCTAAAATTGTTGCAGAGAGAAGCATTGAGCTAATTCGCGACATTCTAAACAATTGTTACAAAGACCCTTGAGCGACACAACCCTAAATCTATAATTACGACATCGTGGCTCAGCGTCTCTTGTACAGCAGTACTTATCTCATTCATAGATTCAGCACTATGGGAGAGCTAGCCTAATCGTTTAATCTACTTTGTCTTAACAGTCTGAGAGAGGAAAATTTACATGACAATGACTCCTCAAAAGCCAGACACAAAGGTAAAGGTAACGGTTGATCGTGACGTAGTACCAACTTCTTTCGAGAAGTGGGGACAGCCTGGTCACTTTGATCGCACCCTTAAGAAGGGACCAAAGACCACAACATGGATTTGGGATCTTCATGCCAATGTGCATGACTTTGACAGTTTCACAACCGAAGAAGATACTGCCCGTAAGATCTTCTCCGCTCATTTTGGGCATCTAGGCATCATCTTTATTTGGCTCAGTGGTATGTACTACCACGGAGCAAAGTTCTCTAACTACACCGCTTGGTTGTCTGATCCCGTCGGCATCAAGCCCAGCGCTCAAGTGGTCTGGAATGTTGTTGGTCAAGATATCTTGAACGGCGATGTTGGCGGCGGTTTCCAAGGTATTCAAATCACCTCTGGTTTGTTCCACCTTTGGAGAGCATCGGGTATCACCACGGAGTATCAACTCCTCTGCACCGCAATTGGTGGTTTGGTGATGGCTGGTTTAATGTTCTTCGCTGGTTGGTTCCACTACCACAAGGCAGCACCTAAACTTGAGTGGTTTAAGAATGCTGAATCGATGATGAACCACCACTTGGCTGGTTTGTTTGGTTTGGGCTCACTTTCTTGGGCTGGACATCAGATCCATGTATCGATTCCTATCAACTATTACCTTGATAAGGGCGTGCCTGCAAGTGAGATTCCTTTGCCCCATGAGTTTTTGTTCAATACTGACTTGATGGCAAAAATCTTCCCTAGCTTTGCTCAGGGTTTAACACCTTTCTTCACTTTGAACTGGGGTGCTTATTCAGATTTCTTGACTTTCAAGGGAGGCTTGAATCCTCAAACTGGCTCTTTGTGGCTAACTGACCAAGCTCACCATCACTTAGCCCTAGCGGTTATGTTCATTGTGGCTGGTCATATGTATCGCACCAACTTTGGTATTGGTCATAGCATGAAAGAAATGCTAGATGCTCATAGCGGCGATACTGTGATGTTTGGTAGCCATAAAGGTTTGTATGAGATTTTGACCAGCTCTTGGCACGCTCAATTAGCTGTCAACCTAGCGATCGGTGGTTCTGTAAGCATCATCACTGCTCAGCATATGTATGCTATGCCAGCATATCCTTACATTGCTACTAGCTATGCAACCCAAGTCTCCTTATTCACACATCACATGTGGATTGGCGGTTTCATGATTTGTGGAGCTGCTGCTCATGCTGGTATTTTCATGGTTCGCGATTACGATCCTGCTAAAAACGTTGATAACGCTTTAGATCGTATGCTTCGTGCTCGTGATGCCATCATTTCTCACCTGAACTGGGTATGTATTTTCCTTGGTTTCCATAGCTTTGGTCTTTACATCCACAACGACACCATGCGTGCATTGGGTCGTCCTCAAGATATGTTCTCCGACACCGCAATTCAGTTAAAGCCTGTATTCGCTAACTGGATTCAAGGTTTACATGCAGCCGCAGCGGGTGCAACAGCCCCCTATGCAGGCGCTAGTGTTAGCCCCATCTTCGGTGGAGATACTGTAGTTGTCGGCGGTAAGGTTGCTGCTGCTCACATGGCTCTTGGTACTGCAGACTTCTTGGTACATCACATTCATGCGTTTACCATCCATGTCACTGTATTGATCCTCTTGAAGGGTGTTCTTTACGCTCGTAGCTCTCGCTTGATTCCAGATAAGGCTGAACTTGGTTTCCGCTTCCCTTGCGACGGTCCTGGCCGTGGTGGCACATGTCAAGTTTCGGCATGGGATCATGTATTCCTCGGCTTATTCTGGATGTACAACTGTATTTCCGTTGTTATCTTCCACTTCTCTTGGAAAATGCAGTCCGATATTTTCGGTACTGTTGATGCAAGCGGCACAATCACCAATATGGCTGGTGGTAACTTTGCACAGAGTGCATTGACCATCAATGGTTGGTTGCGTGACTTCTTGTGGGCGCAAGCTTCTAACGTAATTCAATCCTACGGTTCGGCATTGTCGGCTTACGGTTTGATTTTCTTGGGTGCTCACTTTATCTGGGCTTTCAGCCTCATGTTCCTGTTCAGTGGTCGTGGCTACTGGCAAGAATTGATCGAGTCAATTGTTTGGGCACACAACAAGCTCAACGTTGCTCCAGCTATCTCTCCTCGCGCTTTGAGCATTACTCAAGGTCGTGCAGTAGGTCTAGCTCACTACCTCTTAGGTGGAATTGCCACAACTTGGGCATTCTTCCTAGCCCGTTACGGTGCACTTGGCTAATATTAACGGAGAAATTGAAGTAATTATGGCAACGAAATTTCCTAAGTTTAGCCAGGCTCTCGCACAGGATCCAACAACCCGTCGGATCTGGTATGCGATCGCCACAGCGAACGATTTTGAAAGTCACGATGGTGTTACCGAAGAAAGTCTTTACCAAAAGATTTTTGCTTCACACTTCGGACATTTGGCAATCATCTTCCTGTGGACATCTGGCAACCTGTTTCACGTAGCGTGGCAGGGTAACTTCGAGCAATGGATTAAGAATCCTCTCACTACACGTCCCATTGCTCACGCGATTTGGGATCCTCACTTTGGTAAGGCAGCAGTTGAAGCATTCACACAAACTGATGTTGCTGGTCCTGTAAATATCGCTCTTTCTGGTGTTTACCACTGGTGGTACACCATCGGTATGCGTACCAATGCAGAGCTATTCACTGGCGCAATCTGGATGCTGGTATTCGCATCAATCCTGCTTTTTGCAGGTTGGTTGCATCTACAGCCCAGTTTCCGTCCTAGCCTTTCTTGGTTCAAGAATGCTGAATCTCGACTAAACCACCACTTGGCTGGTTTGTTCGGAGCTAGCTCTTTAGCTTGGACTGGTCACATGGTTCACGTTGCGATTCCTGAGTCTCGCGGTATCCATGTCGGTTGGGACAACTTCTTGAGCGTTCCTCCTCATCCAGCAGGGCTTGCGCCTTTCTTCACTGGCAACTGGGGCGTTTATGCTCAGGATCCTGATACTGCTGGTCATGTGTTTGGTACTGCTCAGGGCGCTGGTACAGCAATCCTGACCTTCCTTGGTGGTTTCCATCCTCAAACCGAGTCTCTTTGGTTGACTGACATTGCACATCACCACTTGGCGATCGCTGTATTGTTCATCGTCGCTGGCCACATGTATCGCACCAACTTTGGTATCGGTCACAGCATCAAAGAAATCTTGAATGCACACAATCCTCCTAAAGGCACTCCTTTTGGTGGTGCATTGGGCGCTGGACACAAGGGCTTGTATGACACTGTCAACAATTCCTTGCACTTCCAACTTGGTTTGGCTCTTGCTTCTTTGGGCGTAATCACCTCCTTGGTTGCCCAACACATGTACTCAATGCCTTCCTATGCGTTTATCGCTAAGGACTTCACCACTCAAGCGGCTCTATATACCCATCACCAATATATTGCTGGTTTCTTGATGGTCGGTGCATTTGCTCACGGTGCGATCTTCTTCGTCCGCGACTACGATCCCGAAGCTAACAAGGATAACGTGCTTGCCCGTATGCTTGAGCATAAGGAAGCAATTATCTCTCACCTTAGCTGGGTATCTCTTTTCTTAGGTTTCCACACCCTAGGCATCTACGTTCACAATGACGTAATGCAAGCTTTCGGTACTCCTGAAAAGCAAATCTTGATTGAGCCTGTATTTGCTCAATGGGTTCAAGCGGCTCAAGGTAAAGCTCTTTACGGCTTTGATGTATTGCTCTCAAATGCAGCTAGCATTCCTGCTAACACTGGCGCTGCTTACCTTCCTGGTTGGTTGGCTGGTATCAACTCTGATAGTAACTCCTTGTTCCTCACAATCGGACCTGGCGACTTCTTAGTTCACCATGCGATCGCTCTAGGTCTACACACCACCACCTTGATCTTGGTTAAGGGTGCTTTGGATGCTCGTGGATCTAAGCTTATGCCAGACAAGAAAGACTTTGGCTATAGCTTCCCTTGCGACGGTCCTGGTCGTGGCGGTACTTGCGATATCTCGGCATGGGATTCCTTCTACCTCGCTATGTTCTGGATGTTGAATACCATCGGTTGGACAACCTTCTACTGGCACTGGAAACACCTCGGTGTATGGCAAGGTAACGTTGCTCAGTTCAACGAATCCTCTGTCACAATCATGGGTTGGCTCCGTGACTACCTATGGCTCAACTCTGCTCAGTTGATCAATGGCTACAACCCCTATGGCATGAACAATATCTCTGTTTGGGCTTGGATGTTCCTCTTCGGACACCTAGTCTGGGCAACTGGATTCATGTTCTTGATCTCTTGGCGTGGTTACTGGCAAGAATTGATCGAAACCCTCGTATGGGCGCACCAACGCACTCCTCTTGCAAGTTTGGTTCAGTGGAAAGACAAGCCTGTTGCTCTCTCCATCGTTCAAGCTCGTTTGGTTGGCTTGGCTCACTTCACGATTGGCTACATTGTCACCTATGCAGCCTTCTTGATTGCGTCTACCACAACAGCTTTCGGTTAATCTAGATTGCTAGTTAACTAAATAAAAAATCCCTCACAGCAATGTGGGGGATTTTTTATTTGGCGATCGCGTAAGTTATACCAAAGTACAAGATGGCGTATTTGTACTTTCAAAACCCTTACACGGTTTTTAATTCACGATACACTTCTGTGAATTGGTATTAATATCGAAATTAGAATAAAGTGAAATGAGCGGTCGCAGGAGAAATTTCAATGACTCAAGCAATTGTAAAAAAATCTTCGCTGTACGAGCTTGATCTTAATTTGTGGTTAGAAACAGCGATCGCCCAGTTAAAGAAGGGTGATTTGCAAAATCTGGATGTCGAAAATTTGATAGAGGAGTTAGAAGGTTTGGCGGGTAGAGATAGGCGTGAGCTAAAAAATAGGCTGACTACACTTATTGAACATCTTCTCAAGCGCTGTTACGTTAGGAGCGAGTATGACTATGCAGGATGGCAAACAACAATTGTGAGAACACGTATCAAAATTAGAGACATTCTCCGACAGTCGCCTAGTTTAAAAAAATATGTAAATAGTCCCGAACTGTTTCAACAATCCTTTGAGGATGCCTTATTTATTGTTAGATCGGAAGTAGGTTACAAGGCTGTTAAATTTCCTGATAGTTGGGAATTTAATCAAGATATTGAGTCAATGCTTAGTGTGGATTTTTGGGAATAAGGGTAGATCATGTAATTGCTGAAAAGCATGGAGGCATAACCTGCGTATTTGGAGCTATATGACCAAGGAAAAAAGTCTCGTTATGCGAAGATTTTCCCTATTCTTTGTTAATATTTCCAGATCTTACCCAGCCTTCTTCTTTAGTATTTTCGTTTCTAACATATAACCATTCGCGATCTGGAGTTTCTCTAATTACAGCAACTCTGGTATTGAAGTCTGCACCACCAACATTACGTGCAGACTGAGTAGGATCAGCACGAAACACTAAACCAATACTAGCGTTAACTTTGCCTTGGTACTTTGCATCATTTTCTTTCGGCTTAGTTTTAACCGTTGGCTGTGCTATTGGCTGTGCCTTAATAGCAATGATCGGTGATTTGGGAGCAGGTACAGCTTTGAGATCATTAGCAAAAACAGGTCTTTGCGGACTTTTTCGGTAGGGCAAAACGATGTAGTACCAGCCAACCGTCAATATTGAGGCAATAAGTCCCAAACTAAACGCTAAACTTACACTGGATTTTGCAGTCTCTGGAAATCTCATTATCAAATCACTAGCTAACCAAAATGGATGATTGGTTGAATAGATTACCTTAAGTTCTCCAAATTTAACAGAGATTTTTTAAGGAGAAAAAACAAAGGGAATGACCAGCATTCCCTTTGTTTTTAAATTACGGTTTCTAAGTTAATCAACCCATCATTACTAACCCATGCAATCTGAGAAATCCTACGCGATCGCGCGTGGTCTCGGACAGCATCCTCAGTCCGAAACTCTAGCTCTAACTCGATCGCCTCAATATTAGGATCTTGTCGCAAAAGTGCAGCATGAGCGAAGGCAAATTGCATTGCATCGGCAGTTTTAGCAACTACTAGGCAGTTAGAGGTGGGGAGAGTCTGAGGTAACCGCGATTGTAGAGCTTGTTGTAAGTCCTCAAGATTGAGGCAAAAGCCAATGCTGGGGTAGCTAACATTTTGCGAATGATAAACCCCAAGGAGGTGATCATAGCGTCCACCTTGAGCAACCACATAATTATTACAAGCGACTTCAAAAACGATCCCTGTGTAATAGTCAAAGGTTTGCATGAAGCTAAGATCAAGAATCAGGCGATCACTTGAAGGTAGTCCCGTACTTTCCCAGAGATCAATTAATGACTTAAGGTAATTAATTTCACCTGTTAATCCAGAAGTCCATGTACTGCTCGACAGGCGACTCAGCACATCTTTGGGCTTGCCTCGCAGATCAATCAGTTCGAGGGCATAGCTTTTGACATCGGTGGGTAAGTCCATATTTTGCAGCGTAATGCGATCAAGACTGGCTAGGGCTTGCCGAACTTTGGCTCGATATTGCTCTGGCAGTAAGTCTAGCAATGCACCCGTCAATCTGGCATCACCAAGAATAATTTGCCAGTCTTGCAGTTCTACACGATCAAGGCTTTCAGCCAAGAGCAGTAAGATCTCCCCATCGGCAAGTAACCCCGATGCACCTAATAATTCTACGCCTGCTTGAAAGGATTCCTCAGAAGTGTTATTGGCTCTGCGCCGAAATACATTGGCGTTGTAATAGAGTCGCTGTGGACAGGTTGCCACATTTTGCCCCAAACGAGCAGAGTAGGCTCTGGCGATCGAGGCAGTAAATTCGGGGCGCAATCCTAAAATATCAATGCTGCTACTATGCACTTGAATCACAGATTTAGGATCAACGGCTCCACCTGCGGTCAGCGATCGCAAATGTTCGACAGTAGGGGTAATGATGCGTTGATAGCCCCACGACTGAAAAACTTGTTGAATGCGGCTCTCGATCCAACTCTTTTGAGCAACGTCCAGGGGAAGTAAGTCTTTTGCGCCAGTTGGCAGTTGATGCACCATACAATTCTCTCAGTCTTCGTCTTTTATCGTACCGTGAATCCTTACCGATATTAGGCGATCGCTTTTTTTGTAGATATGTTCAGTCATGTTAACGTCAGTTCGACGAACGCGCAAAATGGTAAGAATCGCTAAGCGATTCTTACCATTTTGCGCCATTTGCGCCGCGCTTCGCGCGGCGCAAATGGCTATATCGAATTCACGTCATGTTAACCAAGAAGTGAGGGGCGGCGCGAAGCGCCGCCCCTCACTTCTTGGTTTTTGATTTGTCCTAATGCTAGTGAATATAGCTATAGTTTTGGAATCTTTATAGCCAATAAAAAAGCCGTGCGAAGCACGGCTTTTTTATGAGTTTGAGTCTTATACGTTAACTTCAGCGGGTTTAACTTGAGCTAGTAACCCAGACAGGAAATCACCCTCGATTACTTCTGTTTCTAAGAGTTTCTCAGAGATCGACTCTAGCAGATCACGATTCGCATTGAGAATCGCTAGCGCCTTCGCATGGGCATTTTCGACGATGCTTTTGATTTCCTTATCGATCGCTTCCGAAGTTGCAGGGCTGACATTACGAGCCATTTCCATACCACCGAGGAATTGATTTTGTTGCTTCTGATAGGCAAGTGGACCTAAAACTTCGCTCATACCGTAGCTAGTCACCATCTTGTCCGCGAGATCCGTAGCCCGTTGCAGGTCATTCGATGCGCCTGTAGTAATGCTACCAAAGATGATTTCTTCGGCTGATCGTCCACCGAGGAGAGTGGCAATTTGAGCTTCGATTTCTTCTTTGCTCATCAAGAAACGATCTTCTGTTGGTAATTGGAGGGTATAGCCGAGAGCCGCCATGCCGCGAGGTACGATCGAAATTTTTTCAACCTTGCCGCTTCCAGGGTTCAAAGCTCCCACAAGGGCATGACCAACTTCGTGATAAGCCACAATCCGCTTCTCATTCTCATTGAGTACACGACTCTTCTTTTCTAGCCCTGCAACTACACGTTCTACAGCTTCAGAGAAGTCTTCGAGTAGTATAGTTTCGCGCCCCGCACGAGCCGCAAGCAGAGCAGCTTCGTTAACGAGGTTAGCAAGATCCGCCCCTGCAAAACCTGAAGTGCGAGTAGCAATCACCTCTAGGTCAACACTATTGTCGAGGGTGACTTTAGCAGCATGGATTTTGAGAATTGCTAAGCGTCCACTCTTATCGGGGCGATCGACTAAAACTTGGCGATCGAAACGTCCTGGACGTAATAGTGCTTGGTCAAGGGTTTCAGGTCGGTTAGTTGCCGCAAGAACAATGACCGTAGTTCCATCCACACCAAAACCATCCATTTCCGTGAGCAATTGGTTAAGAGTTTGTTCGCGTTCGTCATTGCCGCCATACATGCCACCACTAGAACGAGCCTTACCGATTGCATCAAGTTCATCGATAAAGATGATACAAGGCGATTGTTTTTTAGCTTGCTCAAACAAGTCGCGAACACGGGAAGAACCAACACCAACGAAGAGTTCCACAAATTCAGAACCAGAGATACTGAAGAAGGGAACACCTGCTTCACCAGCGACAGCTTTGGCAAGCAGAGTTTTACCAGTACCAGGAGGTCCCACTAGCAGTACGCCTTTAGGAATCTTTGCGCCAATTTTGGTGTACTTCTCTGGAGTTTTCAGGAACTGTACAATTTCTTGAAGTTCTTGCTTCGCTTCATCAACACCAGCGACATCAACAAACATAGTTTTAGTTGCTTCGCCTTCAACATAAACCTTTGCTTTGCTCTTGCCAATTTGCAAGCCACCAGGTGCGCCACCGCCACCGTTACGGCTGAACAATTGGAAGATACCAACAAAAATCAAGGGAGGAATGACCCAGCTAAGTAATGTCCCGAACCAACCTGTTTTCTGGACAGGTGCGGCTGCAAATTCGACCCCACTCTTTTCGAGGCGCTCGGGCAAATTTAAGTCAAAAATTGGGGTGGTCGAAATTACATCTCCAGGAATTTCAGGAGTAACGCCCTTTAGCTGATAGGTAATCTGATCTTGTCCAATATAAACCCTTGCCACATTACCTTCTTCGATTTCATGGACGAATAGGCTATAGGGAACACGCGCCATTGGTGGCGCAAATAAGTTTGGTAAAAAGATGTTTATTATGAGCAATCCTGAGCCGATCAGTAATAGGACATTGCCAATCAGTCTTGCACGCGATCGCTTGGGGTCTTCTTTTTTGACAGCCATTTTTTTATACTTTACGATTTGTTGCTAAAGCCATTATAGAAATGATGGTTTCTTGACGCTAGACAGCAAACGTAGGGATAGCCGCCTGTGTCGCTAGGAAGAGAATAAGTAAAAGGCGGTGCGATGTGTCATCTTTTGCTTATTCTTGGGTAGCGGATAATAAAGGTAAAGTAAACGAAAATGTGCTGCCTTTACCGAGAACACTCTCAGCCCAAATTTTACCTTCATGTTGTTCAATGATCTTGCGGCAGATAGTTAGTCCTAGTCCCGTTCCCCCCTTGCGCCTTGAATCTGATGAGTCTACTTGCTGGAATCTCTCAAAGATACTTTCTAATTTGTCCGACGGAATTCCTTGTCCTTCATCTTGAACTGAAAATAACACTTCGGTATCAGATTTGCGATCAGCAGTTAACCAAACCGTACCATTAGTTGATGAGAATTTGATGGCATTGCTGAGGAGATTGGTAAGGGCTTGGACAATGTAATCAGAATCAACTAAAATCTCGATATCAATTGGCTTAGCTGCCAAGATAACACCCTGTTGTTGAGCCATTGGTTGCATAGACTCCGTTGCTTGGATTATCAAAGCAGCAATATTACAGACCTGCTTTTCCATTTTCACTTCCCCTGACTCAATCCGCTGCAAGTCGAGGACATTATTGACTAAGCGTACCAAGCGTTCTGTATTGTCGTCAGCAATCTCTAGCATTTGCTTTCCATCCCTAGAAAGGCTTCCTAAACGACCTGTTGCCAAAATTTTCAAGGCACTATGTAGAGATGTTAAAGGAGTCCGTAATTCATGACTGACTACAGCAATGAATTCATCTTTCATGCGTTCGATCGCTTTGCGATCGCTAATATCACTGGTTAGCGCAAAGAACCCGATGACTTTGTTTTGTTCATCAAGGTGAGGAATATAGGTAACGTTCACCGAGCAGGGCAGTCCATCCTTTAAGGTGATCTCATTTTCGTAGGTAATTGCTTGCCCTAATAGCGCCAATTTCACATAGACTTGCATTCGTTCATAGCATTCAGAACCCCAAACAGTTTGAATATTACTGCCATAAATATCGGCTGGTGACTGTCCTAGCCAATCCTCATAGGCTTTATTGTTAAAACGATAGCGTTGATGCTCATCAACATAGGCAATCAGAACTGGTAACGCATTGGTGATCAATCGCAACTGTTCTTCACTGCGACGTAGAGCAGCTTCCGCTAACATCCGATCATTGATTTCTTGCTGAAGACTGCGGTTGACTTCTTGTAACTCGGCAGTGCGTACTTCCACAATTTCTTCGAGATGCTCCAATAATTGAGCTTGAGCTAAGGCAATGCTGATCTGATCGGCAAGTTGTTGCATTAGCTCAAGCTCAAAGTCAGCCCAGTAATGAGGGCGATCGCAGTGGTGGGCAATCACCAGCCCCCATAGCTGATTGGGAGCAATGGCTTCATTTTGTTGATGGGAATTAAGATTTTGCAGAATCGGGACTATTAACTTAGCTTTGATATTGAACTGACTAGTAAATTCAATTAAGCATTCGGATAAACCTGCTTGAGGATCATGGACATCGGCGATCGCCCTCACCCGTCCCTTAGCATAAAGCTCTTGGTATTCCGTAGGAAAAACTTCTTCAGGGAACGCCAAATCAAGAAGAGCTGGATAATCAGGTAGAACAGCTTCACTAATAGCTCGACCTGTGCCATCGGGCAAAACTTGGTAAATTAGGACGCGATCAGCTTGTAAGATGCGCTGTACCTCTGTGACGGTTGCCCGCAAAATCTCCCTAAACTGCAAAGATTGACGAATTTTTAGTGTAACTTCCGCAAACAGCTTCACCCATTGATTTTGCCGCCATAACGCATCTTGCTCATGATTTAGAGCGGCGACAGATTCTTGGGCTACAAGTGGCTGAGTTGTTTGACGTGGATTAGAACGCTTGCGTTTAGACATTTTTAAAAGTTAAGAATTAAATGCTAATTGGGGAAAATACGTAAACGCCGATTTGGTTCAGAGCCATAGCTCTCCGATCGCAGTTGATAATGCTCCACTAATTCATGCTGCATCCGTCTAATAATCGATGAACGAGGTAATAACTCCACTGGTTGACCTTTGGGAATTACAATCTGCTCCACGGCAAGACGAGTTTCTTCGAGGGCTTCGATTTCGTCCTCAGAGTCGCCATAGGCGAACATATTCAAGTCGCTAATCGTATCCGCAGGACTTTCATCAATATGTAAAATCCTTCGCAGAGCGCGAGTAATTTGCGGGAGGGTGCTAGTTTTGATCGCGTGAATGGGAATCTGACGTGCTTCCGCAACTTGGCGTACTTTAGAGCTGGTGCGAATCTGCGATCGCAGCGCCAACACAATATCCGCTTCATCAAGATCCTTAGTGATTTCAATTGGTAAATTAATCGATTGCACCACCTGCTCAGTTTGATGGCGGCTGACCCCATAGAGATAAACGTTCAGCGTACCGAAACGCTCACGCATCGCCCCATAGGAAGAAAGATCACTAAATTCCTCTTCTTCCTCATCACTGGATTCATTTATTTCTGATACAGTCACGTTACTTATCTTGCTCGTCAAATCAGCAATTTCAGAACGCATTTGCACCTGTGGATCGAGGGGAAGTGGCTTGAGTTTACCTGTAGCTCGCCAGCCCTTGACTGCAGGATTTCGCATCACTTCAGGATTTTTGGGCTTTTCTTCGGTAGTCGTAACTTCACCTGCATCACTGACCGCCCGAATCTGACGACCAGGGTCGCGATCGCGCAGAAGCATATCAATGGTTCCCGCGACATCTGCATGGACTGCCCAACGGTAACGCTCCCACATTTCTACAGCAATATCAAAGGTTGGCTGCGCCTTGCGTTCAAGGATGCTCTTTTGGGGTAAGCCGCGCCGCCGCATTTCTTCATCACCAAGGGTGACGGATTGAATACCGCCAATTAAGTCTGAGAGCGTAGGATTTTTGATTAAATTGGCAAGTTGATTACCATGGGCTGTCCCAACAAGTTGTACGCCACGCTCAGCGATCGTCCTCGCCGCCAAAGCTTCTAGTTCCGTACCAATTTCATCGATGACGATCACTTCAGGCATATGATTTTCCACTGCCTCGATCATCACTTGGTGCTGCAATTCTGGTTGAGAGACTTGCATCCGTCGCGCCCGACCGATCGCAGGATGAGGAATGTCACCATCACCAGCAATTTCATTGGAGGAGTCAATAATTACCACGCGCTTATTCAGGTCATCGGCAAGCACACGGGCGATTTCACGCAAAGCTGTCGTTTTGCCCATCCCTGGTTTACCTAGCAACAAAATCGATTTGCCTGTTTCCACTAGGTCGCGAATCATCGCGATCGTGCCATAGACAGCGCGACCAACGCGACAGGTTAGCCCGATGATTTCGCCTTTGCGGTTGCGGATCGCACTGATGCGGTGCAGAGTGCGCTCGATACCTGCACGATTGTCGCCGCCAAATTCACCGACTTGATGCACACAGACGGCTAAATCTTCTTTGGTAATCGGGTCATCGGTTAAATATTTAGTACTGTCAAAATAACGTGCCTCTGGCAACCTGCCTAGATCCATCACGATTTCGACAAGTTGTTCTAACCCGCCGCAGAGTTCGAGGCTGCTTTTGATGCGTGGGGGCAAAATATCCAGAAGTTGATCGAGGTTGTCTGTAACTTGCTTGCGGATGGAGTCCATTAGGCTTTTTAAAGGTTGTACGGTTAGGTTTTAAGTATGAAAAGCAGGGCAATAAGCATAGGTTTAGATCCCCCTAAATCCCCCTTGAAAAAGGGGGACTTTTTTCTTTTCCCCCTTTTTCAAGGGGGGGTAGGGGGGATCGATCTTTAATTTGCGAAACTAATTGACGAGCGATCGCCACAGCTTGCCATAGTAAACAAGGATGATCTTCAAGGCGATCGGGTACATCTTCTCCCAGACCTTCCAGAAAATCGATCACGATTTTACGGGCATAGCTGCCATAGGCGACACCAGCCACAGGGATGTTAGCTTGGCGCAGTTTCGGGACAGTACTCGCATTTGTACCACCTGCTAGTTGCACAAAGCCAAGGGGTAAGTTAAAGTCCAGAACCTTCTGACCTAGTTGCAGCGCTGCACGAGTTGCACCATCGCCAATATCGCCACTCATCGGTCTGCCATCGGTTTGCCAGATCAGCGATCGCGGTTGGGGATTCATCCCTTCGAGTAAAGACATCAGATAATTCCGCAAATCTTCGCAATCTGGGAAGCTAACAGCTACCAACTTGAGCTTGGGGATAATCGGACTCAAGCGTTGCCAAAATGCAGCAAATTCTTTGGTGCGATTGGGCTGTGTATGAATTTCGATCGCATTAACTGACTGGTTAAGTACTTCATCAAAAATATCTTCAGGGACATAAACCTGTTCGCGGGTATGAATAATCTGCACTGGACATAGCGGCAAGCAACGACCGCACCCATAACAAAGATTTGGCATGATCCCATTGTAATCATTACTAAACTTTATTGCTGTGGTGGGGCATACTTTTTCACAAGGTCGGCTGCAATCACTTGGACAAAGCTCAGGATCAAAAAAAGCTTTCCGAAAATGGGGGTCTTCGCCATCATTAAAGCTGACCATCACTAAAGGGGCGTTCGCCTTTGGGTCTAACTCTAGTGCGGCGGCGATGCCTTCCCTTGCGGCAGCGATCGTGGCAGGGTCAGGAGCCATATCAATGCAATCAGCGCCAGCTAATGTATAAATCAGCGCCAGATGGCGAATTGAGGGTAAATGTTGATAACTCGCACCACAAATAAGCTTAAACCACTGGTGCGATCGGAGAGCTTCAAGTTCCATAGTTTCAGTGCTATTTACTCAAGGTCATTAGCACGCTGAAAACCTCGTAGTTAGGTATATTTTCGATTGTAACCGCGATCGGGCTTTGCTTTTCACAACCCAAAAGATGAAGGCGGCGCTTTGCGCCGCCTTCATCTTTTGGGTTGTGTTCTATATGCACAACTATGATCGCTTTTTGCGATAATGCATTATATAAAGCGTGAGTTGAGATTATGGCTATTTTTGCTGCTGTTCAAACCCCTGAAAAAGTCAAAGACACTGTCAAAGAGATAGTACGCAAGCCTTACCCAAAATATAAGGTCATTGTGTTAAACGATGATTTCAATACCTTTGAGCATGTTTCTGAATGCCTGATGAAATATATTCCAAACATGACTGAAGAGATGGCTTGGGAGTTGACCAATCAAGTGCATTTTGAAGGCTTAGCGATCGTTTGGGTGGGGCCAATGGAGCAAGCTGAGCTTTATCACGCTCAACTGAAGCAAGATGGTTTAACGATGGCTCCTCTGGAAGCTGAGTAAAGTCAATTATTTTTCTTGGAGTTGGGGTTTATCCTGAAGGCGATCGCCAATAACTTCTCTAAACTCAATGACGAAGTGAACTATTTCTGATGGCACAATCTCGGATAGAAACAGGCAACTTTAGTGGGCGTGAAGATTAGGGGAGGAGACGATCACGCTACAATGGTCAATATGGTGAATCCATTCAAAAATATCCATGGCAAATTCTTCGTTTCCCAATGTGACTGCTCTTGCTGAAGTCGCTTTGCTTCAAAGACAATCGCTGCCGCCTGAATTGCTGGAAGCAGAGACAGTTCGTCCTAGCTATGATGGCTTGGGACTGGCGAATGTGCCCGCCTTAGCGATGCATTGGCTGGGGTATAAGATACCAACTTCTATCACTGCGTTGCCACCATTCAATCCATTACTATTAGAGAATCCAGCCGTGACTAAGGCGTGGGAATCTTGGCAAAAGCAGGGTGACATCAACCATGTGGTTCTATTGATCATGGATGCCTTTGGTTATGATCAACTCCAAACTGTAATGGCAGACGGTGATGCTCCTGGACTAGCGATCGCCTGCGGGAGTCCCCAAGCTTTTTTCATCCCTGCAACTTCGGTCTTTCCGAGCACCACTGCCACCGCTCTAACTAGCGCCGCCACTGCCCACGCGCCTGCTCAACATGGCATCATGGGGACAAGAGCCTATGTCCGAGAAGTGGGAAGCATTGTCAATTTTCTACGGTGGACACCAGGTTTATCTCCCAATTCGGCTATCTATCCAGATTCACAACTCAATCCAGAGACGTTTGTCCCCGTCCCGAATTTATACTTGACCTTGGAGGATGCTGGGGTCGATGTGGGGATTGTCAACTGGCGCAACTTTCGAGGAACTAGCGTCAGTCGGTTCACCACGGGCGGTGCGCAAGCGGGTAAACAAGGGTATGTTGATTATCTGACTCCGAGCGATGGATTTGTTCGGCTTCGAGAGCGTCTGCTCAGCCTTCAAGAGAAAAGCCTTCAGGAGAAAACTAAGAGTTTTACACACCTCTATATTCCAAATTTAGACAGTGCAGCCCATCGGTATGGACCTCTCAGTGATTGTTACCGAGCAGAGGTTGCAACGCTAGATTTTGCGTTGAAGCGGGAGTTGTTTGAGCCATTGCGGGGTCGATCGGACATTGTGCTATTACTGGTTGCCGATCATGGACAACGGATGATCGCTCCAGATAAAGTACTGTGGTTGAATCACCATCCTGAGTTAACGAAATGCCTATGCGCTCCTGCGACGGGTGAGTCGCAAGCTCGATTTTTACATGTTAGATCGGGACAAGAAGAATCAGCGATCGCCTATATTCAGACTCATTTGAGAGATCAGTTTTTAGCAATTCCAAAAGATAAAGCAATCCATCTTGGATTATTTGGATTACCCGGACAGCCACCTACTGAGGAAATGAGCGATCGCATAGGAGATTTGATTTTAATTCCCAAAAACGGCTGGTCTTGTTTTCAGCATGTGGGAGAGACGAAACCAGAGGATTGCCAAACAACAATCTTGGGTATTCATGGTGGTGTTACCCGTTCTGAAATGTTGATTCCATTTCTAGCCTATCGATTTTAAATTGCTCTCAAGTCCTAAAATTGAAGGCGATCGCTACAAGTGTAGTTAAAAGCGATCGCTTAATTATCATTTATCTTTGCGATCGCAGTTCCCCATACGAGACAAAATCAAATAAACCTGTGATAGCGTTGTAGGTGTAACTTCATAACTAAAAGTCATGAGCATATCATCACCTCAAATTTTAACCTTGGTTAAAATTATGGAGTCTTTGCCAGCCAGTTTACAGGAGAGAGTTACCGATCATTTGCGAGAATATATTAATGATCTACAAGATGAAATTAAATGGGATAACTCATTTGCAAAAAGTCAGTCAAAGTTAGTGGCTGCGGCAAGACTTGCTAAACAAGAAATTGCTGAGGGTAAGGCGGTTGCTCTTGATTTCAACCAGTTATGAAGTCTTCTATTTTGCCTTCTTTTTGGATTGAGTACCGCAAGCTAAATGATGATGTCAGGCAAAGCGCAAGAAAGGCTTATCGCCTATGGGCGGATAATGCTTTTCACCCATCTTTACATTTTAAATGTATTAATACCGAGGAATCGATTTGGTCTGTCAGAATAACGAGAAATTATCGTGCACTTGGGATTCTTGATGGTGATTCTGTAACTTGGTTTTGGATTGGTAGTTATGATGACTATGAGAATTTTTTCTGATTAAGTGATACTTGGGTTTAATAAATTAGACTGGGCGATTGCCACTCATCTAAACAAACTAAGCCGCGATCGCACTTATCGCATAATAAGTATTAGTCTTTGCGGCGGAACACATCCTGAAAGCGATCGCCAATCACTTCTCTGGATTCAAGTGCTGAACAAAAGCTATTGAGGCTATTTAATAAGGCATTATTGGATCAGGGATCGCATATCCAAAAATTGAAGGTGATCGCAAAGATCGTCACGATTATTCGTCAATAGGTGGATGTAGCCCTGCCATGAGGAGCAATCTTCGCATATTGAGAACTCCAGATCGGTTCAATTCTGTGGCAGTGATGTATCGTCTAGACATGGACTGGTTGAGGATGAATATCTAGCTGTTGCATCAGTTCAGGTAAAGAAATATTGCGTAATTGTGATAGCTGGATCAGATGTTGCAGGCGATCGCCATCATTTTGTTCAACAATGTCGATAAGTTTGAGTAGTTCTTGATGTTCGTTAGGAGTGATCACTACCGATCTCATTTTTTCGCTTAAGTCGTTGTATTTCTGTTGTACTTCGTCGGGTAAGGTTTGATTAATTTTTTGCAGTAGTTCGATTTCTAGTGCAGGTAGACTGGGATTTTTGCGATGTGCAAGCACCTGCCGAACTTGAATGAGTAATTTTTCTAAGTCAGGGGTGTCTAGCTGGGCTACTCCAGCAAGTAGTTGATCGAGTTCTATGCTGATCTCTGATTTAAACTGAACTGTAGCCATTTGTGATGACCTTTGACGGGTTTTGTGGATTACATATTCTTGTTGAGCATTATAGCAAGAGTGCTATTTTATCCGTCCGATCGCCTGTCCAAAAATTGAAGGCGATCGTCCAATCGCTTCTATGACATTGCTATACAAAACTTAAAAAGACTATAAATGGTCTTCATCTTCTTCTATTGTGTTTTGCTACGACACCTACAATTCATCAATCGTTACTAACCCGCCCTCTGTGAACTGCACGACAAGTTCATGCTCATCCAGCAACGCAGTCCCAAGTAGAGGTCTTCGTCCCGTAGCCAGCACACGAATTTCTCGTTCTTCTCCATTCCAAAGAATAACTGCTTCGTGAACGGATAATAGAACTTCGCTATTGTCTGCCAAGTTTACAGGAAGATCGTAAATAAATGGCAATCCCAACAAGCTAACTGCTTCTGGAGGCAAGCACAGATAGTCTGTAAAACCTGTATCCACAACAAACTCAATTGGAAAAGTTGAGCCACTTGGGAGTAAAAACGTTAAAGCAATGATTGCGTGCCTATCAATCACAATACCAGAAATCACTTGTTGACACGCTCCATGACACCACCCAACGAAGCAGCGACATTGTAACCAATACAAATGCCAAAAAGTCGAGCATAGGGATGTTTGGCAATTAGGTTACGGGCGGCTTTTACTCCAGTTTTATCAACTTCGTATGCACCTGTCTCAATATCGACAATTACCATCTTGCCAATATTTTCCTCTGTCTCCACTTTCTGACGAATAGTGGTTTCATACAATTGTTTTGCTCGGCGGGCAACTTCTTCACGGCTTAAAAAAATCGCTTGCATACGCTGACTCCTATCTCTACGCTACCTCGTGAGTACCTTTATAATATCCTACAAACCAATAGGATTGGCATTACCAGCCCTAATCGAATTTACCAGAACTAGCCATGCTTCTATGTTTTGCGACGACGGGCAGCTATGCGCTTTGCAAGAGCAATCATTCGATCATTGACAACTGCTCCACCAGAGTCGATCGCTTCTAGCAGTTTCTTCGCAGCAAGCCCTGAAACAGGTTTAGATTGGGTATGAAGAGGATATTTCATGATAGGACTTAATCTCTAGATGTCTATCATAGCAAGTAAAAAAGCAAGATTCGTACTTTAAGTGGCTAAAAATCTTGATCTGGCTCCAAAGTGCCTTTTGTCGGTGTGTAGGGATTGCCAATGGAAGTTGACGTAATTTTTCAGACATTAGCCGTATCTATTCACTACAAGATCGGAGATCGAACTTGAGAAAGTTAAGCACATTTACTTATGGCATAGTGACGGATGAAGGCTAAATACAGTAAATATTGAAAGAATTAGTGTTTATCAACCGAGTTAGGAAGTGCGATTGGTACTGTGAACTTGATACGAGAAACCGAGGTATTGCTCTCCTCACTACTCCCTTGTGAGCCTAAGCCGATAAAACCAACCATAATACCGATGCCACCTTTGCTCTCTTTCCCTTCAATTGCTGTGACCGCAACATCAAATTCTACATAATGCACTGCTCGGCGGCTATTAGTCTGATCTCCCATATACCCGTAGATGTTTGACTTGTCTTGCCTCACACTTGTAACATAGAGAGGATTGACAACAGCACCTGAGGTTTGAAGTTCTTTATCAGCTTCACGAACTCCCGCAGCAATTTGTATCAAAGCTTGGGTTACAAACTCTTGGAGGTTCACGAAAACTCCTTTGATTTACTTTAACTGTATATTATGCAGGAAATTTCCATGTAATTGTCCTGAATATCAAAATTATAAAGCAATTTTTTGTGTAATACAACATATTTTACGTAATATAGCCCATAAACCAGAGTTGTTCTCTCGAATCTAAACATTCTTGCATTGCTAGCGCCATAGTTTCGCGATCGCTATGATAGCGGCGACCATGCCCAGGTAAAACCCACTCAAACTGATAGTTTGCCAACCTTTCCATCGATCGCCCCAATTCATCCCATGAATACCAACAAGCATTCCGAAACGCGATTAAACGCTGGAGTCGCTCAGACCATGCCAGATGATCGCCCGAAAACAGAAACTTCTGTCCATAGAGCAAAACCGTATGTCCTTTAGTATGTCCAGCCACAGGGATGATTAGTAGATCATCAGCGATCGCGATCGGCTCT
>Ga0172373_10003444_pt1 | contig 23156 bp, 25 predicted proteins | sample Lak10m_2_FD_114546 | JGI IMG/M metagenome (GOLD analysis project Ga0172373, IMG submission 114546) | Freshwater microbial communities from Kabuno Bay, South-Kivu, Congo - kab_092012_10m | ecosystem: Environmental > Aquatic > Freshwater > Lake | place: Democratic Republic of the Congo...
GCGGAAGTTATCATCTTCATGTCGGTACTTCACTTGGTAGAACTTGATGCCTGCTACAGGCCGCCAGCTGAATGTAATACGTACCGCAACACGACCATTCAGGATATACTGCTGCTCAGCGCCTTTGAAGGTGTTAAGGCTAAGGTCTTGCGGTGTCGCTTGTATCTCGTTCAGGTTTGTTGTATCAGCAAACTGCAGCGGTTCGCCATCTTCAATAAAACCATACTTCGATTGGTTATGTGACAGTGCAGTAACTGCGTAGTTGATGCCATCCTGCTCTTCAATCGACAGCACCCGCCAGGTAGATGCTTCCAGTGTTGGGCTTTCTAACACCCAGATCGCGTTAGTATTCGGCACCGCCGAAAACGCATCTTGTACGCTGATTGTTGCATCAACGATCGCATCAACTTCGCGTCTTTCGATGGTGCCATCTGGCAGCATTACATTTAAGAACGACCCAGCTGGGACGGTCAGGTCAGTATCAGCGGTGTCATCGATGGTGATGCTATTCGTTGCTGCTGCAACGATACGACCAGCGCGACGGCTGCCTGCCTTGACCGGATCAGCAATCTTGATAATCTGCCCAGGGCGTAATGCGATACCAGAATCAACGCTAACGCCAAATGATACAACTTCTTTTTCGTACTTCTCTGAGTACAGCATCCACTTGCCGATGCGGTTTGCTTGTCCTTTGCTGGTGCATGCAAATGCAACGATTTCAGTACGTACCACGCCGTACTTATCGATCGCGCTAACATCTTCAACTACCTCATACGCCAAGTCCTTGAGGTCTAGGTCCAGGTAGCTTACGACGACTACATTCGGCCTAATCTTCAGGCTGCTGCCGCTGTAGCTAAAACCACCCTCGGCAACATTCGCCAGCGTGAATAGGTGCGTTGCATCAGCTGGTGAATCCTGCGCAATCGTTAGCCCACCTTGGCTCCAGAACCCTTGACAGCGGAACACTGATAGCAGATCATTGATCAGCTTGTATGCTTCTTCTGCTGTTTGCAGTGTGCAGTTACAGGCGAAGCGTGCCTCCTTGGTATTGTTGCCAAGGCCTGCATCAACTAGCTGGTTTGCGTACTTCGACGCTGCAAAAAATGACCACTTATCAAGACGGTTTGCATTGCCGATGAATGCTGCTTTTTCGGCAGGTGTCAGGATGTGATCGCCGAAACCATATCGCGTTGATGTAAGCAGATCCCATAATATCCACGCTGGGCATGTGGTCCAGGTAGCAGCGCTGTAAGTACCATTCCAGACGAAGTTATCTGGGTAGATGATGCGCCCGGTACCCTGATCAACGGATACGCCAGCAGGGATGCGTACCTTGACGCCTTTGACTAGGTACTTCCGTGATGGAATCGAGCTGAACTGCTCTGCATCAACACGCAACCCGATCAATGCAGTGTTTGGATACGCTAGCTTCGCGTAGACGATCTGGGTGTAGCTAAGAAATACGATGTCATTACTGAGCAGCGGGTCGGTGCTGTCAGCTGTTACCCGTGTAACGCGGATGTCTACGTTATCGGTAGGGTTGGGCCGTTGCAGCTCCAGCAGATAATCCTTGCGGTACTCATCACCGGTGCGACCTGTTATCTTGCCGCCGTTGGTGCTGTTGACCAGCGCCGTATATGCGCCGCCTGCATACGACACAGCGATTTCCAGTTCAACCGTAGCGCCAGTTGTATCACCGTTTTTTGCGTTGATCTTTTGCAACGATGGGATGCTAATCGTTACCTTGATCGCGTCGATCTCATCATTTACAATCGTCACGATAGCTGGCACGCTATCGCGCACCGTTACATTCACCGCAGTAGTGCTTTGAGTGCCGATTGACCCTGGCAGGTATGCCTGGCTTTGCGTGCCATTGCGTGCCGTGATTTCAACGTCCTTGAAGTTGAAGTTACCGGACTGGCTTAGCAGTGGTGTGTCATTAAAGAACACCGATTTGAATTGTGCATTGTCACCGGTGCCATCATCTACCAGGCCTTCGATTTCACCTTCGGAGATGATTTCAACGATGCTTGCATATTGCCGTGAATCGAGGCTATCAGGTGCCGTTGATGGCGTCCGTGCGCTACCACCACCGCCACCCTTGCCACCTAGGGCACCACCAGCACCGCTGATCTGTGTCGTCATGCCTTTACCTGCACCGTGTCGATGCCAGCGCTGATCACAACGCTACCGGTAATGGTCTTGCCGTAAACGATCGGCACGGGTGTGCCCGCGCGGGAGCTGTTTTGCAGGCCTGAGAAGTTGAACGTTTTGCGCGGGTCGCTTTGTGTATCTGCACCTTGCGGAATCTTTGGTACAGGGCTTAGCAGCTGCGCAACGCCTGTAAGGGTCAGAAATGCGCCGATCTTGAACAATGCCGCGCCAAATGCGTTGAATGTGCTAGCGCCAATCTTCATCGCTGCCGTGGCGCCTGCCGCTGCAGGGAAGAAGAACGACGCCGCAATCAACAGCACCCCGATGATGATCTGCCCTGCCTCCCCACCAGCGCCACCAATCACCGGCACGATGCTGATCTCCTGCTGCCCAGCTGGGTCATGCAGCTCATCAACGGTTAGTCCGTACTCCCCGATGCTGACTCGGTAATGCTGATCAGCCATGTGCTGCTCCAGCTCGGGCCAGTTCGCCAGCATGAACCGCACTGCTTCTGCTGCAGTGGCCACGTCAGCTTCCAGCACCCGATGGCCAACGAACTTAGCAAGCTGCCCATACAGCCGGATCTTACGCAGCATGACGCAACCTCCTACCCATACACTTTAAGATCCACCCGCCAAGCAGATCCCTGCTCGACAGCCGGCCCTGCAGGTGATGTAGCACCATCCCATCCTCGACCATCACACCAACGTGATTCAAGCCGGTGCTGTTGATTGCAAACAGCAACGCATCACCAGGTTGCAGCGGTTCATCTTCACGCAGCTCGCGGAACCCTGCCGCTGCCCAGCAGCTATCAAACATCGGCGCTGCATTGAACAATGATGGATCGGTAGGTCGCGGCCAGTCCTGCAGCATGATGCCATGCTCGGCGTACCAATCACGCGCCAAGCTCCAGCAGTCCGTGATGCCCCATACCCACTGCCGACCAATCAGCGGTGCCTTGTAGCCGCATGGCGCGCAGCCGCCCCAGGTATTGAGCTGTGGGTTGACGATATGCCACGGCAGGCCGCTTGCCTCGCACGCAACCCGATCCGCCTCTGATGGCACTGCTGCGCTGACCGGATGGCTGTGGACAATTGCCACCACCTCACCCAGGTCCTCGGCTGCTTTGTAATCATCAGGCGCCAGGATGAACATCGCCTCTGGCGTAGCGGCAAGGTTGCGGCAGCGGATGTACCGGTCGCGTCCTTTGATGATCACCACCAGGCCACATGCCTCGCGTGGCAGCTCGACTAACGCATGAGCCATTGCCTCATCTTGCCAGGTCATCATGTCGTATATGCTCCGATGCCAGGGAAGCCGCCATAAGGCAACTGGTTGTCAGCACCGAATCGTGCTTCGCAGCTGCTGATACGCTTGCCGCATACATCCTGGCTAGCGCTTGTCACGGCCACATCACTCACGTTAAAGTAGTTGATGCCGGTGTAGCTGCATTCAGCGGAACGATATACCCATTGGCAACGGGTGATGCACTGCCGCTTTGGTGCACGTACACCAGCTAGGTCAAATACAGATGCAAGCTCAAACTCAACGACATCACGATTCTCGGCAGACTTGCGGTCGATGTAATAAATCTCACGCGGCCACTCAGCTAACGGATCAGCGCTAGCGTTACCAGCTGCGAAGTTCACCGCGTCAAGGTACCTGGCTAGCGTGCGGATGCGTGTCACCTTCGCGCCTTCGAGGCCATCGGGCAGCGTGGCCAGCAGGGATGTCACAGTGCCGAGCAGGTTGGCAACACGCACCGTTGGCCGCGGCAGTGCACCTTGGCCGCTATATGCAAACCCTTCTGCTTCGATCGGCAGCGCTTGATATGCCTGCCCTGCCCAGGTGATGTCAGTCGTCAGGCCATTGACGCCAGCGTGGAAGTAATAGGTTTGGTTGATGCCATGCTGCGCTAGGTTCAGCTCCAGCTGAAATAGCTCAATGATCGCGCTAGGTGCTGCTGATTGCAGATCACCGATGAGCGATGTTTCGCTGTCGCTGGTAACGTAACCAGCAGCCCAGTAGCCGGTTACAACGTAAGCCATGCGTTAGGCAGCCACTGCCTTGATAACAGCAAAGCCAATCACGATTGCTTCGCTAAGGTTGCCGCTGGTAACATTCCGCACATTGATTGATGCAGATCCTGCACCGCATTGCGCATTGAGCAGATATGCCCCAGCTGTGCCAGCGCTTATATGATTCAGCACCAGCAGATCAGTGGCGGCGATGGTGTTGTTGGTCAATGTGAATGACACCGTCGTTGCAGCATTCAACGCAGCACCGTTCATGGTGATCTGCCCGCAGCGTTTGTCGAGCGTCACGCCAGTACTCTTGCTAGTGGCTTGCGTTACAGCACCACCTTCGCCGGTAATGTACCCAGCCTTATCAGTATTCAGGTTGGTGAAGTTAGCATCCAGCTCGGTATGCGTGAGCGGGCTGCCCTTGCCTGCGCGGGTGACGATCGTGCTCATGGATCCAGTGGGTGTATTGTCAGTCTATCAAAGATCATAAACCTGGCGGAATGTTGCTGTTATCGTGTTTCGGTTGAATACATTCATGGTCTTGTCCCATGTTTCGCATACCCACTTATAGACCGGTGACAGCGTGTCGTCATCGATGAACTTGGTGTCATCTTCTGCTAGCAGGAAGTCGTCATCCTCTGTCAGCAGGAAGGTGACAGCCCCACCATCGGATGGGCGCCAGTAAAACGCTTCGCCATCATCAGCGCGTGCATCGAGGAAGGTTTCAACCTGCAGCGTTTCTGCATTGGTCAGGTTATTCCAGGTGATGTTCCAGGTCTTCGGGTTTTGGTTCAACCCGAATCGTATCCGTGATTCGTAGCCATCGCCAAACTGCACCTTCCGCAGTTTTGGCGCGGATTGTTTGGTAAGACCGTAGTCGGGCGAGATGTCAGGGAAGAATACAGTCATCAGCGTGCACCTGCGAGGATCCCACCAGGCCGTTGCTGCCTGACCAGTTCAGCCTGCACCGCAGCTGATATGGCGCGTCCTAGCGCAGCGCCCTGCTGCTGATCACCTTCGACGCGGCTGCCCTTTGCATCAACATTGACGACCACATTGACACCACCGCCGCCACCAGCTGCCTCGACGCCGAGTCGCCCGCTCGGCATCCGCCGCAGCGGCATGATCGCTTCTGGGCCTGCTTCGCCCATCAGCCCGACACCCTTGGCAAATGGGAACAGCGTCGGTGCTGTTACCAGGCCGCCCTTAGCAAATGGGACGATGCCATTGGCGCCGTACGCGTTGCCCTTGGCGTTCTTGAACAACCCGCCAAGCAGCCCGCCACCGGTGCCGGTGCCAGACATGGTGCCGAATAGCGCCATGTTGATGGCCACGTCGAGCAGCTTGTTAGCGATGCTCTGCAGCAGGTTGCTTGCTACTTCCTGCAAGCTCTTGGTGCCATCGATTGCGCCTTGGATAGCGCCGACCACACCATCCTTGATTGACATGCCAATGTCGCCATAGAGTTTCTTCATTTCTTCAGCAGCTTCTTTCTGTTGCCGCAGCGCTTCATTGCCGCGCACCAATGCCTCGACACGTGTCTTTTCGTCGTCGGTCATATCTTTGGTAAGCTCCTGCAGCCGTTGCTTGAGGATTACCTCAGCCTCGGTCCCCATCAGTTGGGCCTGCAGCAGCTCGCGTTCATCAGCCAGCTTGTTGATCGCTTCCTGCGCCGTTGCAGCACGCTTATTTTCAAGCTCGGCTAGGTCAAATGCTAGCTGCCGTGAAACAGCACCGGACTGCACTGCCAGCTTGTCCAGCGCGTTCTTCCGTGCAGCAGCAGGCAGGTCCTTATCTGCCATGATCGCAGCGGCCTGCTGACGGATGCTGAGCAGTTCTTTCTGTGCATTACGCGCCAGGATCAGCTGCTGGTTATCCTGCAGCCGTGCATCAAGGATGCGCCCTTCCATGTCGTATAGCTCGCGTGCATTGGCTAGCTCGATGCCACTGGACTGCACCTTGGCGGCGGCTGCCGCGGCTGCCTTGGCGGCCTGGTCAGCACCACTAGCGCGGCCGGTGCGGCCAGCATCAGCGGCCGGAGCTGCACCGCCACCAGCCGCTGGGATGACCGGCACTGCGGCATCACTCGGAGCGGCACGCTCACCTGTAGCAACATCGCGCTTCAGCTGTGCCAGCTCAGCGCGAGCACGCGTCAGATTTCTACCAATCGACGCGCGGCTTTGCCCTTCAGTAGTCGTCCGTTGTTTTTCAAGCAGGCTGATCTCCTGCTGTTTGCTGACCATCCGATTGCGTGCCTGCGCGATTGCTGCTGGGTCACCTGCTGCAGCGCGCCCGCCAAGCTTTTGTGATTCGGTACGGTAACCAGCAAGCGCAATCGTTGCGGCAGTGATACCAGCCGCTAGCGCCACCCATGGATTCAGCAGCACCACTGCGTTCAATGCAATTATCTTCACTTTTGCCGCAACAGCCGCAAACGTTAGGCCCTGCAGCGCAGTCGCGGCAGCACTGATCGCAGCGCCAATACTCAGCGCCTTAAACGCAGCAAGGCTGATCACAATGCCACCAACAGCAATACCAGCTGCTGCTGCCGCTGCCGCTGCATCACGCAATGGCTGAGGCCATGATTGCGTTAGGCTGATCGCTTCATTGAGCAATCCCGCTAGTGGATTCAGCACCGCAATAAACGAATCACCGATTGCATTAGTAACGATCTCGATGTTGCCGCCCAGCACCTTCATGGTGTAGGCGAAGCCTTGCATGTTCTTTTGAGTATTTGCTCCTTCTCCACTTGCATCACGCAGGTCGCCAAACATCGCGCGGATGCTTTCGCTGGATTGGTTCATCAATGCAATGAACTTAGATCCTGCTTCAGTGCCGAATAGTGCCTTAGACAGGATCGCCTTATCAGTGGCGCTCAACCCATCCATGCTCGCCTTCAGGCCAAGGATCACCTGATCCATCGGTCGCAACTTGCCGTTTGCATCCAGCACCTGCGAGCCTAATGCAGCCATTGCTTTGGTGAGCTGCTGGTTGCCGCGCGTCAGGCTTGCCATCTCTGAATCAGCACCGCCGGCAGCGATCTGCAGCCGTGCCAAGCCGGTTCGCAATGCAGTGCCTGCATCACTACCGCGAATGCCAGACTGCGCCAGTAGTGCGATAGTGGCAGCTGTGTCATCCATCGTGACGCCAAGGCTATGCGCAATTGGTGCGGCATACTTCATCGCCTCACCAACGTCCTGCACCCGCTGGTTAGCGCTGTTTGCTGAATCAACCAGTACATCCACCACCCGCGCCGTTTCGCCGGTGCTGATGCCAAACTGCCGGAGCGTATCAGCAGCAATCGAACCCATCTCCTCAAATGTGATCCCGGTAGCCTCAGCGCCGGTAACAATCCCGCGCAGTGCCTGGCCAGTTTCCTGCGCGGTGAAGCCAGCGCGTGACAATGCCGTAGCCAGGTTGGCCACCTCGATCGGCGTGCCAGCTGCTGCGGCTGCAACGCCTTCGATTTCCTTACGCAGATCTCGATAGGTGCCAGCGAAGTCACCGCTACCACCTGCTGCGACTGCTGCAGCGGTGCGCACTGCCTGATCGAACTCGGCAGCCCCAGCGATGATCCCACGCGTGATGCGCCCGACGCCAGCCGTTGCGGCAACGCCGATCAGCTGCTCTTTCAACGTGGCGCCACTCTTCTCCACCTGGCCATCGAGCCCACGCAGCTTGCCCTTCAGCTGGTCGATTTCACGCCCCAGCCTGTTGTATGCCTTCCCGCCGATGTCCGCTCGTTCACGCAACGTTTGCAGTGCGCTCAGGTGATTCCGCAGTGCTGCAGTGCTGTTGCCGGCAGCGGCTGCAGTGCCCTTCACCACACGATTCAGCTGTCCGATCTGCTGATCCGTCAGCCGCGCCGAGCTGCCGATTCCCTTGAGAGACTGACCTAGCCCTGTCAGCTGCTGCTGGCCTGTGATCTTCGCCGCAATCCTGATCGCAGCATCCATATTCATCGCCATCGCTCAGCTCCCCCTACGCGACAACCCAGCCAGTACCGCACCTTCGATCACCTGCAGATCTTCCAGCACAGCACGTGGTTCGCTGATCTCATACAGTCTAGTCACCCACTCAACCGCGCCATAATCCAGCCCGACCGGGCCGCTCATGCCGCCCATGCGCCATTGCGTCTGGCAACGCAGGAACACCATCACCGCGTCCCAGTGTTCTTCCCATACCTCATAGCAATCCTCAATTGGCGCAGCAGCAGGTAGCGCGATCCCGAATGCTTTGGCATCATCCTGGGTGTCATCTTGCACAGAGCCGCGTAACCAGTAGTCAGCGGCTCCTGTTAGTTTTTTTCCTTTACCTTTGCCGTTGCGTTAATCCATGCACCAACTAGCTCAGCGCTCATTGTTGGGATCTTCAGCAGTTCATCAAGCGCCTTGGATGTGAACTTCACATCCTCGCCGCTGTCATCCTTGATCTCATCCCAGCCTGCAATAATCTCCCTGGCAGTTGCATCAAGGTCAATCTCGGCGCCTTCATTCAGCTTGGTAGCAACATCACGCGCATAGGTCTGTGTCATCCGGCGATAACACACCTTGAACGAAAACGGCACATAGTCACCGCTATCGTCCGCCAGCTCTACTTCAACCGGCCACAGGAAGGTAGGATCCTTCTTCAGTACAAATGCCATCAGGCAAATACCAAGCGCAGTTCGTCGTTGCCAGCAGTGCTAGGGATCAGCGTGTACGGGATGCTCAGCATGTGGATGCCGTCCTGATCCTCGTAGCTCGGGTCACCGATGTCAGCACGGCCAGCGCTGATCAGCGACACGATATTGCCGCCGGTGTTGCCATGGATGAATGACAGGTCACCCAGCGTGCCATCGGTCAGCGCTGCGGTGAAATAATCCTTCGCCGCAATGGTAGGCGCTTCGATCACCACCGTGCCGGTAGCAGCGCGATCAGTTAGCAGCACCTCCTTGGTGCAGTTGACCAGCTCGCGGTAGATGATGCTGTTGCCGATGTTCATCGACACCGACTGCAGGCAGGTGCCATAACCAAGCAGGTTGAAGCCACCGCTGTTGCCAGACTTGAAGATCAGCGGTGTTGCCTGATCCGTGTAGGTAGGTGCCACGAATGCCGTATCAGTCGGCGCGTTATAGATCCCGGTCATCGTGAAGTCGATTGTAGGGATCTCGCCAACCGTTGTATTGATCGCAAAGGTGCCGCGGCAACCAGTCAGTTTGTGCAGCACCCCGTCGATGTTGTAGTGAATGGTGACGCTGCTGAACGTGGAGCTAACCGGTGTGTAGACGGTCTGTAGGCCGATGCTATAGGCGCTGGTGTTATCAGGTGTCACGGCGGTGCCCAGCGGTCGCAGTGTTGCCACCTTGGTCGAACCGACGTAATCGGTCACGATTGCAACGGTGCCGCTTGCGGTGCCGCCGGTGATGCGCAGGATTAGCCCGTTATAGGCGTCATTGGTGCTGCTGGCGCCAGCCGCCAAGGTGATGCTGTTCGATGCGCCGGCCGCAGCAGTGCCGGCCTCAGCAGGTGTGTAGGCAGTCTCGGCCAGTCCGCACGCACGCAACACCGAACCAAACCGTGGCGCGGTTCCAGCGATGCCGCTGCCGGCCAGCTCTACGCTGAACGTGCACTCAACCCTGGTATTGGCCAGCAGCTGCTCAGATGCGCCCAGGTACGGCCGCACCAGGTCGCGGTTCACCACATCCGACTGCATCGGCGTGATGTTCAAATCACGCACCAGTACTGCATCAGTAGCAGCCGGTGTTGGATCAGTGCCGTAGCTAGATTCGATTTCGGCCAGAATCAGCCGCTTGCGAGAGAGGAGTGGCATGGCTCAGTTCGTGGTAGCTGGCAGGGTTTGATGCACCAACGTCCGCTGACCAGTGGTCGAATCGAAAATAAACGACCCGCCATGTCCGCTGTAGTGGTCCACCTTCAGTATAGAGTCGGCGTCTGGCACGTCCTGCGGCTCAGGTGGTGGCACCGGAATCATGCGAGTCATAGCGTCAACGCTGTTGGCTTCATTCTACGGAGCCTGCGATAAGTCAGTAACGCTGCTGCGGTACAGCACCCGGTACAAGCAAAACACCACACCAATGGCAGTATCACCTGATTCGATGCTGAAGTCCGTCGTTGCAGGCTGCACATCAATCGCAAGGCCGCTCAGGGTGAGGTCTGCCATGATCCTGCCGTGCAGGTCATCGATGATCGGATCGGCTAGCTGATCTGGCACATCACCACGAACGAGCACGACCACCCGCACCGTCAGCGTATGGTCCAGCGTTGGCAGGCTGGTGTTCTGCGCAACTACGTCATTAACCGGCTCGACGATGATCGCCGGCGATTCAGCGCGCGCTACTGGCTCCACCCTGCTGCGGTAGATCCTGCTGCCGACGCCAGTAGTGCCAACCAGTACCGTGCGGATATTCGCTAGGATCTGCTCACGTAGCGTTGCCATCAGCTGCGCACCTCACTGGCCAGCAGCCGGCCGCGCCTAAATGAGATGTTGGTGGTGTCGCTGTGGTTCGCGATGCGTAGCGCCACCTCGTCATTGGCGGCCATGCTGATCATCCAGCTTGTTACCAGCTTGGCTTCTTCAGTGCCGGTCCCGGTGAACGCACGGCATTCGGTTTCGTCAATGGCGACGCCGTTCTTGGCCAGCTTGATCCCGAGCGTTTTGTTGTTGCCGGTTACGGTGCGGGCGTCGATGCTGCCGTAGAACCGCATCAGCCGTGTGGCGCCGCTGGTATTCTTAATGCCGAATAGGTCAGTGGTGCCGAGCGTCATCCCATGAGCGGTGCTGCTGTCGAACGTGGCAGTGAGCCCAGTGGAGATGTAGGTGCCTTGCGTCAGGCCGCTGATCGTGCCATCAGTCATGCGGCTAGCCTGGCCGCGCACCAGCACGCCTTCCAGGTAATACGACAGCGCCGCCCATGCGCTGGTGCCATCGCCCACCTTGAAGCGTCGTGTATCGGTTTCGATGCCGATCTCACCCAGCGCCAGCACCGGTGCCGCTGCAGTCCATTGCGCTGCGGTGCCGCGTCGTAGCCGGATTCGTGCCGTGCTGCTCATGCTGCGCCACCGTCGAAGTCGTTGCCTTCAATGTAGGCAGCATCAGCGCCGCCACCATCGATGTCAGGATCGAGCTGCACCTGCAGCAGCTCATCGATCTCGGCATCAGCGCCATTGGCATCCAGCGGCGTGGCAGCGGTGGTGTACGGCACCTCAGCGGCGCGCTGCAGGCTTAGCTGCACGAAGGCACCATCGGTCATCAGCATCGCCGTGCGTACCTCATACGCGACGCCGTTCACTGTTACCTGCGAGCCATACAGCAGGTTGCTAAACTTCGATGCTTCGCACGTCAGCACGTAGTCGGTAGTGATAACCTGGTTGTCGATCACTACTTCACTTGGCATGTCAAGGATGCCTAGTCCGGTCGTTGCGCCAGCTGCAACATCAACGCCAAAATCAGCTAGGTAGATGCTTGGATCATCAAGTAGCGTCATGGCATCAATACTCAATCAGGAACTTGTCGCTGTTCTCCTGCAGCAGGAAGTCGTCATCTTCTGTTAGCAGCTTGTCAGTTGCTACCACCAGCGGTTTCACCGACAGGTTGTAAAGCATGTCAGCAACACTTTGCTGCAGCAGCGTGCCGTTTTCCTGCAGGTTTTTCATCTTAAATTGCGCCGACCTTACAGCTCAGCGTAGGCGTACCGCCCGTGATTGAAACCACCCGGAACCGTACATAACGCACCGGCGCCATTAGGAAGTAACCAGTCGTGCCATTCGCATCAAGGATGGTGTTGGCATTCGCTGAATCTAGGTTGAAGTAATCGGTGCCATCCAAGCTGCCTTCAAACCGCACTTCAACCTCAGTGCCAACACTGGCCAGTGTTACCTGAAATGTAAGCTGCGCGCCAGTTGTTACCTGCGCATCAGTGACGCCAACAGCGGTCAGCGTGCCAAGGGTGGCAATGTCAAAATCAGCGCTGTAGCCGAATGGGATTGTCATGTGCCTACATTACTCAAGTCCATGCTAGCCACACAAAACCCCGCTCCTTGCGAAGCGGGGTACGTGGTTCAGTGTCAGGCCGATCAGGCGTACTTGAGAACTGCCACAGCGTTGATGCTGTAGGTATGGGTTGAGGTGTCAACCGTGCTGACAGCTTTGATAAAGCGCTTTGCGGCACCCTTTGGGAACACCAGGAACTGCTTAGAGGCAGAAGTACTCACCTGAGAGAATGCAACAGCACCAGATGCTTGCACCGTGCCACCACGGCTGAACACTGTGGTGATGTCGCTATAGTCGCCGGCTTGGGTATCGGCAGACTGCAGCTTCACATTCAGGGTGCTGGTGCCGCCGTTCTCGACATCAAGAATCACGCAGACATCGCCTTCGTAGTTCTTCATATCAACCGCGGTGCCATCAAGCGCAGTGGTGCGTTGAGCAGTGGCAGCAAACGCAATATGCGAGAGCTTTTCAAGGCCAGTGGACAGGACAGTCATCGGATTACTCCTTAAATGATCGTGGTTGACGGGTGCGCTTCACCTCAACAGGTGCAGCAGTGGATTCAGGTTCAACAGGTGCCGGCTCGATTGGATCAGGCGCCAGCCTGGCTTTGTTGTTGCTGATGTTCAGCAGTGCTTCATGCGCAGGGAGGTCAACGATGGAGCCCACCGCAGCAGGCCCCAGGCTGGTCAATACCCCTCGCAGGATCTCGACTCTCATGGCAATCAGGACGCGAAGCAGAATGCGCCGGGTTGCTTAACGGCAACATCCAGATCCTGATGAGCGATCACCCGCACGGTGCCGGCAGTGGCGCCAGCGTACGGATCAACCATGAGATCCAGGCCGGACCACATCCCCATCACCATCTGGCTGAAGTCGCCGAAGAATGCCTGGTTGGTGCTCACCTGGTTCGAGACGATCGCCGGATAACCATTGATCTGACCGTCCTCGAACACGAACCCAGCAGCCACTGCAGACGCATTCTTAGCGGTGCCCTTCAGTGCGCCGCGGGTGGTGGCGTTGACGATGTAGTACATCGAAGCCACATCAGCGTTCGCGACCGCGACATCAGTCTCCATTGCCACGAAGCCCACAAAGGTGGCCGCGTAGGTTTCGGTGCCGATGCTTGGCGTCAGCGACAGCCCGAGCGGTTGGTTGCTAGAACCGGTGCCGTACAGCGCAGCGCGGTCGATCTCCAGCGCGATCACACGCGCCAGGTCGTTGCGGATCATCCCCTCCACGTCGATGCTCGACTGGAGCAGCAGCCGGCGGCTGTAATCCACGAACGCTGCAACGGTCTTGGGTGTCATGTTCACCTGATCGATCGCTTGCTGCGATTCGGTAGGTGCAACGTTCTCACCCACCCAGTACGCGGTAGCGGCTGAGGTTTGGCGGGGGATCGCAATGTTCCCCTGCAGACCTGACAGCATGGTTACGCCAGCCTGCGCCAGTGCCAGGCGGTTGCGCAGCAGGTCGATGAACGATCCAGCCAGCAGCTCATCGGGGACCAGGTTGCCGCCAGCGGATGGGATGTCCACGGTCAGGTCACGACGCAGCACCTCATTCGGCACCACGATGCCGTTGCTGGCGCGTTCGTACTGCGCAGCAGCAGCACGGCCAACCTCAATCTCGAACTCAGCCGAGCGGCGAGCCGAGGCATCGCCAGGGTTGGCGAGATAGTTCAGGGCGCGAACGAAACTGAACCGCTTGGTTTCAGCCTTGCTAAGGCCGATGTCGTTGCGGGTGATGTCTTCAGAACGGATGGGTTGGGTCATGGCAGTTTGGCCGAGTTTGTCAAGAACCGCCTCGCGGGCTTCCGCCAGGCTTTTGTCGTTAGCGATCAGCTCACGGGCCAGGTCGGCCATGTTGTGCTTCTCGCCAAGCGCGGTGATGGCTGCGATGCGGTCACGCTCAGCCTTTGCGGCCTCAGACCGGATCACTTCCATATCGGGTGCAGTAGGTGCATCCATGATGGGTGAAGCGGCATCGGCCGCTATGGTGGACGCTTCGATTGTAGGCAATGCCAGCGAGCGGCCTATACCAATGGACGGATCAGCCGGGATGCTGACAACGCTGATCTCATATGGCTGCCAGCGTGTTGCCACCATCGCGCCATCACGTTCCTCCATCTGATCGATCGCGTAGCCAAACGACACGCCACGCAGGATGCCATCGCGTACATCACTGAGCACTTCCTGCGCTGCCTTGTTGCGGCTGAACCGCACCTTGGCATAACCGCGTTTCTTGTCGCCATCAATCCAGGCGCGTTCCACCACGCCTAGCACCCGATCCGGGTCATGGTTGAACAGCAACGGTGCACCATCGTTCAAGCGCTCCAGCATCGCAGCATCCATCGCATGGCTCAGCACCTCCTTGCCGAAGTACCGCTCTACCGGATACTCCGAGCTAAACGGGAACTGCATCACCCGATCATCGATCGCATCGAACTGCGTCACCTCGCTGCGTTGATACCGGCAGCCATCAGCAGCACGCAATGCGTCGATCTTGTTCAGGGTGCTGAACCGATGGCCTACCAGCGTCTCAGTTTCGGCCCATTTGCCTTCGCTGTCCTGCCGGTAGATGCGGATCAGCGCCGCCGGGTCATCAGCGCTTGCGTTAATGCTGAACTCGCTGTCAGGGACGCCTAGGGTGCCCTCGCGCATGATGTGCTCAATGCGCCCACGGGCTATCCCACCCGAGCTGTTCCATGACACGAAGTCACCTTCGCGCAGCTCATCTGGTTTGGCGCGGTCATCCTGCATGATCGGTGCGTCCACTTTGGTTAGCATTGATTCTGCCAGTAATGCAGTTTTGTCGGATTTCATGTAGCCACCAATTGCCTCATCTAGAACAGCAACAACAGCAACGGGTGATGCAACACTTGCGTCCTTGTAGATCTCAGCTTCAGCTTCGCCGTCTTCCATTTCGATGCTCACCGTGCCATCGGTCACCATCTTCACAACACAGCCGATGTAGGTCTTGTCGTTCCAGGTCCAGCTGACATAGTCATTCTTCATCAGCTGCCGTTTGCCGGTCGCTTCCTCAAACTGAATCGCGGTGTGATCATGCTCAACCAGCCACTGCCGCGCCTGCTCTGCCGTGAATTGCTCAATGCTGAACCGGATTGCCTGCAGCTCCGATTCATTGTCCTTGATGCCGTAGATGAAGTCAACGCCTTCGCCACCGGCACCATTCTCGCGGCGAAACTCGTCATACTGCGCAGGGTCACGCAGCCGTGCGGCGTGCTCCATCGGATACGGCCGTTGTTGATCCATGATGCGATCCATCTTTGACACCAGACTATCGGCCCAGCTTTTGCCAGGGTCACCGCCCCATGCTGCCCAAGCCACCCTGCCGGGCGATGGATAGCCATCTTCGCCAGGCCTGAACCCCTCGGCTTGCTTGTCTACCTCGTGGCGTGCAAACCACGCGGACATGGTGATGATCGTCTCATCACTCAGCTCATCACCGCTCAGGATCTGCGTCGCACGACGGGCTGCTACCTCAGTGCCGCCCTTGCGACCTTCAGCTTTCCAGTCGCGGTACCGCTGCGCTTCCTCGCGCATCCCTGCAGTTGGCATGGCACTCATGGCTGTAGATCCTCCGGTGGCAATACAGGCGCTGCAGCAGCTGGTGGCGGCGGTGCTGCATCCTTCAAGATGTCAAGGTCCAACCGTAGGCCGGCATCCTTAGCGGTCTGCTGCTCACGGGCTAGTTCTGCCACGTTGTCATCAAAATCACCGCCGCCAGTGTTCGCGATGATCTGCGCCTTGGTCATGTAACCAGCCTGTTCTGCCTCACGGTATGCCTTCACTTCCTTAAGGGGATCCACCCAGCTCCAGCCGCGGCATAGCCATTTCGGGCTGTCGTATCGCTCTGGTCGCAGTTCGTAGTCACCCAGAGGCAGCTCACCTGACAGCACTGCAAGGTTCAACCATTCGCGGAACACCCGCATGTGTAGGTTTTCGATCAGGTAGTTCTGCACCACACGCCAGTGTTCGCGATCTTCCAGCAGGCTGAGCCTGGAGCTGCTGTAGTTGGTTTCACTGAAGTCACGGCTCAGTGTTTCGTAGCTGCAGCCAAATCCTGATGCAAACCGCCGCACCTTGTTGCGGACGAACATCTCAAACTGTTGATCTGGTGAGTCGATGCTTGGCACCGTTACGCTCTCACCCGGCGCTAGGTATTTGAACGTACCAGGCTCGAACTCGGTGATGCGCTGCCCATCTTCAACGCCATCGGCCATTACCTCACCTTCGTTGTTGGTAATGAAGCCCATCAAGCTAGCGCCTGCGCGTGCGCGGATTACTGCTGCTTCCTCGTAACCCTGCAGTTGATGCGCATCTGCCATCACCGCATGAAACCACGGCACACCACGGTTCTGGCCGGGTCGTTCTGGCAGGAACAGGTGAATTACATCCTCAGCCGGCAGGAAAATGTGCTTGTCATTTCGCTGCTGACTGTTCTGAAACCAGTAATCACCCGGATGCCTGGTAAGCAGCGCATAGCGTACCGGCCGGCCCCATTCGTTCACCTCAACGCCATTGCGCCACTCATTACCACGTCCGAGTGTGCCGCCTTGATATTCCTCATCCAGCATGTCCGATTCAAGCATCTGCAACGCCAATGGCACCTTCGAGCCGCCGAATGGTGACCGTACGATCCTGAACAGCGCTTCGCCGCTTTCTGGTAATGCGCCAGCTGCTAACCACTCCAGGTCATGGAAGCTATAGCGACCTGCTACATCACAATGATCCTTCCTGCACCACAGCCGCCACTTCGCTTCAATCAGTTTGTTGACGCGATCATCACGCCGGTTGCCGCGTACCATCATCACCTGTGACTGCAGCTGCACACCAGTGCCGATCACATTGATCTGTGTGGTGCGTTTTGCCTGCTTTGCGTACGGGTTATTCCGTACCATCTCACGCGAGCGGTCGCGCAGCTTCCGCAGGCTGGTGCGAATCTCGGCGTCAGCGCTGGTCTGCGTTGCTAACCAGTCGGACGTAAGCCGGCTGATCATCGCGCCCTGGTACGTGCGCCGCTGTCGTGGTGGTGTCACCGTTGCCTGTGGCTTGCCAAAGCCGAACGCGTGGCGGATTGCGTTACGCCAGCCCATTGCTACGGCCCAAACCTTACGAACAGGTTACGGGGATTCCCCATCCCGTTTGCGATCATCTCCGCCGAGCGCTCACGTGCTACCTCTGCCTTCAGCTTCGATTCAAGCGCCAGCAGATCGGTCAGCTCCATACGCTTCAGCCGCCGGTTGCCGATCGTGTACTCATCAACGGCGCCACCGCTTATCCGTGCGCGGATCGCCGCTTGGACTGAATCAAGGTCCTGCTGTGCCTGCGTGCGGCCATCAAAAGCCGCTGGGCTGCCGGTGTACGCCAAACTCGGCAGCAGCGTGATGCTGCCCGTGCCGATCGTGGTCAATGCCCCACCAGCGATGGCCTCTGCTACCGCCTGCCAGGCGTAACTAGCAGTTGCGCTGATCGACTCATTGATCGTCCAGCTGAACGACCATCCGGTGCCTGATGCGCTGCCGGTCAGCGTCTCGCCCGCGCCAGTCGTCGTGCCACGCAGGTAGTACCGCAGCAGGTGCGTAGTCGATGTGATCCCATCAGTCGTTGGGTCATCAACCCAGGTGACCGTGTCGAGATCGCGGGCGCTGGCGGGGATCTTCATGTTTCGATTGTAGGCTCACCACCCATGGACGAATCCACCACGGCGCTGCGGGCGTGGTGCTGCAGCAGCAGCCGCTGGACGATCTGGTTTCGCTGCTGGCGCCGCGGTCAGCTGCGCCTCTAGCTGATCCCACATCGTCGCGCGGTTGTAACGTCTGCGGACCAGTTCCATCATCGCCAGGCAGTAGACGCATAGATCCAGCGGTTCATTTCTGGCGCCGCTTGGTTTCTGCCATTCCAAAACCTGGAATCCCTTCACCGTTCGTGGTATCAACCGCTCGCAGGTCAGACCCTCTAGGTACTCCTCAGTGGCGTTCTGCCCGAAGTGCACCGCACCATCACGCTTCAGCCTTGCATAAATCGTGCGCTTGAGCGTATCAGTGCCGATCATGTACAGCGTCACACCACCCTTCAGCGTTCTACCTTTCCAGTTGGTGTCGATCTTCTTCCCCTTGCCGATCGCTGGCGCTGCCCTGGTGCTGCTGCCCTTGATCGCTACGACACCATCCCGCGCACGTTGGCGACAGTATTCATACGCCTCCTGCGTGAAGTGCCCGCCGGTATCCACCGCAAGGTGGCGTGGGCGCATGGTGCCACCGCTTTCATGAGGGAACTCCGTTTGCCTGATGCTGTCGATCTGCTTCCATACATCATCCTGCGCTGGATCACCCTCGACCTTTTGATGCCACACCAGCCACATCTCATCACCGCGGCCGATGCCCCATACGCTGGTCTCCAGCCAGGTGTCCTGCACGTCCACGGCCATCAGCAGCACCAGCACACCAGCTGGGCACTGCCCGCTCGGGTACGGCTCCTTCGCAGCGCGTTCCATCAACCCATCAGCGTTGATCCGCGCGATGGCTTCGTCTTCCCACGCCTCTGCAGCACGTTTATTCACCCAGCCCTTCAGCAGCAGCGCATCAGTCTTGGCCCGCAGAAACTCATCACGGATCTGCTCCCAGCTGGTCCATCCTGCTGGTGCATACCACGCCGGAAGGTGAAAGCCTGCGGTGATGCCATCACCCTTAGCAGTTGGCAGCCACAATCCGCGGCTGAGCATTTCGGTCTTGTGATACTGCGCCACCCGCTCACCACATGCTGGGCACTGACACCACACCTCACCATCAGGTCGATCCCATGTCATGTGCTCACGCCATCGGATCACTTCCTGCGCACCGCAGCACGGCATGTACATCGCATAACGCCGTTGATCACTACGGGTTTCGTATTCCGCTGTAATACGGCACGCGCCACGCGTGCCCGGCGTGCTGGTGATTAGCACCTTACCCATCGGGAACGTACTGGTTCTGGCTTCGGCGTTTTCCAGCGGGTCGCCCTTATCATCAGCCTCGATCGGGTAGCTCGACACCTCATCCGCTGCTAGGTAGGCCGCTGGCATTGACTGCAGGCTTGATGCAGAGTTCGCGCCAGCCAGCACAAACATGCCGCCATCAAACTCCTTCAGGAACATCGTATTTGCTGAATCACGGCTGCGTGCTGGTGCTAATCGTTCATTCAGGCATGGTGTCTCTAGCAACATCGGCTCCAGCCGTTGGCGGTTCAGTCGTTTTGCCATGTCCAGCGTTGGTTGCACCAGCAACGTTGGTCCTGGCCATAAATCAATAATTGCACCAAGCCAGTTCAATGCAACTTCTGTCTTGCCTAGCTGGGACCCAAATAGCAATACCACCCGCCGCGTTGGATTTGTAGGGCTCAGGCAGTCCATTGGCTCGCGTAGGTATGGCGTCCTGGCAGTACGCCATGGACCCTTCTCTGCTGCACCCTTACCGCTCAGGATACGATTCTGATCTGCCCATTGGCTAACAGTACGAGCTGATGGTGGCATCAACCCACGACGTTTTGCCTGCCGCACAATCGCCGCTGCATCAGCCATTAGCCAGCATCCTCAGCGCAGTATTGATCTCAGCATCAAGTAACTGCCGCACCTCATGCGGATCTCTGGTTACCGCAAGCTGGCTTGCGACACGATCAGGGATGCTCATCATGTTGTCACGTATTGCGCGGGTCAGCGTCATCACTTCTTTCTTGACATCATCAGCAATGACCAGCTCACCCTTCTCCTGCAGCAGCTTGATCCGTTCGCGTTCGGCGCGGTACACCTCACGAGCACGCTGCGCTTCGGCATAAGTCGGGCCGCCTTGCATCGGCTGTGTAATCGGCTCCTTCGGCGGTTTGCTGCGTGGTGCTGACCGCTCCGGTGGTGGCGCTGGTGTCGGCAGCGGCTCCGGCTCCGGCAGCGGCTCCGGCAGCGGTGCTGGCGGGTCGATCGTCACCGTTACCAGTGGCTTCTCGATCGCAACCGGCTTCGGTGGTGATGGTGGTGCGGCTGATGGCCGCGGCTGCCGCTGGTCCATGCTGCCCGCCAGCTCCTGGTCCGCTACGTCCGGGTCGATCTCATAGCCGCGTCCGACCTTCGTTGCTGAGATTTTGCCCTGCGCGATGTACTGCGACACCCGCATCTTGCTGATGCCGCGATGCTTCGCGTATTCAACGGTGTTCATGCGGCGCAAGGGCTTCCTAGATCGGCGGCGACATGCCAAGATTCCCAGACCACCCCGCCATCCACCCCATGGAAACCAAACTGTCGAAGCTGAAAGCGGCCTGGCATGGCGGCGATCAGATCGGAGCGCTGCGGATCGCTGCACAGTTTCCGCGGCTGGGCGATGCCAAGAAAACGATCACTCAAGCATGGGCAGCGGCGCAAAATCCTGCATTCTACCGTCAGCTGGGACACGACCCCGAGCAGCTGGTCAACGATGGGCTGGAAGCGCTGGTAGCACGCTATGAGCTGTGAGCCGATCATCGCATAACATTCCAGAACAACACACGGCCTGTGGAGTATCGCTTGACGTACTCCCAAGCCTTTGCGTCATAGTTGCTGCAGCTCGGAAACGGTGGTTTCACCTTGGCATCCTGCGCGAAGTCGAGCGGGTGAACGTAGACTTTGGCGGCGCCGACATCAGCAGGCTGCAGCGTGCGACCGATCTGCACGACGTGAAAGGATCGAGCGCTGATGCCACGCTGTAGACCACGGCAGAGAACACCTGATCCGCCGACGCACCAGACCTGATCGATGTCGCCGGCCTGCTGCTGCGCTGCTGCTGCGCGTGCGGCGATGGAAATAAATGCAGTCTCGGTTTCAAGGCCAAAGGGCAGCAGGTAGGCGCCGGTTTGCTGGCAGTATGCACGCGCCTTGGCCTTGACGTTGCTGAGGTAGCCAGCGGGGACCTGGACGATCTTGGCGCCAGCCTGATGCGCTTCCATCGTGCGCGGGTGCGGGCGGTTGCGCTTGGCGCAGAAGATAGTTGCCTGGACGCCTAGCTCGCGTGCGGCGTGGGCGATAGCGATCTGGGCGCCACCGTAGGCGGGCGAGGCGTAGACTACCTCGCGGTGGCCTGCGATCAGCTGATCGGCGAACGAGCGCTTGGTGCCACCGGGGATGTGGTCATCACGAACGACGAGTATGCCGTCGTGGTCTTGCACCAGCGGCGGGGCGATCACTGAAGCACCTCGCCAAACTCCTGCGCGGGATCGAGGTCGCCGAACTGGCACTCGCCGCAGTTGGCAGCAGCACGCTTGCCGTCGCCTTTGACAAAGACAAGCACGTTCTGATGGGTTTTGCCTAGTTTGCGGCTGCTGCTGAACTGCTTGCCTGCGCGAATTGGCAGCGAACCAACTGCGGTGACAAGAATGGCCTCGTTGTAATAGTTAAGTCCTGCAGCGCGGAATGCTTCAACGGTATCACCGACGAAATTGTAGTAATTACCTTTCTTGTCGCGGACATCACCCACAACAAAGCAGGCAAACCGATCATCACGAAGCAGCGTGCAAGCCTTGGCGATGATCTCAAAGTAGGCCGACCGGAACTCGCTGTAGCTGAGCGTTGATAGATCAGATGGGTTGTCGCTGTAAACCTCCAGATCAGCGTACGGCGGGCAGGAGAACAGGAAGTCAGCCTGCACGTCGGCGCAGATGCGATCAATGGTCCGGCTGTCGCCGCAGTGCCAGACAGGCTGCGGATCGGTGGCAATGTCCTGCTGGCTGCGGTTGGCATCTACCTGCTCTTGGCGCAGCTCGACGCCGACGTACTGGCGGTTGCAGTGGCTGGCGACGATGCCACGAACGGAGCCACCAGCGAACGGGTCGAGGATGGTGCCGCCGTCTGGGCAGAACCAGCGGTAGGCCAGCTCGCATAGAACGGGATCAAAGATACTAGTGCCGGAGCTGTAGCTCTCAGGGCCTTCGTAGTAATCACGCTGAAACTCCTCGGTTGTCAGAGTGCGGCCAAGCCGCTTCTCTGCTTCCTGTTTCTTGAAGTAATACTGCGGATCGTTGCCGCTGTCTGACTTCATAAGCACGCCATCAACGTGCTGTTGCTGCTTAGTCATACCCCCCCCACGACGTGTTCGCCGCGCATTAGATCTTGGCCAAAGGTGCGTGCGTAATTCTTAGACAACTGCCCGTCCCCTGCCGTCGCCGCGTGCTTTGCTGCGTCCATAGTCAGCGGCTGGCATCATCGATCCCCCTGGGCTGGCCTTGTCGGCTGATTGTCCGGTGATATGCCCCATGTCATACCCCCCCCCACGACCCAGCTCCGACTTGATCCCCAACGCCAGCCATCCCCGCTTGCGCTCCTGCCACCAGCCCTCACGGGCGTTGAGCACGCTGAAGGGCGGGATGCCGAAGCGATCGGCCAGACTTGATGACTCCGGCGCATCTGCCTGATCGCCCGCGCTGCCGTCGTCATCACCGAGCGGGTCCTCCCCACCCATCAACGAACCCAACTCCGCTTCGCTGAACCCCACCAGCGACAGATCAAACCCCAGCCCGTCCAGGTCCGTCAGCTCAGCACTCAGCAGCTCCTCATCCCACCCGGCATTCAGCGCCAACTGGTTGTCCGCAATCACATACGCCCGTCGCTGATCCGCCGTCAGGTGGTCCAGCACCACCACCGGCACCTCACGTAGCTCCAGCTCCTGCGCAGCCAGCAGCCGCCCATGGCCCGCAATGATCTCACCATCGCCAGCGATCAGCAGCGGATTTGTGAAGCCAAACTCCTGGATGCTTGCGACGATCTGCGCTACCTGCTCAGCGCTATGCGTTCGCGCATTTCGGTCATACCCTCGCAGCTTGCTAATCGGCCAGCGCTGCACCCCATCGGGCACCGTAATCGGCATCAGTAAAGCCATCGGTAAAGCAACCCTAGCCTAGCTTTACTCAGGCTGCAGGATCAGTAAAGGGTGCCCCAGGGTTCCCGCTAGAAATCATCTGCGGGGTCGAA
>Ga0172373_10003446_pt1 | contig 23152 bp, 19 predicted proteins | sample Lak10m_2_FD_114546 | JGI IMG/M metagenome (GOLD analysis project Ga0172373, IMG submission 114546) | Freshwater microbial communities from Kabuno Bay, South-Kivu, Congo - kab_092012_10m | ecosystem: Environmental > Aquatic > Freshwater > Lake | place: Democratic Republic of the Congo...
ACCGTATCGCACAAACATATCAAGACTATCCATCATTCCGATGGGTACAGCTATACGAAAGGATTAGGCGCTATCCCTCCCCGCACCTAAAGGTGGGGGTATCTCGCGCCGTTTTTTGATGAACAGGATGCCCTATGCCGATTGAGTGGCTACACGGCGACCCGCTGACGACTACCGCGCAAACGCTGGCCTTCGGCTGGAACGCACGCGGGCGCATCGAAGTGGGAACGCTGGAAACGCGCCTGCACACCACCTATCCCACTGCCTTCGCCGCCTTTGGCAAAGCGGCGCGTAACGGGCGTTTGAAAGCGGGTGATGTGTGGGTGTGGAGCGAGTCGCGTCCCCGTTTGGCGTTCCTTGTCGTGCGCGAAAGCAACGTGGGCGCCACCCGCGAACGCTATCTGGAATCCACCTTCCTGACGCTGGTGCGCGACCATCGTTTGTACGGTGTGGAAACGCTGGCGCTGGCGCCGCTGGTGACGGCGCTGGAATGGCCGGCCTTTCAATCGGTGCTGACGTACTGGTTCGGACGTGGGGCGCTACCGGTAAGCGCCTACCACCCCTAAAATCCATCCTCGAAACAGGTGCGAAAATCCTAGAGGCTCTTTATACTATTGAGGTGCGTACTCAATAGGAGGCAAAAAGTAATGAATACCGTTCTGTGGGTGATGCAAATTATTTTGGCGCTGTTGTTTTTGATGGCGGGCGGGATGAAGGTGGTCACGCCCTATGCCCAATTTATTCAGAAAATGCCTTGGGGCAAAGACCTGCAACCGCGCACCATCAAGGCGGTCGGCGTTCTGGAAGTGCTGGGTGCGCTGGGGCTGGTGCTGCCCGGCCTCCTGAACTTCCTGCCTACCCTGATTCCTTACGCGGCGGCAGGGTTGGCGGTGACGATGATCGGCGCGGCATGGCTGCACGTCCGCCGCAAGGAACGCCAGCAGGTGGTGGTGAACTTCGTGCTGATGGCGGTGGCGCTGCTGATCTGCGTCGGGCGCTTCGTGTTTGTGCCGTTGGGCGGCTAATCAACAGCCGTGCTGCGTGGTAAAATACTGAGCCTCACCTGTGTTTACCGGTGGGGCTTTTTCATGGATACCGGAGGCGAACGCTGATGACCTTCACCCACCATGCCGAAGGGCTGCTGACCGCCGAACACAGCAAGCAGAACATTCCCATCCCTTTCGATCTTCCCGCCGGACTCGATTATCTGGCGCTGACTGCCGTGTTTGAAACCCGCGAGGAAATGCTGACCGAAATCGCGGTGTCGCTCTACGATCCGAACGGCTCACGCGGGGGGGCGCACCGCCACTTCTTTCGCCACGAAGCCGAAATCAGCGCCGCCGACGCGACTCCCAGTTTTATCGCGGGGGCGCTGCCAGCGGGTCGCTGGTCGCTGGAGATTGACACGCACCTCATTCTGCCGGATGTGATCGTTCGCTATACGGTGGACATCCGCGCCGAGTCCCGCCCCGATGTGCAGCCGCGTCCGCCGTTCGTCATTCCGCAGCCCAAGCCCACCGAAGGGCGCGGCCCCGGTTGGTATCGTGGTGATCTGCACGGGCATACCTTTCACACCGATGGCGAATGGGATGTGTCCGGCTTGCTGGCACATGCCCGCGCCGCCCGCATGGACTTCATCACCCTCAGCGACCACAACACGATTTCGCCGTTAGCCGAGATGGACAGCCTGAGCGCCCCCGATCTGCTGACGATGGGCGGCATGGAACTGACCACCTTTCGCGGTCATGCGCTGGCGTTGGGCGTGCGCGAATGGGTGGACTGGCGGGAGCGCCCCGGACGGGGAATGCCGGAGATTGCTGCTGAAGTAGCCGCGCTGGGCGGGACGTTCATCATCGCGCACCCGCTGTCCCCCGGCGATCCGGTTTGCTCCGGTTGCACATGGCTGTACGACGACATGATGCCCGGTAGCGCCCGCGTGGTGGAAATCTGGAACGGCACCTACTGGAACTTCTACAGTCAGGACGGGCTGGAACTCTGGTACAAATGGCTGAACGAAGGCTACCGCATGGTCGCCACTTCCGGCATGGATATTCACCGCCCCCTCGCGCCGGATATCGAGTCCCCGCTGGATGTGGTGTATGCCGACACGCTTTCCGAGGCGGCTATTTTGCAGGCGGTTCGCGCCGGACGGCTGTATATCAGCGTGGGGCCGACGCTGGACTGGACAGGTACGAACGCCGAAGGCCAGACCGCGAGGGTGGGCGAAACGCTGGCCGGCACCGCGCCGACGCTGTGCCTGCGCTGGTCAGGCTGCAACCCGACAGACACGCTCCGCTGGATTGTGGACGGCGAACCGCTGGAATTGTGGATGGGCGAAACGGGCGAGGAAGTGCGCTACCCGCATGAGTTTCGCTGGAGCGTGGTCGAAGTGCGTGCCGCCGACGGCGCACTACGCGCCATCACCAACCCGATCTTCCGCCCCGGCGAGTGGCGCTAACGGCGGGGAACTGCACCATGAACGACGAACAACGACGACTGAACGACGAAGGCCGCGCCATCTGGGATCAAAAAGCTGCCTTCTGGGATGAACTACACGGCGACAGCGGCAACCTGTTTCACCGCACGCTGGTATCCCCGGCGGTGGAACGCTTGCTGGCGCTGCGTCCCGATGAGCGTGTGCTGGATGTAGGCTGCGGCAGCGGCGTGCTGGCGCGGCGCATGGCTGAACTGGGGGCGCAAGTGCTGGCGGTGGATTTTAGCGCCGCGCTGCTGGAACGCGCCCGCGCCCGTTCGCAACCTGCCGGCCACCCGATCACCTACGCGCAGGTGGACGCAACCGACGAGTCCGCGCTGGCGGCGTTGGGCGAAGGCCAGCTTGACGCGCTAACCTGCACGATGGCGCTGATGGATATGCCGGTGATCGCGCCGCTGTACCGTGCGGCCTGTCGCCTGCTGCGTCCGGGCGGGCGCATGGTGATCGCCACCGCGCACCCCGCCTTCAACTCCAACAATCCAGTGCGGATGGCGGAAATGCGGGACGACGATGGCGACATCATCACCGTCGACTCGCTCAAGATCAGCGCCTATCTGGATATTCCCCCCGTGAAAGGTGCAGGCGCACCGGGCGAACCGACCCCGCACACCTACTATCACCGCCCGCTGCACAGCCTGCTTGGAGAGGCGTTCGCCGCCAGCCTGCTGCTGGACGGGCTGGAAGAACCCGCTTTCCCGAAGGATGAGGCGGCACAGGTCGCGCCCCTCCGCCTGTACCGCTACTGGCAGATGCCGATGGTGCTGGCCGCCCGTTTGCGGCGGGTGTAACCCTCGTGGATAGCGAATTTTTCAGCGAATGTCTGCTGCCGCTGCTACTGATCGGCCTGCCGCTGGCGTTGTTCACCCTCGTGGCGCTGCGGGCGGCGCGCCGCGCAAAGGCTTATCAGGCCGCGCTGGAAAACCTACGGACGACCACCCAACCGCTGGCGCTCATCCACGATGGCATGGGTGGCATTCGCGCCGAACTGCTCACCCTCAACGCGGGCAAACCCCTATATTGGCGGCGCGTCGTGCTGGGCTTGCAGACCGACTCGCTGGTCATCTACAGCGCCCGCCCGCCTCTGCCGGAACTGCTGCGGTTGCCGCTGGCACAACTGCGCTGGTACGGGCGTCCGCAGAAGTACCGCAGTGGGCGCAACGTCATCTGGTTGCATTTTGAAACCCCGGACGGCTGGCGGTTGCTCACACTGGACATCTATCACAGTTCGATGGCTGATTTCGTGCGGGTGCTGAAAACCGTCACCCCGCCCGAACTGGTCACGGCCTACCGCCGCCGCCGTCCGTATATTCACGTCGAGCCGCTTCCGGCACAACCGGCCACGCAAGACCTTTATGGCGTGTGGACGTTGGAAGCGCCACTGACGCTGTACCTGATGCCGCGTGCGCTGGTGCTGCTGGAGAGGGATGGAACGCGGGTGCTGCGGACGTTCCCGCTGGATCAACTGACAGACGTGGCGTCGCAGCGCCGGATGGATGCGCCGGATGCGGACGGGCTACTGCGCTTCAAAATGGGGGTGGAACTGCTGGCGTTCGTGGTGCCGGATGCGGAAGGGCTGGCGGGGCAGGTGGCACAGGCGGCGCGGCTGAACCTCGAAAGCCCGCTGTGGCCTAAGCAGAAAGACCAATCCGACGACGAGTGGGAGTGGGAAGAAGAATAGCGCAACTGCGGGCGCGGGAATCAAAAGAGGCGCTCCCACCGGGGGCGCCTCTCGTGCGTACAAACCGTCGCCGGTTTAGTATTCCGGCATCTGGGGGGCGGCTGCGCCCTTCGATTCTTCCTTCACGTCGGTGATGAGCGCCTCGGTGGTCAGGATCATCGCGGCAATCGAGGCGGCGTTTTCGACGGCGCCACGAGTCACCTTCGCGGGGTCGGGGATACCCGCTTCGATCATGTCCACGTATTCGTTGCTGAGGACGTTGTAGCCGATGCGATTATTCTTCTTGGCCTTCTGCAAACGGCGCACTTCCTGAATGATGACGCCACCATCCACGCCGGCATTCGCCGAAATCTTCTTCATCGGGGTTTCCAGCGCCTTGCGCATGATGGCGACACCGGTGTTTTCGTCTTCGTTGCTCATGCGGATGCCATCCAGCGAAGCAACGGCGTTGATGAGGGCCACACCGCCGCCGGGGACGATGCCTTCTTCAACTGCGGCGCGGGTCGCGCTCAGAGCGTCTTCCACGCGATGCTTCTTTTCCTTCAGTTCAGTTTCGGTGGCTGCGCCCACGCGGATGACGGCAACGCCACCGCTCAGCTTCGCCAGACGCTCCTGAAGTTTCTCGCGGTCATAGTCGCTGGTGCTCAGGTCAATTTCGCGGCGGATTTCTTCAATGCGCCCCTTGATATTGCCTTCGGCGCCAGCGCCATCCACCACAACGGTGTTTTCTTTGGTGCTGACCACCTTCGCGGCGCGACCGAGGTCTTGCAGGGTGGTGGTTTCCAGCTTGCGGCCGGTTTCTTCGCTGATGACGGTACCGCCAGTCAGGATGGCGATGTCGTTCATCATGGCCTTGCGGCGATCACCGAAGCCGGGGGCCTTCACCGCCAGCACGTTCAGCATCCCGCGCAGCTTGTTCAGCACCAGCGTTGCCAGAGCTTCGCCGTCCACATCTTCGGCGATGATAATCAGATCACGCTTGCCAATCTGGAGCAGCTTTTCCAGAATGGGAACGATGTCCTGCGCCGCGCTGATCTTCTTTTCGTAGATCAGGATGTACGGGTCTTGGATCGAGGCTTCCATCGATTCGGGGCTGGTGATGAAGTACGGGCTGATGTAGCCACGATCGAACTGCATCCCTTCCACGTATTCGGTCTCGAATTCGAGGCCCTTGCTTTCCTCAACCGTCACCACACCGTCACGGCCTACTTTGTCCATGACTTCGGCGATCAGGTTGCCGATTTCGTTGTCCTGCGCCGAGACGCTGGCGACCTGCGCGATTTCGGCCTTGCTGTCAATCGAGATGGCCATCTTCTTGATAGCGGCGGCGACTGCATCGCTGGCGGCTTCGATGCCACGCTTGAGCAGCATGGGGTTGGCGCCGGCGGCCACGTTCTTCAGACCTTCGGTGACGATGGCCTGCGCCAGCACCGTCGCGGTGGTGGTGCCGTCGCCAGCGATGTCGTTGGTCTTGGTGGCGGCTTCCTTTAGAAGCTGCGCGCCCATATTCTCAAACGGGTCTTCCAGTTCGATTTCCTTCGCCACAGTCACGCCGTCATGGGTAACAGTGGGCGCACCGAACTTCTTGTCCAGCGCCACGTTACGCCCCTTGGGGCCGAGGGTGGTGCTGACGGCATCGGCCAGTTTGTCCACACCGATTTTCAGGCTGCGACGAGCAGCTTCATTGAACAGTAGTTGTTTCGCCATTGTGTGTCTTTCCTCTTAAGCAGTTTCAGAGAGTGATCGTCTGTATAAACGCAGAATTCGACTAGCCGACAATCGCCAGAATGTCGCTTTCCTTCATGATGAGTACCTTCTTGCCGTCCAGCTTGATTTCCGTGCCGGCATACTTGGCGAACAGAACCGTGTCGCCAACCTTCACATCCATCGCCACGCGCTTGCCATCCTCATCACGGCGGCCTTCGCCAGCAGCCAGAATCTTGCCTTGCTGCGGCTTTTCCTTCGCGGTTTCGGGAATATACAGACCGCTTGAGGTCACTTCTTCCTGTTCAGCCGGTTCGACAATCACGCGATCTGCCAGTGGACGCATATTCAACGACATTCCAATCCTCCTTCAAAAAAACGATGTACTCCGCATAGTAACGCACCCTCGTGACGTTAGCACTTGGAGCATGGGAGTGCTAAAAGTACATTTCAAAGTGTAGTCATCTGACCCGATCGAGTCAAGAGGTTTTCTGGCAATCGAGGCTTTAGAGTGCTAAAAATGTGTTAGAAATCTATGAATGGGCAGATTGTGGCGGTAATTACTGGATGGCTTCATCCCTATTGGCATCTGTCAGGTTGGCCTGCCTCCACATATTCCAGCCGTCAATACCGGCCTTGAGAATTGCGAGTTGTTCTGCATTTGCCATGCTATTGCGCTCCTCATTTGTGAAAGATGACGAAAATGGGTCGAACATTCTGATGACGCGCAAAATCTTAGTACAGAATGCGCGGACAGAAAGCCAGTTTTTTCATCAAAAACGGGTCTGTAATATATTTTACTTTGTAAGAGAAGTGCTAATTATTTTTCCCAGCATGGCAGGGGGAGCAGGAAAAGCGGTTTTTGGGTTATCGGGCGGGTGGAGATGGGTTTGAGGGTGTCTCAACCGACGTGCGCGAGGATGGCCCGCGCCCGCGCCGCCCATGTGTAATGCGCCTGCACTTCGGCAGCCGCCGCAGCCGCCAGCCGTTCGCGCAGCGCCGCGTCATCCCGCAAGCGCAGCAGCGCCGCCCGCAGCGCCCCCGCCTCCCCCGGCGGATACAGCAGCGCGGTCTGTTCGTGCGTCACCACTTCGGCAGTGCTGGGCAGGTAGGAGGCCACGATAGGCCGCCCCGCCGCCATATACTCGAACAGCTTCATCGGGGAAGCGTAATAGGCGAAGTGTTCCGTCCACGGGAAGGGCATGGCACACACATCCAGCGCCGCCAGATGAGCCGGGACGCGATCCGGCGCGACTTGTCCGGCGTTGAGGAAGGTTTCCGGCGCATTTCCGTTCGCCACCCACGCGGCGCGGAAGGACTCCGCCGCCTCGTCCGGGCCGCCCACCAGCGCCAGCGTGACCGCCGGAACGCCGCGCAGCGCCTCCACCAGCAGCCCCACGCCCTTATCCATGCCCATCGTTTGCAGCCGCCCCATATAGCCAACGATGAAGGCCTGCGCCGGCCAACCGAGCGCCCGCCGCGCTGCCTCCTGTTCCGGCAGATGGGCGAAACGTTCGGCGCGGATACCGTCGTGGGCGGTCAAGCTGCGGGCGGGGTTCGCGCCGCGCCCGATCAGATCGTCCATCAGGCGGCGGGTGACGGAGATGACCGCCCCCACCCGTCGCACCACCTGCCGCTGCACCCCTGCGCCCGCCCGCCCCGGCGCCAGCGCGTGCGCTTCGTAGACCAGTTTGCGGCGCGGCAGCACGAGGCTGAGCGCCAGCAGCAGCAGCGGGTCGCGGCTGTAGACCACATCGGCGCGGGCGAACAGCACCCGCAGCAGCGCCACGAGGATGAAGGTGGCGGTTTGCAGGTAGAAGGCCAGTTTGCCCGCCCAATCGCTGCGCCCCGGCACCAGCGGCAGCAGATCGAGGCACGGCAGGCGCTGGATGTCGAAGGTGCGGCGCACGCCGTAGTGCGCCCACACGTCCGCCACCGCCTGCATATCCCGCGTGTTGATGCGCCGCGCCGTCCATAGCGTCACCTGTGCGCCAGCTTCGGTGAAGGCTTCGCAGTTCTGCATGATTTGCAGCCCGTGTGCCTTCTCGGAAGGCAGGCGAATGTTGGCGATATACAGCAGTCGGGTCATCGTGCGCCTTCCGCGAACAGTTGAATGAGCCTATCGGCCAGACGGTCAAGACTGTGTTCCGCCACCACCAGCGCCCGCAAATCGTCACCGAGCGCCCGCCGCCCCCCGGCGGACATCTCCGCCAGCCCGCGCAGCCGTGCCGCCAGCGCCGCCGCATCATCGGGCGGGGTGAGCAGGCGCTCCGACCACGCCGCCAGCATGGTGTGGAAGGCTTCGTTGGCGGTGACGGTGGGCAGCCCGCAGGCCATCGCCTCCAGCACGGCCTTATCCACGCTGCCGGTGGCGCTGGTGTTCACCATCACATCGGCGGCGCGGTAGACCTGCGGCATGCTGGCATAAGTGGAAGCCCCCGCCCAGTCCAGCGCATCGCCTAGCGCCGCCCGCGCCGAGTCGTGCAGGTGCGCCGCGTAATCGGCATCGGCAGGCGCTGCCTCGCCCACCACCCGCAGCCGCAGCGCCAGTCCTTCCGAGCGCAACTGCGCCGCCGCCGCGATCACCGTTTCTAGCCGCTTGACGGGCGCGATTCGTCCGGCAGTCACCAGCGTGAAGGGGCGCTCCGGCAGCGAGTCGGCGGGGGTGAAGCGGCGGGTATCCACGCCATGCCCGATCACGCGGACTTTGGCGCTAGGCAGGCGGAAGCTCTCCGGCGAGGCGGTCACAATATGGTCTACAGCGCGTTCCGCCCAGCGCAGGGTGCGCCGCACCGATTTGTGCGCGTACCACAGCGTAATCGGCACGCGGGCGGGTTTGAGCAGTGGGGCGCTCATCAGCGCGAATACTTCGATCATGTGGGCGAAAGCGGCATCATAACGATGCTGACGCAGCAGCGCCGCCAGCCGTCCGTAAAAGGTCAGCGCCCGCCGTGCCTCCGAATGGCCTAGCTCTTTGCCCACCGAGAACACGCGCACATTGTCCGCCAGCGCCAGCCGTCCGGCGCGCATGGTCAGCACATCCACCGCGTCGCAGCGGGCGGCCAGCGCGTTCAGCCAGTCGGTGGTGAAGCCTAGCACCGGATCATCGGCATTGGTGGCGAGGTTGAACAGCAGCAGGCGCATGGTCGGGTGTCCGTCTCGGTGGCAGGTGCGCCCGATTGTGGAGCATCCCGCGCCGCGCTGCAAGGGGCGCAGGGAAAACGATTGTATCCGTATTACTCGTTTCCAGTGCCGATGGGGTCAATCCCGGCAGTTTCAACCATGAGCATCACGGTCTTTGTCAACGCTCGTGGGCGGTGCATGACCCCTTTGGAAATCGTCGTCCCGTGATTCGGATTCAGCTCTATCGTTTTGTCCTCTAAATCAATGAGCAATTGACCACTCAAAACAAAAAAGAACTCATCTTCGTTGTCATGCTTATGCCAGTGGTATTCACCTTCGACTATCCCCAACCGGACGACACTCTCGTTGACCTGCGTTAGTGTTTGGTTGAACCATTTTTCGGTACAGGCTTCGACTATTGCAGGCACATCAACAATTTCGTGATGCTCATACTGGATATTCATCTGCTGGTTGTAGGCAAACTTTTTGTTCATTCACTGTTCTCCTGTATTTTCGTGGTCAAAACAGATTGCGGCATGGATCGCCGCGTGTACAGGAGAACGATACCCCAGAACCGCCCAAAATGCTCAGAGCACTTTTGCATCATAAAAGAAGCGTGTGCTGGAACTGCATCCGAAACGAGGGGACGGAAAGCGGGAATGAGACGGTCTAGCCATCCGGCAGGGTGAATGCCTAGCGGGGTTATTCTGGTGTAGCTTGTCGTGGGGAATCAGTGCCCTGAAGGGCTTTTGGTGGGCTGCAAGCAACATTTCATTCGCCCACATCTGCTGCTGGTAGTTATACTGCCCGCGCCGCCGCTTCATCGTGTCATGATCGGGTCTACAATGTATTCATCCATCGCCTGCTCCGCGTCCATCAACTCCGCATTCGCGCAATCCCATGTCCCTACCCGTTGCGATAGCACTCGGATGGATAGCCCGTGTTGCGTATCCGTCTTGCCCGTTGACCGATCAATCGTGTCCACCATTCCCTGCATAGTATAGTTCCAGTCCTCATTGAATCCACCAGCGTACAACGCGCAGGCCACAACCAGCATTTCGCGCCCGGTCGCCTCCAGACTGTACCCGCTAAAATCCTGTGCCATCTCGAAACTCAGCGCCACCACTTTAGGCGATCCTATTGGCATCGCACTAGCCATCAGCAATGTAACGCCTTTCGCTCTGGCGATCTCGCGCACCTGCGTTTCCAGTGCCGCCATCTGCTCCTCAATGGTCATTGTCACCGTCGGCAGCGGGGTTTCGGTGATCGTCGCTGTCGCCGTCGGCGCTGGCGTATTCGTGATCGTCGCCGTTGGCCCGCCCGGTGTGATCGTCGGCACGTTCGTGGCATCCGCCGCTTTCGGCGTGCGTGGCAATGCCGACCCGATAGCCGCCAGTACCAGCACTGCCACAATCATAACCATGCACCCGCGCAGCTTGTTGCGCTTCGGCTTTTCCACACTCACCTTGATCTTGCTGGACGCAACCCCCACCGTGCGAATCGCGTTCACTTCCAGATCATGCAGCTTGATAAGCCACTCTTTGGCCTGCGGGTGGTCAATGCTCTCCAGCAAAATTCGCGCCTGCGTGTACTGCCCCTCTCGGATTAGTTCTCGCGCCGCGTCAAACTTTGCTTTACTCATGACCGATACCTTTAGCACTCATAGACCAGTGCGGATAATCTACCGCTTACCGTTTACGTTCGCAACAACTCATCACTTGCACCTCAATTGTTATAAACGTGATAAAGAGTTGTTGTGGGCAATCAACCTAGCGGACGCATGTGCTCGACGTTTCAGTGCCCCGAAGGGCTTTTGGTGGGCTGCAACTTCCTGAATGAGGGGGTGACTGACTACAGCAAGTAGTGTTTCAGTGCCCCGAAGGGCTTTTGGTGGGCTGCAACCGAAAGCTGAATATTGTGTTGCTCGTGCCTTCGGGTTTCAGTGCCCCGAAGGGCTTTTGGTGGGCTGCAACCCGCCCTCAAAGAAGGCGGAATACGCCGCCCGCGAGGTTTCAGTGCCCCGAAGGGCTTTTGGTGGGCTGCAACCGCATTCTGGTGCGCGGGTTTAGCTCCCAGAACGGGGTTTCAGTGCCCCGAAGGGCTTTTGGTGGGCTGCAACATCTGCGGGCGATAGCAGCGCGGCGGGCGCTGCTGCGCGGCGATTCGACGACTGCCGATTTCTGGCTGCGCGATTATCTGCCCTATGAACAACTGCCGCGTGTGCTGAACCCGCCTTCCGGTTGGCTGCAAAATGCCAACGAGCCGCCCTGGACAACCACGCTGCCGCTGGCGATCCATGCGGCAGATTACCCGCCGTACATCGCGCCGCCGCCTTTTGTGTGGCCGCGCCCGCAAACCTCGATGCGCCTGATGGCGGAAAACAGCAACCTGACCTTTGACCAGTTGGTTGAGTTGAAGCAGTCTACTTTTGTGGAACTAACGCGCTGGTGTCTGGATGATCTGGTGGCGGCTGCCGAAAATTCATCCAGCGAAATCGCGCAAAAAGCGGCGGCTGTGCTGAAGGCGTGGGATCGCCATGCAGACGCCGACAGCCGGGGCGTAGTGCTGTTCGCGGCATGGGCGGCGGCTTATCTGCGTCCGCTGGGTTTCGGGGCGCTGGCGATTCCGTTCGACCTCAACGGCCCGTTGAATACCCCGCGTGGACTGGCCGATCCGGCAGCGGCGGTGGCGGCGCTGGAACAAACCGCACAGCAGCTTGAACTGCTGCGGGTGCTGGGTGGCGGCATGGATGTGGCCTATGGCGACCTTTTCCGCATTCGCTACGCCGGTTATGATTTGCCGGCCAGCGGGGGCGACGATCTGCTCGGCACGTTCCGCACGCTCACCTTTACACAAGACCGGGACTTGCGCTTCCGTCCGGTGGCGGGCGAGTCGTATATCGCGGTGATCGAGTTTGGCGACACGGTACACGCCCGCGTGCTGCTGGCCTACGGGAATGCCACCCAGCCGGACTCGCCGCATTTTGGCGACCAGATTCCGCTGTTCGCCGCCAAAGAGCTGCGCGAAGTGTGGCGCACACCGGCGGAAATTATGCCGCATCTGGAACTGCGCGAAACCCTCTCGCGCTAAAGCGGTCACATCAACAGGGCGGGGCATGTTCCCCACCCTGTTTGATTCGATCAGTCTTTCAAATCATCCCATTTCAAATCGGTCAGGATGGCTTGCACCAGCCGCAGCGTGGCGGCGTAGTCCTCGCGGTTCAGGTAGGCCGTCGGGCTGTGGATGTAGCGGCACGGCACCGAGATCACGCCGGAAGGCACGCCCACGCCGGAGGTATGAATCGCCCCGGCGTCCGTCCCGCCGCCGAGCAGCGTCTTAATCTGGTGGGGGATGTGGTGGCGGTCAGCCGTTCCGCGCACGAACGCCAGCAGTTTCGGATGCGCGATCATGCTGCGATCCATCACCGTGATTGCCGGCCCCGCCTCCAAGCGGCAGGTGGGATTCACGCCGAGCAGGTCGTCGGCTTCAGCCACCGGATTCGGCAGATCGTTAGCGGTGGTGCCTTCCAGCGCCAGCGCCACATCCGGCTGAAGGATTTTGGCGGCGACCCGCGCCCCGCGCAGGCCGATTTCTTCCTGCACCGTGAAGGCCGCCAGCACGTCCACCGCGTAGGGGCCGCCCTTCAGCACATCCACCAGCAGGGCGCAGCCGACGCGGTTATCGAAGGCTTTGCCGCGCAGGATGTTCGCCCCGATTTCCGCAAAATAGCTGTCGAAGGCGATGCGATCCCCGGCCTTCACTTTGGCGCCGGCCTCGTCGCGGGTGCTTGCGCCGATGTCTATCCGCAGGTTCTTCAGCGCCACCGCGTTCTGGTCGCGGTTCTTGTGGATGGGTGTCCACGTAATTACGCCGGGGAGCGCACTGTCGCCCACTTTCACGCGCAGACCGGGCAGGATGCGCTCATCCACGCCGCCGATGTTGGTGAAGCGGATCAGGCCGTCACCTTCGATGCCCGTCGCCATCAGGCCGATCTCGTCCATGTGGGCGTCCAGCATCAGGCGCGGTCTGCCCCGCCCCTTGCCCTTCTTGACGGCGGTGATGTTACCGAGCGCATCCACGCGCAGGCCGGTCACATGGTCGCGGATTTCGTTCAGAATCAGGTCGCGGACGGCTTCTTCTTTGCCGGAAACGCCAACCGTTTCCGAAAGTTGCTTGAAAAAAGTGGTGTCGTTCATCAGGCATTACCTTCCCCGGCGGGTGCTGTTGGCCATTCGACAGCAGCCATGAAATCTGCGTCCAGACTGGCGATGAAGTGTGCCATCAGTCGTCCGGCGCGTTCAATATCGCGCAGATCAACCGTCTCGACAGGCGAGTGCATATTGCGCAGCGGCACTTCTAACAGCGCGGTGGGGATGCCCTCCAGCGCCACCTGAATCGCCCATGCGTCCGTGCCACTCGCACCCGGAATCACATCATCTTGCAGCTTAATCTCGTAATCGCGGGCAACGGCTTTGATCTTGTCTAGCAGCTTGGGATGGAAGTTCGGCCCGATGCCGATGCCCGGCCCGCCGCCCATCTCTTTCGCGTCGTCCGCGTCCACGCCGGCCTGCGGCGCGAAACACACGTCCAGCGCAATCGCAATATCCGGCGCGATGTAATGCGCGGCGGTGGCTGCACCGTACAGGCCGGTTTCTTCCTGCACCGTCGCGGTGGCGTACACATCCCATGCGTGGTGCATCCCCTGTAGGTGATGCAAACAGGCGGTGACGGCGGCTAAACAGGCGCGGTCATCCATCGCTTTGCCGGCCACGCGCTTGCCGTTCAAATCAATCATCGGCACATCCACCGTCACAAGGTCGCCAATCCGCACCAGTCGCTCGACATCGGCGGCGGGCAGTCCCACATCCACGATCAACTCATCGAAGGTGGGGTACTTCTTGCGGGCGGCGGCGGGGAGCAGATGCGGCGGCACGCTGGCGACGATGCCGGGCAGCGATTCGCGCCCATGCACCCGCACCGGCTGCGCCATCATCACGCGGTTATCCACGCCGCTGATGCGGTGCAGATAGATGAAGCCATCCACCACATCCCGCACCATCATGCCGATCTCGTCCATGTGGGCGGCCAGCATGATCTTGCGCGGCGGGTTAATCGCCCGCGTGGCCGGCTTAATCCCGATCAGGCTGCCCAGCTTGTCTTGCTCGGTGCGGGCAACCAACCCATCCCATGCCTGCGCCACGATGGCCCGCAGCGGGGCTTCGTGACCGCTGGGGGCGTGGGCCTCCACCAGCGTTTTTAAGTGCGCTTTCAGATCAAACAATTTTCATCTCCTGTGTGTCGAAACCGCATCATCCTCCGCTGGGCGTTCCGGGGTCAGCGGTGGGCGGGTCAAAAGGCAGCGGCGTTTCGCTGGGCAGCACGAATACCTCGGTATTGGTGGCCGTCGGCGTTTCGGTGAAGGTGGGTGTCCATGTGGGCGTTTCGGTGGGCAGCGGCGGCAGCGGTGTATTGGTGATGACGGGCAGCGGCGTGAGAGTCGGCGCAGCGGTCAGCGTCGGGAAGGGCGTGAGCGACGGCGCGACGGTGCTGCTGGGGATAAAAACGGGCGTGGACAGCCCCCCGAACGGTGTGGCGGTGGACAGGGCGGGCAGCGGGACGAATTGCAGCGGCGTGGGCAGCAGCGGGCTGGAATTGGTCATGGTGAGCGACATGGGTGTGACGGTGGGCAGCCCCGCCGTGACGGTCACGCCTGCGCCGATGGGAGTCAGGCTGGCGAGGGGCGTGATGGGCGCGGTGGCGCGGGGGGGAGCCGTTCCCCACAGCACGAAACCGAGGAAATAGAAAGGAAGTGTCCCCAGTATAATGACGAACAACCCGATGCGCAGCCAGCGCCGCCGTCGTTCAACCGCTTCAATTCGAGGATCGCGCATCATCCCACCTGCCGCTTGCCACAGTCGAAGATGCGGTAACTATACCATATCCGCCCTCTCGCCCGGAATCCGCAGCGGGTAGCCGTCGGGCAGTCGGCGCGAATCCGTTGCACCACACCTATACAGACGGGGGCATCTGGATGTGTTTCATCTCATTCCAGACCAATGACCCGCCGAGCGATCTGATTGATTTGCTCAATCTCTTTTTTAAGCGCATCACGGGAACGGCGACGGATGGTGACAACCCCCCCCGTCACACCTCCCATTTGCTTGAACTCGCGGATGGTTTGGTGCGCCGCCAGACTCAAAGCGACCAATTTTTGATGATCGGGGTCAACCGCCGCAAAGGGCGGAATGGCGCAGGCTTCAAAAGGCGTGCGGGATATATCTCGCTGTCCAACAATCCCTTTGCCGCGTGGCTGGTAATCTTTAATCGCTTCATCCACACAGGGCGCGTTGAGCAAGGCACACAGATAATGCGCTTCTTCCAGCGAATAGGCATCGCAAGAATATGTTTTACAATCCACAACAAAGCCCTGCGCGGTGCGCTCATGCACTTTCAGATCAAGCTGGTTCTGGTCAATCACGACGGCTGCGATATGCACGCCGCTGGCGGTATACAGCACTTTATAAGGATGTGCCATATCCTGAGTGGTGATCTTGTTACGGTAGTTGATTTGCTCGAAAAAATCCTGCTGAGTGGTCGCTTTTTTGAGCGTATCCCATTTCTTAGCGGCGGATTGAAACCATTCCCAACTATCAAAATGAGCGTTCTGCAAAAAATCTTCTTCGGTGGTCAACATGTGAAGCGCCCCATTCGCTCCCCGCTGCACCGGCAGCGCAACCATGTGCATCTTTTCATAGCCAAACGGAACCAGATGCTTGCTGAGGAGCGTCATATAGATGTAATCATCATCCACCGCCCCGCTGATGCTAATCCCTTTCCACGGTTGTTTGGCTTCAACATCGGCATCAGGATCGGTTTGCACGGCGCGGGAACTTGCCAAGCCTGCCGGACGCACAAAGATAAGATTGCGCGGGACGAGCGTTGCCCCTTGAAAGAATAGATCATAGTAATGAGGGCTGCGGATGTCCGAATCCACAAAGCGCACGCTGCCCGTTTCCATCGTCAAATCAGGTTGGGCTTCGTCCAGCCGCACCTGCCGCCCCCGCAAATGCCCGTGATAGATTTTCGCGGGGATTTGATCGGTATGCAGATCGTTGCCTTCATTCACCAGCACACAGGTGGGGACATTAAAGATCAACGGGCGAATGTCTAGCATATCCAGCACGCGGGTGAACCCCTGCTTCTGGAAAGGGCGGTGCTGTTTCGCTCCGGTAATCACGGCACGCGGCAGCACAAAGGCGATTTTGCCACCCGATTTCAGATAGCGATCTCGCGCTAGATTCCAGAACAGGGTACTCAAATCCATCTGCGTGAACAGCTTCACATCATTGGATTCAATGAGTTTGTAATGCTGGTACAGGCGTTTGACCTGTGCCTGATAGTCCCCGCTCTGAATGTAGCGGTAGGACAGCCACGGCGGATTCCCTGCCACCACATCAAAGCGCCGCTGTGCCATAATCAGCGGACGGGCTTGGTTGTTCAAAATGTAAGCCCAGATTCCGTTCCGATCTTCACGGATGAGCCGTGCGAGCAATTTCAGGTTATCAATCCAGTTCAACACCGCCCCGTTGGGAATGCCTTCAAATTTCTCTTTCACGATGCGGGTGAATCCTTCAATCACCCCTTGGGGTAAGGTGTTATCCTTTCGCTGAGAAGCCGCAAAGCGTTCCATATTGTGAATGACATCGGATAGGGCGCTGGCGGACATGGTGACGACATACGGGATTCGGAATACTTCGCTGTGGCGTTCGTCCACAGGCACAATGAGCGCATTTTCCCCTTCGCGTTCCATCGGCGGCAGCAGCGCGTCCGCCATATAAATCGGCAGATTCAACTCGATAGTTTTACCGGACGGATGGCGGTTTCGCATGTGTGGCGCAAGTGCCAGCAAGTAGTTCAACCGCGCCGTGCTGACCGCCAGCGGGTGAACATCCATCCCCATAATATGGTCAGACGCAAATTCCACCAGCGGCCAGCCTGTAAGCCCCTGTTTTTCCAGCCGTTTGATGGCGCTGAACAAAAATGTACCAGAGCCGCAGGTGGGGTCGAGCAGGCTTTGCGGATGGGTGTAACCTATATCGTCCAGCGTGAGTTCCGCCAACCAATCCGGTGTGTAGTATTCGCCCAATCCATGCCGTGTTTGTTGCTCAACAAGGCTTTCATACAACTCTTTGAGCAAATCCTGATCAATATGTGACAGGTCATAAACAACCAGCCCCAAAGACAGACTGCGAAATAAGGCCACCACCTCGGATTTTGTTTTTTCTTCCAACACCCATGAATAGAAATCATGCTCACCGATGTTTTTCACGCCGAAACGAGTGAAGGCTGCGCCCGTCAAAATCTGTTCAACGGTGCTGTGTTCGGTGGGCGCTTCATCCTCCAAAGCCGCATACGCCAGCAATTTTGCAAATTGCGATAGATAGGTGTGCCGCAAAAAGAGGACATCATCCCCGATGGGCGCTCCATAAACCTTGCTGAGGAGTTTGTTCCATTGTTCGCGCCAGACATCCAGATGACGGGCTTCTTTCGCCTGTTCGTAAAGCTGGATTAATTGCTTGTTGAGGGCTTTGAAGGTCGGGCTGTCAGAGCCAAAGCGTGCCACAATATCGCGGGCAGTAGGAACAATCTGTTTCTGGCTGAAAAGATAGGTATCCAGATGAATAAAAGCGGCTTCGGGATCGCTTTCATCCAGAGCAAAATCTTTGATGGGGACGAGTTCATCATCTTCTAAATAATGCACCTCAAAGCGCAGGGTGTCCGTCAAAATGCCAATATATTCTTGTTTGGTGTCTTTTCTTCTGGAGACGAGATATTCTCGAAGTTGTTCGCGCCATTTGGGAAGGTCACGAGTAACGGTCAAATCTTTTTTGAACTCAAATATCACGTCACCAAACAAAGCATCAATATAGCCCTTCTTGGTCACTTGGGTTCGCACAATTTGAGTGGGTGTTTCTAGGGGAATTTCGCTGGTCGAAATCCCAAACGCGCTTTGCAGGAAACCGAGAAAAATAGATTGTTTTGCGCGTTCAGCCTGATCTTGCCCGAATGATTGTCGGGCATCCGCCATATATTTTTCAAAGTGCTTCACAAATTCCGCTTGCACGCTCATAAACCACTCGCTTTGTAATCTCAACCACTCTCAATAATATTCCGAAAGTGGAAATAAAGCACTTGATGAAAGCTGGGGGTTGAGGGTTCTAAGCCACACAGACCATGCGGCACGTCCTAAATCGCATCCTACGCTATGATTATAAAGGTGTTTTGTTAGGGACTAGACCGGAAAAGGATTTTCTATGTGGAATCAACTGCCTGCTACCGCACAAGAGTTTGCGGACTGGTCATGGGCGCAAATCCAGCCGTATTACACCGACCTTCAGAATCGTCCCCTGACCGCTGACAGTGTGAACGCATGGTTGGCGGATTGGACGGGGTTGGAGCAGCGGTTACAAGAAGCCGTGACCCGCATGAGCATCGCCACCACGCTCGATACCACCGACACCGCCGCCGTCACCCGCTACCACACCTTTTTGCAGAACATTGTGGAACCCGCGCAGGTTACGGAGAACGCGCTGCGCGAAAAACTGCTCGCCAGCGGTTTGAAGCCGGATGGCTTTGAAATCCCGCTGCGGAACATGCACAACGAGGCCGAACTGTTCTGCGAGGCCAACATCCCCCTGTTCACGCAGGAGCAAAAGCTCTCCAACGAGTATCAGGCGGTCATTGGCGCGCAGTCGGTACAGTGGGATGGGCAGGAAAAAACCCTCGCGCAGTTGAAACCGTTGATGCAGAGTGATGACCGCGCCTTGCGCGAACGGGTGTGGCGTGCCATCTCGGAGCGCCGTCTGGCAGACCGCCCCCGCTTGAACGAGTTGTGGCAGCAGTTCATGAGCCTGCGGAAGCAGCAGGCCACCAATGCCGGCTTCGGCGATTTCCGTTCGTACCGCTGGCGGCAGTTCGCCCGCTTCGACTATTCGCCCGCCGACTGCGAAACCTTCCACGCTGCTATTGAGCAGGTAGTCGTTCCGGCGGCCACCCGCGTCTATGAACGGCAGAAGAAGCTGCTGGGCGTGGACAGCCTGCGCCCTTGGGACTTAGACCGCGATGATACTTATCCGCCGTCGCGTCCGCCCCTCAAGCCGTTCACCAACGTGCAGGATTTGATTGACAAGACGGGCGTGATTTTGCATCAGGTTGACCCGGAACTGGGCGTGTACTACGACATCATGAAGGCCGAAGGGCTGCTCGACCTCGAAAACCGCAAGGGCAAAGCGCCCGGTGGCTACCAGTCCTCGCTGGTGCTGACGAAACGTCCCTTCATCTTTATGAACGCTGTTGGGATTCATGATGATGTGCAAACGCTGCTGCACGAAGCCGGACATGCTTTCCACTGGTTCGAGGCCAGCCAGTTGCCTTACTTCCAGCAGTGGAATTATGGCTCGGAAATCGCGGAAGTGGCCTCGATGAGCATGGAACTGCTGGCTGCGCCCTATCTAGCCGCCAAAGACGGCGGCTACTACACCGAAGCCGAAGCCGCGCAAGCCCGTATCGGTCATCTGGAACACATCCTGTTGTTCTGGCCTTATATGGCGGTGGTGGATGCCTTCCAACACTGGGTTTATACCCACCACGAACAGGCCACCGACCCCGCCCACTGCGATGCCAAATGGGGCGAACTGTGGGGTCGCTTCCTGCCCGGTGTGGATTGGGGCGGGTTGGATACGGCTCGTATGACGGGCTGGCACCGCAAGCTGCACATCTTTGAAATCCCGTTCTACTATGTGGATTACGGGCTGGCGCAGATGGGGGCGCTGCAAGTGTGGCGCAACGCGCTCAGTGACCGCCCCGCCGCCATCCGACAGTACCGCGAAGGGCTGTCGTTGGGCGGCACGCGCACGCTGCCCGACCTGTTCGCGGCGACTGGCGCAAAGTTCGCCTTTGACGCGCAAACGCTGGGCGGGCTGGTTGACCTGATCGAAAGCACCATCCTCAGCCTGAAACCGGCTTAGCCGCATAGGGGTCTAAAGGGGGGCAATGTGTGTCTTGCTCCCCTTTATTGACGATCTATACAGGGAAAATTTTGAGAAAGGAGGCTGATCTGCGTGCTGCTCGGTAGGTAGCCTATCGCACGGGTTTGGGGACTTATGGGGAGGGAGTGAATCATGCTCGACATCAATCCAGATGGAAAAAAGTTGATCCTGTCCATTGACGGCGGTGGTCTGCGGGGGATGCTGACAGTGGCAATGCTGGCTGAATTGGAAAGCATCACCGGCAAAACCTGCCCTGAAATATTCGATATGGTCGCGGGAACCAGCACCGGCGCGATCATCGCCGCTGGCATCGGACTGGGGCTTTCGGCGCAGCAGCTTCTGGAAGACATCTACCGCCAACGGCTGCCCGATGCGTTCCGCAACCAGCCGCACGGCATCGGGCTGATCGCTCGCTATCTGTTCGGCGGGCTGCGAAACCTGTACGACCTGACGCCGTTCATTCAATCGTTAGCACCGTTTGCGGCGGGCAAGCGCATCAGCGACTTTAGCAAGCCGATTGTGTTCATGACCACCCGTGATGTGCGGACCGCGAACACCTATTTCATGGTGAGCAAAGGCCCCGGCGCACGAATGTTTCAGGATTATCCGGTGGCGGGCGCGGTGGGAGCCAGCGGCGCAGCGCCTATCTTCTTCGCGCCGGTGCTGGGCAACCTGATTGACGGCGGCGTGGGGGTGAACGGCAACCCGTGTCTGGCGGCCACCATCGAAGCGATGGAATATATCAAAGACGAGGGCGGCTTCCGGGATGGTGAAGTGATCCATTTCTCATTCGGAACGGGGTATTTGCCGCGTGGAACCGCCGAACGCGCCGCCGGACGTTTCTGGTTGGTGAACTGGCTGAACTATGTCATCAGCGACATTCTGAACGACACCCTTCTCAATCAGGTGCAAACCACGCGCACGCTTTACCGGGGACGGGTGGATTTCCGCCGTTACAACCCGTATCTGGAACTTCAGAGCGTGCGCTATCTGCTGGGTGTGGATGCGCAAAGTCAGGCGAATCTGGATAAGATCGGGAACGGCCTTTCGGCGCTGGAACCGGACGTGATCGAACTGATGGAAGCGATTGGCCGCAGTTATGCCAGCCGCATCCATTGGACGGAACCGAACTATATGCCATGGTGGACAAGCGGAGCAGACAGCGGACAGGGGCGCGATGGCGGCCACCCGCTGCCGGGAATGCTACCGGTGGACTGGTCAAAGTCGCCTTTCGATCCGGCGGCCACTGCTTAAAGCTGTGCGGGCAGCCGCAGTGAGACTTGCGTGCCTTTGCCGATTTCACTGGCAATTTCGATGCGCCCATGATGCAGCTCGATGATGCGCTTGGCAATCGAAAGGCCGACACCAAAGCCGTGTGTGGTGTGCGCAGTGTCTTTGCGCCAGAAGGTTTCAAAGATGTACGGCAGGTCTTCCGCTGCGATGCCGGCGCCACTATCGCAGATGGTGAGCAAGATGTGGGACTGTTCGCGGCGGATGTCCATGTGGACAGTACCGGGCAGCGGCGTGTACCGGCAGGCATTATCCGCCACTTGCCGGATGGCCTCGAACAACACGGCGGACTGCCCCATCACTTTAGGCAAATCCGGTTCAAATGCGCATTCACACGTCAGCCCGTCCGGGTAGTGGGTTTTCATGTCCGCGCACACGCCCTCCACAATTTCGTACAGCGCCAGCGGCTTGAGGTCAAGCGTTTCGCGGCCTTCCAGCGACGACACCTGATGGAGCATATCCAGCAGGCGGGTGATTCGTTCGATCTGTTCCAACGCTTGCTGCGCCCGTATCTGGCTTTTCTCGGTGCCGGGCGCACGGGTCATCAGGTAAATATTGGAACCGATGATGGTCAGCGGGGTGCGAAACTCGTGGGACGCGCTCTGAATAAAGTGGGTCAGGATATGCACCCGTTCGCGCTCAAACCGCACTTCCAATTCGCGTTTCTGGATCGCTTTTCGCTCGGTCACATCGCGGATGATGACCATGACATCATCGCCGCCACTGGGGAACATGCGAATTTCAAAATCCTGTACGCCTTGTGCGCTCTCGAACAGGTAATCAAAAACCTGCATCACGCCGGAATCGAGCGTCTGCCGGAGATGCTGTTGCATGAGTTCGGGCAGACCGGGCGCAGGGCAAGCGTTGATCGAACCGCCATCCAGCACCATCCAATGACCATCGTTTTTCGTCTGTGGCTCTTTGTGGCTGAGGGCGCGTCCGTGCCGATCCATGCGCACGATCATATCAGGAATGGCGTTGAGCAGCGCCTTCGCATCTTTCTCGCTTTGCCGAACCTGATCTTCGGCGGTAATGCGCTGTAAAACCGTGACCGCCTGCCGCACAAAGGCTTCGATAGGCTGAAAATCCGCGATAGTATTCTCGCCCCGCATGAAAATTTGGATACCCGCGAAAAATGTATCCTCGTTTTGCAGGCCGATGAGGTACGACTGCCCCAGATAGAAACGTCCGGCAAAGCGCCGCGCATGGCTGGCCGGCATAAACCCTTCGAGTAGCGTAATCGGGTTGCTGCCGTAGCGCATCATCCGCCCCTCACGGAACAGCGCGATCAGTTCCGGTTCCATAAAATAGGGCTTATCCACCGGCGAAAAGCCGAGTATGCCGGCCACTTGCTGCGCATCGGCGCCATACACCCCCTGCACGCTGGACTCATGCTCGGACGATATGCTCCGGTTGATGATGATGATGGCCTCATGAAGGAGATTGTTCAGTTGTTCGCCCGTGTAGGCCAAAACCGACCCGACATCGGTCAGGTGCATCAGTTGTTCGGCGCTGCGGCTGAGGAATGCCAGATTTTCGTGCGCGATCTTTTGATCGGTGATGTCCTGAAACGTGCCGAACAGGATATGCTCCTGCGGATGCGCCCCCATTTTCGCCCGATTGATGAAGCGGGCGTAGCGCAGTTCACCGCTAAAGGGGATATAGCGAATTTCAATATCCACATGCTGCGGCTGCGGGATCAGCGATTCCCGAACCAACGGGCGATCATCCGGGTGAATATGCTGGAGCAGCAGCGAATGGGAAGCCGCCGCCGAACCGGGTTCATACCCCAGCAGGTGGTACAGCTCATCCGAC
>Ga0172373_10003447_pt1 | contig 23149 bp, 21 predicted proteins | sample Lak10m_2_FD_114546 | JGI IMG/M metagenome (GOLD analysis project Ga0172373, IMG submission 114546) | Freshwater microbial communities from Kabuno Bay, South-Kivu, Congo - kab_092012_10m | ecosystem: Environmental > Aquatic > Freshwater > Lake | place: Democratic Republic of the Congo...
GGCGGGAGACGCGATTCATCGCGTTAGCATCGTAGAGACGCGATTCATCGCGTCTCATCCCCGCCGCGATTCAATTCAATCCATGGGGGTATTGAATTAATTAAATTGCATTGATGCCTGGCGGGAGACGCGATTCATCGCGGGCATGGCGGGAGACGCGATAAATCGCGTCTGTACGGGGGCGGGATTTGAAGGGCCTTTGGGATTTCCATATTACATTTGCATCGAAATAAATCATCCACCCAATATCACCCAGCATGCAGACACTTGTATTCGCTACCAATAACGAACACAAAGCCCGGGAAGTAGAACAGATACTTGGTCCGGGATATTCGGTCAAAACCCTGCGCGACATCGGCTGTACGGAGGAAATAGAAGAAACAGCATCTACGCTGGAGGGAAATGCGCTCCTGAAAGCAAGATACGTCAGGGAGCACTTCGGATACGACTGCTTTTCGGAAGATACCGGACTGGAGGTGGTCGCCCTCGCGGGCGCGCCAGGCGTACACACCGCGCGATACGCAGGCGACTCCCGCGATCCAGATGCCAATATGAATCTGCTGCTTGGTAATCTGGAGGACAAAACAGACCGATCCGCCCGGTTCCGTACGGTCATTGCCCTGGTGCGTGACAATGAGGAAATACTGATAGAAGGTATCTGTAACGGCCGTATAGCCACCTCGAAAAGTGGCGACAAAGGGTTCGGGTATGATCCTGTTTTTATCCCCGAAGGCTACAACCTGACCTTCGCGGAGCTGGGTGACGATGTAAAAAACGAAATAAGTCACCGCGCCAAAGCAACCCTGAAATTAAAGGCGATGCTTTTGAAATGAGTTCACCCGGACTCATCCTTCCCGGGTCTCAGAAAAATGCCCCCTGAAAAACTCGTCGCACCACAAACAGACGTTCTTCAGTTCTGCAACCCGTTCAGTAGCATATTCCCGACTGATTCCGATACACTCCCCCATACCAAGTGGATCACCTTCATTGATTTTCTGAAAGACGGGTGACTCTGCTACCCGTGCCAGTACATCGGCTACCTTTTCCACCCGGGCATCCCCCATGGCTTTCCAGGTACCCGGACAACACGGATTGATTTTCCACAACTGTATGGATATCTCCTGCGGAATACCGGGAGCTCCCGACAGGAAGCCTATTCCGCCCGACAGGATGGAGCAAAAGTTGTGTTGCGGATCCCTTTTCCATATTCCCTGCTCGAATGCACGCCCACGGGCCCAGTTTCCGCCAAGCCACATGTCTTCGGTGGCGCCCCAGTAACCCCAGCTCAGCGATTTCCCTTTCACCAGATAGGTATCTTTCTCTATCAACGGATCCTTGTCGTCGCCGTTGACTCCCCTCGACTCGAACAGGGAGGCCAGGTCCATCAGACGCGCACCTGCGTGCTTGTGATAGCGGTCTATACTGGCAATATCAAATCGGGTGACGCCTTTTTCAATCAGGGTATCCAGTATTTCACCCGTGAGCAAGTCGCCGTTTGTCTGCAGCATAATCTGGGTAGCATCACCGTAGCGCGCAGCAAGGGTATCCAGAATAGTATAAAGCAGCTTTTTTTCTGCCAGCGGCTCCCCTCCCGACAGGATGATACGGTCAATTCTGTCGGGCAGGTTGTCTATAATCTGCAGACATTCCGCTTCGGTCATGCGCTTTCCCTGCGGACCGGAATGGTTGTAGCAGTGGTCGCACTGATCGTTGCAAAGCTGGGTAAAAACCCAGTACAGTGACTCACATTGGTTAAAATCTTTCATTTTTTATCGAATGATTGCCAGAACCCGATTTCCCGCTGCATCCCGGTGAGCGGATCTGCCGCAAAAGTCTGCAGATCATCGTACACACGCAGTTTTCCCTCCTCCATGTATGACAACCTGCTTCCCATAATGACGGCTTCTTTCAGGTCGTGTGTCACAAAGATCGTGGTTATGCCGCGTTCCTGCGCCATTTTCCGGTAAAGTTGCTGCATGGCCATTCTCGTTTCGCTGTCCAGATTGCTGAAAGGCTCATCGAGCAAAAGAACGGACGGACTAACCAGAAGCGCCCTGCCAAATGCCACACGTTGCCGCTGGCCACCGCTCAGCTGTTCGCTTTTTTTGTGCGCGTGCGAGGTCAGATCAAGCTGCTCCAGCATGTCCCTGGCTTTGTTTTCCGCACTTTTTTTGTTCTCTCCGCGTATCTTCAGTCCAAATGCCAGATTCTCCAGTACATTCAAATGTGGAAACAACAGTGCTTCCTGATACAGATAAACGGCTCTCCGCTCCTGTGGCGGAATACCAGTCACGTCGCGCCCCCCAATAGTAATAGTCCCGGTATCAGCAGAACCGAGTCCCGCAATTACCCGCAACAGGGTGGTCTTGCCACACCCCGACTTACCCATGACGGATAGAATATGGCCGTCCTGAAGCTCAAAGGACAGGTCATTCAGCACCTGATGCCCAGAACGGCTCACTGAAACATTTTCTACGTTGATGTTCACGGTTTGAAACGGATATTTTTTTCGTTTATCAGCATGAGTATGGCAGGAGGAAGCAATAACAAACAACTGCCGGCAGCAGCAATGTGCGGATCGGCTTCAGCCAGGTATTGCCATACAGTCAGCGAGAGTGTGCTGACTCTGCCCTGACCGATAACCCTGGTAAGTCCGAAATCAAACCATGAAAATACGAATATCTGGAAAAAGGCGGTCCTGATGGCAGGAGCAGATACCGGTAGCAACGCCAGTATCCATGCATCCCGACGCGAGGCACCCAGGGTGAAACACAGCTCTTCCAGTGCCTTCATGTTACGACCCCAGTGACTGATGAAGTAAATCACACTAAAAGGGAAAAACAGCAGGAACTGTACGATGATTACTCCGGGAACGGTCCCGCTCATCCCTGTTTTCAGGAAAAAAAACTGAAGACAATATGCGTATATGACCGGGGAAAAGGCATAAGTAAGGTAACCCACCGCCTGAATCTGCCGATGCCCGGCATCGCCGGACAGTAAACGACCCAGGAAGAAGCCTGTACCTGTGGTGAGCAGTGCCACGCTGCCCGACAGTAATACGGAGTGGATGACCACCGGAACGAAACCCTGGTGAGCTCCAAAAAGTCGCTCCCAGTGCTCCGGCGACCACGATGCAGGCAGGAGGAAGGGATATTTCCAGGTACCGGCTACAGAGAGTGCCGGCAGATACAAAAAGGGCAGTATCAGAACAACCGCAATAAATACCGGGACTCCATACTTTCTCATGCTGCCTCCCGGTTTGTCCGGCTGACCAGCCAGGCGATTATACTCACGACAAGCGCATAGAGCACAGTGAGGGCGTATGCATGCGGTATGTCTGCCAGATCAAATTTACTGAACTTGTGTGCGATGAGCACGGATATCATTCTTGGCGACTGCATCCCGAGCAGCAGCGGTACCTCGTAAGCCCCGAACAGGAATACGAACATCAGCCCGATTTGGGGTAGCGCCCGGTTCAGCAATACCGGAATGGCCACGCGGAACAGTATCTGTCTTCTGGTTGCTCCCAGGGAAGTGGCCAGTTCGGCCAGCCCCGACAGTTTTTCCGCCCGACTGTACTGCCAAAGCAGGATGGTCAGGAATGGAATACTCATGAAGGTCAGCGTAATGAAAATGCCAGCATGCCAGTAATTGTTGATCAGCGAGGGCATGACACCACCCGTAGCGACAAGTGCAGCCCGCGCAGTCATTCCGCCGGCCCCCAGCCACTCCGTTCCCATAAAGGCTGCTATCAGCGGTGGCACGGAAACGGGCAGGAAAAGGAGGTAGCGTATAACCGGATTTTCAAGGACTTCGGAGTAATTAAGGACAAGGAGCAACGCCACAGGCACGGCTGTGATTACTACTGCCAACGCTATGGCCAGACTGAGCAGCAGGGAGATCCAGGTTTCCGGCGACTGCAGTACCAGTGCCCAGTACCCGGTGGTAAACGCCGGTGCACCGATACCCGCCAGACCCAGACTGTACGCCAGTGCGTAAACTGTCCCCGCCAGCAGGGGAAGCAGCGAAATACCGTAAAAGAGTCCGCGATAGCCTCCCGACATCTATTTTTCTATGATGAATGTTCTGAAATCCCGGTACAGGCGAATCATGTATTCCGGTGCAGGCTCTTTGAGCGCCCGCTTCATGAGGGAATCGGGGTCGGGCGCGTGCGAACCCCTGCGCGCCTGCGTGAACTGCTCCCGCAACCCGGCAGGTAACCTGCTGAGTGATAATACGGTGCCGTCGCCCCATACTCCGGGATCCTGTTTTTTCAGTTGCGCCTCCGGTGAAATCAGGAAATCAGCGACCACCATTGCGCCAGCCTTGTTGGCCGATTTAGCCGGGATACCCAGGTAATGGGAATTTCGGATCGTACCAGAATCAAATACGTACGACCGCGCACTACCCGGGAAAACACCCTGCCCTATTTTGTTGTCCACCTCGTTGTGGTTGTTGGAGAAGGTAAAATCCAGTTCTCCATTGGCAAACATCCGGTGCATAGCAGCCAGATTTTCCGGGAAAGTTGTTCCTTTTTGCCAGAAAAAGGATTTATTTCGATTGATGTAGCCCCAGAGTTCTCCGCTCAGTTTCAGGTACAAGTCCTCCCGAAACGGTCCGTCGAGGATTTCACTGCTCCCTCCGAAAGCTATCATCCAGGATTTGAGCAGGGTCATCCCCGTAAAGTCGTACGGGATCGTGAATTTGCCGGGGTGCTCGCGCAGCCACTGTTCCAGCGAAGCCAGGTCGCGCGGGGGCGCAGGCGTGCGCAGGGAGTCATAAATAACCGCCAGCTGCACGTTCCCCCACGGACATTCATAACCGTCTGTTTTCTGTTGAAAATCGGTGCCGATGAACGGATTTTCCAGATCAACATATTGAATACCCGGTAGTTTGTCGGTGAACGGGCCATACAGTCCTGCGATCTGCCGGAGCTGAAAAAAGGTTTCTCCATTGATCCAGCACAAATCCACCGCACTGTGGTTCACTCCTGCCTCCTGTTCGGCCATGAGCACTTTCACAACCTCGTTACCCTGTCCGGGAACAGGCTTCAGGTTGATATCAAACCTTTTTTTTACTTCAGGCGCCACATATTCCTGCACATAGCGGTTAATCATCGGGTCGCCCTGCCACATCATCCAGTACACAGTGGTGCCGCGCGATTGTTTCAGAATATTTTCCCACGAACCAGACGGCTCGGAGGCCGACCTCTGTTCAGACGTGCATGATGCCAGCATGATGACCGTCATTATAAGGAGCAGTATGCGCATATTCAGAAGGTGAGATGGAGTGAAAACTGGAATTGACGCGGCGCACCGGCATTGCGGCGCACCAGCACGCCGGATGCCACCGATCCCGACTGTATCTGGTTGCTCTGTGTGGCGTTATTGGAGTAACCGCTCAGGTTCACTGCATTAAAAAGATTAAACACGTCTGCTCGAAGTATCAGCACATGGCTCTTCCTTTTCAACAGGGTATATGCACCTGAAAAGTCGAATACGTTAGACCAGGGCAGCCGGTCGTTGTTGCGCGTTTCTCCGGGTTGCCGGTCGCTGTTGCCCACGTAGGCATCGCCAAAAGAGCGTCCGTCGCCGTTGAGGTCGGTAGTGCCGTAAACTGCGGCATCAGGGATGCGGTTGACTGGCTGTCCGCTCTGCAGCAGGGTTGCCAGCGTTAGCGACCATCTTTTTGCCGGGAAATACGAAAAATAGCCATTGATTACGTGGGTCCTGTCGTTGATGCCGGGCGCCCATTCCCGGTCAAAATCATTGGCATCCATGGCCCGGAAATTGATATCCTCGGTATTGTTCCCGAGCCGCGACAGGGTGTATGTCAGTCGGTACGCATAACGGTCGTCGCTCCTGGTTTTCTCAAAATTCACGCTCAGCGCTGAGTAGCGTGACCGGCCAGCTGTTTCGGTCATCACCACATTGCGGGCTACTCCGCGCACCGTATCACCGCCGATCAGGGAATAACCACCGGGATAAACCGCCACGGGACGGGTAAGGTCGGCTTCGGCCTGCGTCCTGATTAATACATTTTGCGAATCATCGTTGGGCCAAGCGGCAGGCGCATTCAGGTCGCGCAGGCGATACTGGTTCCGCGACTCGTTGTGTACCAGATCCACATAAAAAAGTTTATCCTTGTCAGGCTGAAACTGATAACCCAGCGCAATCTGCTGCGTCAGCGGGTTCTGATAGCCCGACGGATTAAGTATGCGGCGTTCTCCGCTGAAAACACCGGCCCTTCTGCCCTGAAGTTCGGAGTAGGATGGTCCCTGGAGGTACGCTACCTGAGAAGCACTGGCAGACAGGTTTCCGTCGAAGGTCACCCGGTCGGGATCCGTGTCTGACGGGAGTATTCCGGCATTGACCAGCGCCGCAATCTGACGCTTGTAATCACTGTCGGTCGTATTTTGCTGGAGCGCATCGGAATAGATGGCGTACAGTATTTTATCGTAATAAAAACCAAATCCGCCGCGGAGACTGCTTCGCTCGTTCAGGCGATAGTTGAAACTGAACCGGGGAGCTATATTATTTAGGTCGTAGCGAGTACCGCCACCTTTCGACAGGTTGTCGAGGTCGTAGCGAACACCCAGATTCAGGGTGAGGCGACTGGTCACCGACCACACATCTTCCAGATAGGCAGCGTACATATTATGGCGTGACCCGAACGAAGCCGGACGCAATTCGACGGAATAGGCCAGTACCTGTACATCAGAGGGTATATCCTGCACGTCGAGTCCGGCCCCGCGTGCCCTTTGCAGCACATCTTGTTGCTGCACCTGTGTGAGCTGCACCAGATAACTGCCATTCGGATTGCCTCCGCCCAACAGTCCGTGATTGGCAGTCATGAATTCGGTACCGACCTTTAACACGTGTTTGTCGAAGTACCAGCTCAGTTTTTGTTGAAATTGCAGGGTGTTTTCAGTGGCGTCGAACAGGTAGCCGGGATGTCCGAGCAGTGCTGCGGGAATACCATTGGGATCAAGCACTGTCACGTTGGGGCTTTCGTTATTGACGGCGCGTCCGTAATTCCAGCGAAAACGGCTGTACTGAAAATTTGTCTCCGATTTGAACGAATCGCCCAAATAGGTATTTCGCACAGAAAGCAGCGCCGAGTTTCTGTCCTGAAAACTGGCGGCCGACGGGAAGGTAATACCCCCGTCCAGTCCCCCACCCTGCCGGGCAATATTCACCAGTCCAAGATTGGCGCGAAAGGCCGTCTGCAGCCGATTGCTCCAGCGATGGTCGAGTCTGGCCGACAAGTAATTGAAATTATTTTGTCCGGGTACAGTTTCATTAACACCCAGTGCCGGGGAGGAGAGCAGGTTGTCCTTCAGGTCGCGGGTGAATTCGGCACTCAGGTAATAAAAAGTCTTGTCTTTCCGGATGGGACCGCCCGCACCGAAGCCGATTTGCTCCCGCCGGAATCCGTCTTTGACCTGATTACCAGACAGGTCGCGCTGCGCATACGGCGAGGGCGCATCTGTGACAGCACCCGGGCGCGTTACGAGAAAAGCCTCTGCTGTGTATTCATTGCTGCCCGAGCGGGAAGCGATGTTGATGACTCCATTGCCTGTCTGTCCGTATTCTGCGGAGAAATTATTGGTAAGCGCCCTGATATCGCGCACAAAACCGACGGGAATATTGAATTTCATACCACCCAGGAACTGCTCGTTGTTATCCATACCATCAATCATGTAATTGGTATAGAGCGAGTTGGCGCCATTGATGCCCACGTTGGGTGCTTCCGGGTAAAAACCGGTGGCCTGTACAATATTGGGCAGGCGATACAGCACGCGAGTGATATCGCGACCCTCCACTGGCAATTGTGCTATTTCCTCCTGGCTGAGCACCGACGACACTTCAGCGTTTCTGGAATTTACCCAAGAAGTGCCATTTACAATCAACTCCGACAGCGAGACATCTTTTTTTCTGAAAACGGGCAGCGAAACAGAGATATTCGTCTGGCCGTAAAGCCGGATTTCCGATAAACCAGATGCCTGAAAGGAATCAGTCTCTGCCACCAGCAGCTCATAGGCACCTGATACTGGCAATCCGCGAAAGAGTACTTTGCCCTGGCTGTCGCTGGTCAGTTCGGCATTGTAGCCGATGGAGGTATTGCGAAGTGTTACCGTGATACCGGGTACCGGTTGTTTCAACGTGGATTCATACACGAGTACATCAAGGTCCGTCTGGGCAAAGACAGATCCTGAAAAAAACCATGATAATAATACTGAAAAAAAGAACCGGGGTACAGTCATGGAGTGATATCAGATGAGCGACAATTCTTGAATTTGCCGCAAAGATAATTCACATCTCGCTGCTGTACCCCGGTTTGGGAAACACTATGAGCCGTGGCAGTGCTTGAATTTCTTTCCGCTGCCGCACGGACAAGGTTCGTTTCTGCCTACCACCTTCTCCTTGACAACCGGCTGTGGCCGCTGGGCAGGTCCGTGACTGGCCGACATGGCGGCGCGTTGGGCAGCCTCCTGGGTTTCCGTGCGCTGTTGCTGATTATTGGTGCGCAAGCGATTGGCCTGGGCCTTTCTGAAAGCCTCGGCAGCCGCCTGCTGTTGCTGGGCGCGCTGGGCTGCGTCCTGGTCGGGCAAAGTAAGCGAGCCTTTAAGCAGGAATGACGTTACACTGACATTGATGTGACCAATCAAACCTTCGAACAGGTTGTACGCCTCTACCTTGTAAATCACCAGCGGATCCTTCTGTTCGAAACTGGCACCCTGCACCGATTCCTTCAGGTCATCCACATTGCGGAGGTGTTCCTTCCAGGCGTCGTCAATCAGCGCCAGTGTAGCCACTTTCTCCACATCGCGCATGATAGTTTTGCCATCAGATTTGATAGCATCTTCCATATCAGCGCTCACATTGAGTCCGATGGAACCATCGGTGTAAGGAACTACAATACGCTTGTAACGGTGTCCCTCATTGGTATGTACATCTTTGATAATCGGAAGCAGGCGCTCTCCGACGTATTTCGATTTGTGCTCGTACAAATCAAAAACCTGCTGCTGGAAAGTGGCCAGTACCGTCTTTTCGGGAGCAGATTTGAACCAGTTGGCATCCATTTCAGGATCGCCACCAATGAGCCGGATACTGTCGAGGCGGAATGACTCGAAGTCGCCGCTCTGGCGGTGAACCTGTACCAGTTCGGAAGCAATGGCAATAAATGCGTTGTTAATATCCACTGCAAGACGCTCTCCGAACAATGCGTTGCGGCGTTTGCGGTAAATGGCTTCACGCTGGATATTCATCACGTCATCATACTCCAGCAGTCGTTTGCGGATACCGAAGTTGTTTTCTTCCACTTTTTTCTGTGCCCGCTCGATGCTGTTCGTCACCATGGAGTGCTGGATAACATCGCCGTCCTTGTGGCCTAGTTTGTCCATCAGTCCGGCAATCCGGTCGCTTTGGAAAAGACGCATGAGTGAGTCCTCCAGCGACACATAGAACTGAGAAGAGCCCTGATCACCCTGACGACCGGCGCGACCGCGCAACTGCCTGTCCACACGGCGGCTTTCGTGGCGTTCTGTACCAATAATAGCCAGACCACCGGCGTCTTTCACACCAGGGCCCAGCTTGATGTCAGTACCGCGACCCGCCATGTTGGTAGCGATGGTCACTTTACTTGCCTGACCGGCTTCTGCCACGATTTCAGCCTCCCGCTGGTGCTGTTTGGCGTTCAGTACGTTGTGGTCAATACCGCGCAGTTTCAGCAGACGGGAAAGCAACTCGGATATTTCTACGGAGGTGGTACCCACCAGTACCGGTCTGCCGGCCTCTGTCAGTTTGGTAATATCCTCGATGACAGCATTATACTTTTCTCTGGCTGTTTTATAAACCAGATCCTCGTGATCTACCCGCACAATAGAGCGGTTCGTAGGAATGACTACTACGTCCAGTTTATAGATATCCCAGAGCTCCTTGGCTTCCGTTTCAGCCGTACCCGTCATACCTGCCAGCTTGTGGTACATACGGAAGTAGTTCTGGAGCGTTACCGTGGCATACGTCTGGGTAATTTCACCCACCTTCACGTTTTCCTTGGCTTCAATGGCCTGGTGCAGTCCGTCGGAGTAGCGGCGACCCTCCATGATACGACCTGTCTGTTCGTCCACAATTTTTACCTCGCCGTCCATCACTACATATTCATTGTCTTTTTCAAACAGTGAATAGGCTTTCAGCAGCTGCTGAATAGCATGTACGCGGCGACTTTTCACACCGTAGTCCTGGGAAAGGCGCTCCTTGGCAGTAACCTTCTCTTCGTGATTGAGTTCTGCTTCGGCATCAATGCGAACGAGTTCGGAACCGATATCCGGCAGAACAAAAAAGTTGGGGTCATTATTAAAAGAAGAAAGGTACTCAACCCCTTTTTCAGTGAGCTCCACGCTTCTGTTCTTTTCATCAATCGTGAAAAGCAGTTCGCTGTCGGCCTCGGGCATGCGCCGGGAGTTTTCCTGCAGGTAAACGTTTTCTGATTTCTGCAGCAGTACCTTGATACCCTCTTCACTAAGGTATTTAATCAGCGGACGCGATTTCGGGAGCGCGCGATGCGCGCGCAGGAGCGCGAGACCGCCACCACCCTCTTCCGCGCTGGTGTTGCCCTCAGCAATCAATTTGCGGGCATCGGCCAGAAAGCGCGCCGCGATCCGTGTCTGTTCTTCCAGCAGCCTTCTGACCGTTGGATTCAGTTCCACATATTCCTGATCCTCTGCACCGCGGGTAACAGGACCAGATATAATAAGTGGTGTACGGGCGTCGTCAATAAGCACCGAGTCCACCTCATCCACGATGGCGTAGTGGTGTTTGCGCTGGACGAGCTCCTCCACGGTAGTCACCATGTTGTCGCGCAGATAATCGAAACCGAATTCTGAGTTGGTACCAAAAGTGATATCGCAGCGGTACGCCTCGATGCGTTCGCGGGAGTGCGGACGGTACTTGTCAATGCAATCCACGGTAAGCATCAGGAACTCGTAAAGCGGGCCCACCCATTCAGAGTCACGACGGGCGAGATAATCGTTTACAGTTACCATGTGTACACCCTCGCCAGCCACCCCGTTCAGGTAGGCAGGCAGCGTAGCCACCAGCGTTTTACCTTCACCGGTAGCCATCTCGGCAATTTTACCGTCGTGCAGTACCATACCACCGATGAGCTGAACATCATAGTGGATCATATTCCAGGTAATCTCACCGCCGGCAGCCGTCCATTTGTTTTTCCATATTGCCTTGTCACCCTGGATGCTGACATAAGTTTTGCCCGGTTTGGAGGCCAGCATACGGTCGTGGTCGGTGGCCGTCACCTCTATAACTTCATTCTGTGTGAAGCGGCGTCCTGCCTCTTTCACCACGGCAAAAGCCTCCGGGAGAATCTGCCTGAGCACATCTTCCAGCGCCTTGTCGCGATTCTTGCGGAGCTCATCCACCTCTTTGAAAAGCTCGTCCTTTTCGTTGAAATCTTCAGAACTGACAGCCTTTTCTGTCACAGAAGCTATTTCAGCGTCAATTTCGCTGAGGTAGTCGCTGATACGCTCGCGGAACTCCAGCGTTTTACCGCGAAGCTCATCGCCGGAGAGCGACTGGAACGACTCAAAATTTTTATTAATTTCGAGCACGAGCGACTGATACTGTTTCAGGTCGCGGTCCTGTTTGGTACCGATGATATTCTTAAGGAATCCGAGCACGATGTTTACTGTTTAGATCCGATGGTTGATAATGGTTTTGTGCGATTGAGAAACGCAAAGGTAATCGAACTTGACGCTTTGGGAAAGGTCGGTATGAACACATTTCATTCCATAACAGGAATTTAAGATAAAATACGTCATAATGACAGTAACACGCACGCCGGTATTGACATTTTGACAAAATAACGTGTCCGAAACGGCGGTTTTCCTGCAATTCAGACACGTTTTCTTTGATGTTAACAACCCTGTGGAAAAGAGGGGGAAAACTTTCTACAAATATGTTCCACGCTTCAAAATACCCCGATGTACTTTTGCATTGTCACAATTCAAAACGAATTTCTTGCTATGCTGAAAGATATGGGTAAAGTCATCACCATCGCCAACCAGAAAGGTGGGGTTGGCAAAACCACCACCGCCATTAACCTGGCCGCCTCTCTGGCTATTCTGGAGAAAAAAGTCCTCATCATAGACGCCGATCCGCAGGGAAATGCCTCTTCAGGAGTAGGTCACCCTACTAACGGTGAAGAAGAACACACCCTGTACACCTGCCTTGTTCACGATGTTGACCCGCGCAAGGCAATCATCCCGACCGAAACACCCAACCTGTTCCTGCTGCCATCCAATATTGATCTGGTAGGTGCCGAACTCGAATTGATTAATATGCCCAACCGCGAGTATATCCTCCGCGGTGTGGTGGGTGAACTCAGAAATGATTACGACTATATCTTTATTGACTGTCTGCCGTCGCTCGGACTGATTACCGTAAACGCGCTGGTGGCAGCCGATACGGTGCTGATTCCTGTTCAGTGCGAAATGTTCTCTTTCGAGGGACTCGCCAAACTGAAGAACACCATTGACATGATTCGCCAGGGCTTCAATCCGAATCTGCAGGTGGAAGGCCTCCTGATTTCCATGTACGACAGCCGCCTGCGACTGGCCAATGCTATCGTGGAAGAGGTGCGCAACAGCTCCAACGATTATGTATTTGAGACCATCATCCACCGCAACAGCCGCGTGGCAGAAGCCCCCATGTCGCACACGCCTGTGGCCATGTATGATATCACCAGCAAGGGAGCTACCAATTTTTTCAACCTCGCAGAAGAATTCCTGAGAAAAAACCAGAACTGAGATGTCTAAAGCAAAATTTGAGACGGGCGGAATCAAGGCGCTGCTCGGAAACCCCAAACAGCTGGAGAAAGCTGTCCAGGAGCATCCCGCTGAAGTAGTGCGCGAACTGGCTACTACGGTAGCCATGATTCCTGTCGAACAGATAAAAACCAACAGCGGCCAGCCCAGAAAGGCTTTCGACAAGGATGCGCTCGAGGAACTCGCCGCCAGTATCAAGGCACACGGTATTATTCAGCCTATTACGGTACGCCGTATTCAGGACAAGGAATATCAGATTATCTCCGGTGAGCGACGCTTCAGGGCTTCACAACTCGCCGGGCTGAAGGAACTGCCGGCTTATATCCGACTGGCCAACGATCAGGAGCTTCTGGAAATGGCTCTGATCGAGAACATTCAGCGCGAAGACCTGAATGCCTGGGAAATTGCTGTTTCTTACGGGCGCCTGTCCGAAGAGTTCAAACTCACACACGAAAGGCTCTCCGAACGCGTCGGAAAACAGCGCTCCACGATAACCAACTACCTGCGCCTGCTCAAGTTCGAAGGCGATCCGGATATCAAACGGGGACTGATCGAGAACAAAATCAGCATGGGTCACGCGCGCGCACTCGCTGGCGTGGAAGATTATGCCATGCGGAATTCTCTCTACAAACAAATCATTGAATCAGATTTGTCGGTGAGAGCTGTGGAGCAACTGATCGCCAGCTACCAGGATGCGAAAAAACCCAAAGATGCCAAAAAAGAGGGCCCGATGTCGCCGCAGATGCGCGAAATTCAGGATCGCCTCAACGCCTTCTTTGGTGCCAAAGTGCAACTGAAAAGAGAACAGAACGGCAAGGGACAAATCGTCATCAAGTTCGCCAACGACTCCGAACTCAACAGGGTGCTGGATGTAATTGGCAACTGATTCCCAAGAGCTTGTTGAGTTTGTTATCAGGCCATGAACACACTACAAGGAAAAACAGCCCTCATCACCGGGGGCAGTAAAGGCATTGGATACGGAATCGCCGAAAGCCTCCTCAAAGAAGGCATGAATGTTGCCATCACCAGTCGCACAACCGAAGCGGCCGAAGCGGCAGCTGCCCGCCTCTCGCAGGCCGGCACCAGAAAAGTGATTGGTATCACAGCTGATGTGCGCGACTTCGAAGCACAACAAGCCGCGGTAACCGCTACCCTGGAAGCTTTCGGCAGTCTCGATGTACTCGTAGCCAACGCCGGACTGGGCCATTTCGCACCCGTTACGTCCCTGACTCCGGAACAATGGCATGAAACCATAGACACCAACCTGACCGGCGTATTCTACAGCCTGAAGGCTGCGCTCGATGCCCTGATCCAGTCACAAGGCTATTTCATCAGCATCGCCAGTCTGGCCGGCACCAACTTCTTCGCCGCCGGATCTGCCTATAACGCCAGCAAATTCGGACTGGTGGGTTTCACGCAGGCTGTCATGCTCGATCTGCGCGAGCAGGGTGTCAAGTGCTCCACAATTATGCCCGGCTCTGTAGCAACCCACTTCAACAACCACACACCCAATCCGGCTGATGCCTGGAAAATTCAGCCCGAAGATATTGGACAGATGGTGGCCGATCTGCTCAAAATGAACCCGAGAACGCTGCCCAGCAAAATCGAAGTGCGACCCAGCAAACCGTAAGCATGTACTTGAAAAGGCCATAAAAAACAACAGCCGGACAGTGTAGAAACTGTCCGGCTGTTTGTTATTCAGCAAGGTCTGAAAGGAAAATCAGAGCGAAACATGCCTGAAGGCTGTAACAGTCAGATCTTTATCGAGACTTTTCAGATACTGGTCAACAGTCTGGTCGCCGTTCTTGACAAACTTCTGGCTGAGCAGTGTGCTCTCCTGGAAGAACTTGTTGAGGCGGCCAAGTGCGATTTTCTCGAGCATATCTTCTGATTTGCCTTCGTTGCGGGCAAGCTCTTTGCCTACCTCGATTTCGCGGGCAATAACAGTCTGATCAACATCGTCTTTGCTCACAGAGATCGGGTTCATGGCTGCGATTTGCATAGCTACATCGCGACCAGCCTGAGAGAAAGTTTCACCTTCCTTGTTCAGTGCAACCAGTACAGAACGCTTGTTATTGGAGTGATTGTAAGTGAGCAACTGAGCTCCGGTAAGGGGCTCGTAGCGGCTCAGTTCCACTTTTTCACCAATGATACCATTCTGTTCAGCCACTTTGTCGCCGATGGTGACGCCACCCTCGTAAGAGAGCGCGAGCAGATCAGCCAGCGTCGCCGGGAACTTTTCCAGCGCGATGTCAGCGATTTTGTTGGCAAGATTGACAAAGTTGTCGTTGCGGGCAACGAAATCAGTCTCGCAGTTGAGTGCAATAACGATACCCTGAGTCTGGCTGGCGTTGGTTTTGGCTACAACAACACCTTCCTTGGCCTCACGATCTTCGCGTTTTGCAGCCTTGGCGATACCTTTTTTGCGGAGCCAGTCTTGAGCTTCCTGGAAGTCGCCCCCTGTTTCTTCCAGAGCTTTTTTGCAGTCCATCATGCCTGCGTCGGTCATTTCGCGCAGTTTCTGGATGTCAGCAGCGGTTGCTTTATACATTGTGATATTGCAATTTACGAATCAGTGAGAAAAGGCTTATTCGGCGTCTTTTTCTTCGCCTTTCATGCTCTTGCGCTCCTCCAGACCCTCATTGATGGCTGCTACCAGATAGTTCACCACATAAGAGATGGCCTTTGAAGCATCATCATTGCTCGGAACAGGGAAATCAACCAGTGTAGGATCGGAGTTGGTATCCACCATACCGAAGGTTTTGATACCCAGTTTTTTTGCCTCGGCCAGTGCCAGGTGTTCGTGGTGGATATCCACGATGAACACTGCCGACGGGAGACGGTTAAGCTGCTCGATACCACCCAGGTGCTTCGTCATTTTGACGTGTTCGCGGGCGAGCGAAGAGCGCTCTTTCTTGGTGATGCTCGTCAGCGTGGTATCAGCCAGCATACGCTCGATATTCTGCATCTTCTTGACAGATTTGCGAATCGTAGCGAAGTTGGTCATCATACCACCCAGCCAGCGCTCGGTCACGAAGGGCATCTGAACAGTTTCAGCAGCCTTCTGAACGATTTCGCGTGCCTGCTTCTTGGTAGCAACAAACATGATCTTCTTGCCGCCTTTTGCCAGCGTTTTCATAGCCAGCGCTGCGCGCTCGAGGCATTCGGCCGTGCGGTTCAGATCAATGATATGGATGCCCTTGTGCTCCATGAAGATATACGGAGTCATCTTCGGGTTCCATTTTTTACGGAGGTGGCCAAAGTGGCAACCTGCGTCAAGCATATCCTTATATACGGGCTTTTGCATTGTCAAAAGCGAATTTTAAAGTGTGAAAATGGGTTGAACCGTACGGTTTAGCGTTTGGAGAACTGGAAGCGTTTGCGCGCCTTTGGCCTACCGAATTTCTTGCGTTCTACGGCACGGCTGTCGCGCGTAAGGAACTTCTTGTCTTTGAGCGGCTTTCTGAACTCTTCGTTCAACTTGACAAGCGCGCGGCTCAGACCCATGCGAACGGCTTCTGACTGACCCTTGAAGCCACCGCCACGGACATTTACCTTTACATCGTAGATGCTTTCAACACCTACCGTGGAGAACGGATCTGTGACATTATGCTGAACATGCTGGTGAGGAAAATACTCGCGGTAGTCTTTACCGTTTACCGTGATTTTTCCTTCTCCTTTCATCAGATAAACGCGGGCAACAGCAGTTTTGCGGCGCCCGACGGCATTTATCATTTCCATATTGAGAAATTGAATGATTTTTTAATTAGAATCGGATCGCTTCTGGTTTCTGTGCCTGGTGTGGATGTTCGGTACCAGCGTAAACGAACAACTTCTTGGCCATGGCTTTGCCCAGTTTGGTTTTAGGGAGCATTCCCTTGATGGCACGCTCAATGATGCGCTCGGGATGCTTCTCCAGCATCTCGTCTGCCATCGTTACGCGAAGTCCGCCCGGGTGGTGCGAGAAGTCTTTGTACTCTTTTTGTGCCCACTTCTTGCCCGTGAAACGCACTTTGTCAGCGTTCAGGACAATCACGTAATCACCGGTATCGGCGTGCGGCGTGTAGCTGGGTTTGTTCTTGCCCCTCAAAACAGTGGCGATTTGTGCACACAGACGGCCGACAACCTGATTTTCGGCGTCAACCACGTACCACTTGCGCTCCGCCTTTTCAGCAGAAACGGATACGGTGCGATAGCTCAAGGTATTCATTCTTTCAATTTTAATTTTTCAAAAACATGAAGGAAAAAGCGCCCCGCAGGCAGTTGTGAACGATGGCGAAGGTCGTTCCCCGGTGTCTTTTTCCGAATCGAGGCCGCAAAGGTACATCCGACACACCAATCAAACAAGAAATGGCCAAAAAAAATCCTGAAGAAGGAACATAAGTAATTGATAATGAGTGATTTTTTGGACAAAAAATTTTATTTGTCAACGCCTGAAAAACCCCGTAAGCCAACCTGCAACTGCCCGTATGATGGTCTTTTTGCCTGCGAACGTTGAATATACTTTGCAGAATCGGAATTGCTGTTCTACTTTCGCGGCCGAAAGTCCTGCCACGCAATGAAACAAGAAAGAATTCTGATTATCGGTGCCGGTGGCCAGATCGGCTCCGTCCTGACCGAAGCACTAAGGGGTGTTTATGGAAATGACCATGTGATTGCCACTGATTTGCGCCCGTTGCCGCCTCAGAGCGGTCCGACCGACACGCTTGATGCACTGAATGCCCGCGCACTCGCAGGTGCAGTAAACAAATACAAAGCTACACAAATCTACCATCTGGCAGCTATTCTCAGTGCAACCGGCGAAAGGGATCCGCTGTGGGCATGGGATATAAACATGCGAAGCCTGTTTAACGTGCTGGAAGTAGCGCGCAACAAGAAACTTCACAAGGTCTATTTTCCGTCCTCCATCGCTGTGTTCGGCCGCGAGGCAAACCGAACCGATACGCCACAGTTTGAGGTACTCATACCTGAAACCGTATATGGGATAAGCAAGGTGGCCGGTGAAAACTGGGCGAATTACTATTACCAGCGCTACGGTCTTGATATCCGTTCACTGCGATATCCGGGAATTGTAGGGTACCAGAGTCTGCCGGGAGGCGGTACCACCGACTATGCCGTGGATATTTATCACTATGCAGTAAGGGGAGAGGCATTTTCGTGCTTTCTGCGCGAAAATACTCCGCTACCCATGCTTTACATGAGCGATGCCATCAGAGCCACGCTGGAACTGATGGAGGCGCCTGTAGATAAAATAAAGGTGCGTACAAGCTACAACCTGTCGGGCATGTCATTCACTCCGGGTGAAATTGCCGCCAGCATCAAGAAATATGTTCCTGATTTTCAGGTTAGCTACAATCCTGACTTCAGACAGGCGATTGCCGACTCATGGCCGGGCTCAATTGACGATTCTGCTGCACGCTCCGACTGGGGCTGGAAGCCAGAATACGACCTGGACGCCATGACCAGGGATATGCTTTTTCACTTGAGGAAGCAACAATAGTGTGCAGAATTTTCAGGATTCCTGCCAATGGCAGGAATCCTGAACAAGCTCTGATAATCAGAGGACTTTGGCAACGAGATCGGCCGCCTCCTGGAACTCAGTAGCGCCCATTACCTCCAGACCCGACTCCTCGATAATAGTCTTGGCAATATCGGCATTGGTTCCCTGCAGGCGAACGATAACCGGTACAGGAATTTGACCAATGGCTTTATAGGCATCCACTACTCCCTGCGCTACACGGTCGCAGCGAACGATACCGCCAAAGATATTGATCAGGATAGCTTTGACATTCGGATCTTTAAGGATGAAACGCATGGCCTTTTCAACACGTTGTGCATCTGCAGTACCTCCCACATCGAGGAAGTTGGCAGGTTCACCACCTGAAAGTTTAATCAAGTCCATGGTGGCCATAGCCAGACCGGCACCATTTACCATGCAACCAACGTTTCCGTCGAGCTTGACATAGTTGAGATCGTACTCCTGTGCTTCCACATCCGCCGGATCCTCCTCGTCCTTGTCGCGCAGCGCAAGCAAATCGGCATGTCTGTACAGGGCATTATCGTCAAGCGTAACCTTGGAGTCAACAGCAATAATCCGGTCGTCGGATGTCTTCAGACAGGGATTAATCTCGAAAAGAGAAGCATCCGAGCCAACAAAAGCGGCATACAGTTTGACGACAAAATCCACCATCTCCTTGAAAGCCTGGCCACTCAATCCGAGGTTAAAGGCCACTTTCTGTGCCTGAAACGGACGGATACCGAGCAACGGGTCAACGGTTTCAAAGAATACGCGCTCGGGCGTTTCCTCAGCCACCTTCTCAATATCCATACCTCCGTCGGGAGAGTACATAATCACATTGGCACCGCGGCCGCGGTCAGTCAGGATACTGATGTAGAATTCTTTGGTTTCTGATGGCCCGGGATAAAAGACATCCTGTGCCACAAGCACTTTGCGCACCAGCTTGCCCTCGGCAGAAGTTTGGGGAGTAACCAGACGCATCCCAATCATATTGCCGGCAATTTCTCCTGCCTGTTCGGGATTTTTGGCGAGTTTTACGCCACCACCCTTTCCGCGTCCACCGGCGTGAACCTGGGCTTTAATCACGCAGAAATCGGAATTATACTGTTCCTTCAGCTTTTTAGCTGCTTCTACAGCATCAGCGGAGTTGTAAACCACGATCCCTTCCTGGATCTTGACACCGTATGATTTGAGCAATTCTTTGCCCTGATATTCATGCAGGTTCATCTATTGTGTGTATTTGTATTGAATGTAAAAGTGACCGCAAAAGTAAGATGGAATCCGGTGAGATGCAAGTGAAAGAGCAGCACAGCACAACTTATTCATCAACGAGTTTGCCCTGCTGAACCCGGATAATGCGCGCAGGGAAGTTTTGCAATATCCTGTAATCGTGCGTGGCACACAAAACGGTAGTGTTGTGCTGTCTGGCCAGATTCCTGAGCAGCAACAGGACGTCATCGGAGGTTTCCGGATCGAGATTGCCGGTAGGCTCGTCGGCCAGTATCAGGGGCGGCCTGTTAAGCAGTGCACGGGCCATTACCACCCGCTGTTGTTCTCCGCCCGAAAGCTCGTGGGGCATGGCGTTTATTTTGCCCGACAGTCCGACTTCCGACAACGCCTCCACTACCCTTTTTTTCATGGCCAGCGTATCTTTCCATTCGGTAGCTCTCAGCACAAACATCAGATTTTCCTCCACACTCCGGTCCGACAACAAATTGAAGTCCTGAAAAACGATGCCCAGTTTGCGGCGCAAAAGATGAATATTTCTGCGATTCACGGTCCGCAGGTCAAAGCCCGTTACTTCACCGAACCCGCTCACGAGCGGCAAGGCGGCATAGATGGTCTTGAGCAGACTGGATTTCCCGCTTCCGGTTTTTCCAATCAGGTAGGTGAACTCTCCCTCCCCAAGCTCGAGTTTTATGTTGTGCAGCACCAACAGTCCGTTCGACTGCCGGATATCTGCATCTGAAAGTTTGACAATAATCGCCACAATTACAACAAGTTGCCGGGGTACAAAATTTATTTACCTTTTATGCGTTAGAAACAATAAAAGGTGTTTTTCGGTGGCGAAGGTAACGCCGTGAACCCTGATTTTTCAAAAACAAAAAGTAATTTGAATCTTTTTTTTGTGTAATTTGTTAAAAATCTGAAAATCAGTGTTTAACATTGCACTTTAATTGATTATAAAAGCAACTGACATGAACCTTAAATTACTCATTTTGGGTGTGTTCACCGCCTGGATTGTGCTCTGCACCAAGTGGTATGTCTGTGAAATTCAACAATCCTGTTACGAAGACACACAGTTCGAAACAGTAGCAAGGACAAGCGTGGAGCCAGCCACCCAACCGCTGGCTGTAGCCGCCGATCCGATCCCTTCAACTCCTCAGGTAACCGTTCCAAAGAAGGTTGAAAAGAAGCCTGAAGTTGTAAAAACTGTAAAAAAAGTTGTAAAAAGCGAGAAAACAAATACAGTCTCACAGAAAAACACTGCAAAGTCAACCTCGAAAAAAAGTCCCGCCACGACTGCGAAACCGGAAGTCAGGAATCCGAATTTGACAGCGAAGGGGGGGACATCAATGGTTTCTGCTACCAAAACAACTTCCAGTAAAAGCACCCGACAAGTGCTTGTGGAAAAAGGTAAAAACAGGCTGACTATCTGCTTTCCGCAACAATATACCGAGAAATCGTTCCGCACAGCCACCGATAGTTACCTGGACGAGCTGGCAAGTCAGTGGAAAAAAACAGGCGGTAAAATTGTCGTTACAGGGCACACCGATTTCGTTGGAAGTGCCGACGCCAATTATGAAGTAGGCATGGAGCGCGCACAGAACATTCGCGACATGCTAAAAAGCAGGGGAATCCCGGCATCCAAAATCACCTGCACTTCGGAAGGTGAGGACATGCCGCGAGCAGATAACGACACACCTTACGGACGTTTTCAGAACAGACGTGTAGAGGTTGTCATCAAAAAATAGTGATAATACCGCTTCAAACCGCAGGATAATCTTTTTTATGAGTCAGTTGATTTTATTCGACTTTGCCAACGGCGCTTTTACGCAACATGCTCTCGAGATTCTGGCCATGTTGCTCGGATCTTTCGCCATAGGAGTCTGGCTGGGCTGGGCTGTCTGGGCCAGATACAAATTCCAGATTGATCAAAAAGAGCTCGACAACCAAAGCAATCTTGCAACCGTTAGTGCGCTTAGGGAGGAAATCAGGACTGTCCGTGAAAAGATAGCCGCCTCCGATGCCGAGTGCGCCTCCCTTAATGAGAAAAATGCCATACTGACCCGTGATAACAGGATGCTGGATCAGGAACGCCAGAGTCTGGAAAATAAACTCGCCGAGTTGTATGCCGAGAAAAGAAAAGTTGACACAGAACTTGCCCTGTCACATACTGTGGCTCTCGCTTCAGGGCCCGGGTCAGTCGCGCTGGAACTCCCGGATTCATTTCAGGAACAAGGCGTAGTTCCTCCCGAAACGGCAGGAACTACCACCGCTTCAGCCACTGATAACACCGGAAATGCCGAAGAAGTACAGGAAATGCCACTTCCTCATCTGGATAACGAGCCTCAACAGACCAGGCAGGTAGTTTTTCTGGAAGAAACTGATAATGACTCATCGGCTGACGCACCCGCCGAACAGCCCTCTTCGGTATTCGCAGCTCCGGCAGATGCTGCTGAACCGGTACCGGTAACAGCCCATGCACCTGATGTACACGATGATTTGACAGTGATTGAAGGTATAGGGACCAAAATTCAGATGCTGCTCAATCAATACGGTATTTACACGTATCAGCATCTGTCAGAAACAGAAGTTGCCCGTTTGAGCGAAATTCTGGCCAAGGCTGGCCCTCAGCTGGCCATGCACAACCCGGGCACCTGGCCCTCTCAGGCCAAACTGGCCGCCGATGGCCAGTGGGATACGCTCACGGCCATTCAGGGGTTTTTGAAAGGGGGTAAAAAACCGACGCTTTAACACTGCGTTGTGTTGCTGTTCTGTTCTGTTTCCCTTAACTTTGCAGCGAAAATGCATTTGCCGTTAAGAGCTTGTTCAGGATTCTCTCACCGAGTCAAAAACGGCTCATTTTTCGCCATTTTTCAGTTACGTAGTACCGGCTATGCGCCTTCAAAAACGCAAAAACTGACAAAAAATCAGCCTGTTTTTGCCAACGGCAGAGAATCCTGAACAAGCTCTAATACACTGCACACACACGCTATGAAAAAAACCCACATCATTGCCATTCTTGTTATTGCCGCAGCTGTGTCTATTCTGATTTCTGCGAGCAAAGACGTTACAACTTACGCCAATTTCGCTCAGGCCTCCCAGAGCGGCGACCGTGTCAAGTTGGTCGGTACACTGGTGAAGGACCAGCCAGTTGACTACGACCCGGTAAAAAACCCCGACTTCCTCTCTTTCTGGCTGCGTGACGAGGCCGGACTGGTAAAAAAAGTGGAGTTGCACGCTGCCAAACCTCAGGACTTTGAACGCTCGGAATCTATTGTTCTCACCGGTGAAATGTCCGGTGAAGTGTTCCAGGCCTCCGAAATGCTGCTGAAATGCCCTTCCAAGTACAAGGACCAGGAAGTATATGTCAGGGAAAAAGGAAGTTGATTTTTACGGATCAAACAGATTTGATTCAACAAGAGCTTGCTCAGGATTCTCTTACCGAGTCAAAAACGGCTCATTTTTCGCCATTTTTCACCTTTTTTCAGTTACGTAGCACCGGCTATGCGCCTTCAAAAACGCAAAAACTGACAAAAAATCTGCCTGTTTTTGCCAACGGCAGA
>Ga0172373_10003449_pt1 | contig 23148 bp, 20 predicted proteins | sample Lak10m_2_FD_114546 | JGI IMG/M metagenome (GOLD analysis project Ga0172373, IMG submission 114546) | Freshwater microbial communities from Kabuno Bay, South-Kivu, Congo - kab_092012_10m | ecosystem: Environmental > Aquatic > Freshwater > Lake | place: Democratic Republic of the Congo...
ATTGAATTCTTGACTTCCAAAAATACCTTTCATTGGTTCTAACTGAGGAATTGTATAGTCCAAAATTAAAATTTATCGCGTAGATTTGTAGTATATAAAATTGAAATGCCAAGAGCAAAAAAAATTAGTGAGTCAGAACTTTTGTGCAGAGCAATTGTTGAGGGGATGCAGGAAAACAAAGCAAAAGAAATTGTTGTGTTGGATTTAAGACATTTATCAAGTGCCGTTTGTGATTTCTTTGTAGTTTGTAGTGGAGAGTCTAGCACTCAAGTAGATGGTATTAGCAATGCCGTTACTCGCTTCACCAGAAAAACTTTAAAAGAAAAACCTTGGCATATTGAAGGAAAAACCAATAGCGAGTGGATTCTTTTGGATTACATTTCTGTTGTTGCACATATATTCTACAAGGATGCGCGTTATTTTTATCAAATTGAAGATTTGTGGTCAGATGCCAAAAGAGAGGATATTCCAAATATAGATTAAACAAACATTTATGTCAGACGAGAAAAAAAAACTTTCATTTTCCATTTATTGGATATACGCCCTGCTCGGGGTTGGATTAATTGCTTTTCAATTGTATTACAATTCTAGCAGTTCCGTTGTCATCAAAAACAAACAATCGCTTTACACGCTCTTGGAACAGAAAGGAATTGAAAAGATTACCATAGTTAACAAAGAAAAAGCAGAATTTGAGCTAAATGATACCGGAAAAAAATACCTTAAAGGAAAAGATGGGGAGTTCAAAGAAATGGCTCAGAGCATTGAAAAAAATGGAGCAGAGAAAAATGTCGTATTTGAATTAGAGGATATTGGTAGTTATGACAACTTTGAAAACGAGTTAAAAGAAAAGCAATTTTCAAATTATGAGAATAAAAAGGAAACAAACTATTTAGGCGTAATATTAAGTTACTTATTGCCGTTTGTAATAATTATAGCCATTTGGATTTTTGTCATGCGAAGAATGTCTGGTGGTGGAGGTGGAGGTGGCGGAAGCCAAATCTTTAATATTGGAAAATCAAGAGCTCAGGTATATGAAAAAGGGAAGTCAACCAACGTTACCTTTCAAGATGTGGCAGGACTTCAAGGAGCTAAAGAAGAAATTGAAGAAATCGTTGAATTCTTAAAAAACCCGAAGAAATACACTGAATTAGGGGCAAAAATCCCAAAAGGAGCTCTATTAGTTGGCCCTCCTGGGACAGGAAAAACATTACTAGCCAAAGCCGTTGCTGGCGAAGCTAAAGTGCCTTTTTTCTCACTGTCAGGATCTGATTTCGTAGAGATGTTTGTAGGTGTTGGAGCATCTCGCGTTCGTGACCTTTTCAAACAGGCAAAGGAAAAAGCACCGTCCATTATTTTTATTGACGAAATAGACGCTATTGGTCGAGCTCGAGGTAAAAACAATGGTTTTAATTCCAACGACGAGCGTGAAAACACCTTGAATCAATTGCTTACCGAAATGGATGGATTTGGAACCAATTCCGGGGTCATCATTCTCGCTGCTACCAACAGAGCGGATGTTTTGGATAGCGCACTTTTAAGAGCGGGTCGTTTTGACAGGCAGATTTATGTCGACATGCCAGATTTAAATGAAAGAAAAGAAATTTTCCATGTTCACCTGAAGCCGCTCAAACTTGACAAAGCCATTGATATCGACTTTTTAGCAAAACAAACTCCTGGTTTTTCCGGGGCAGACATTGCAAATTTATGTAATGAGGCTGCATTAATTGCGGCAAGAAAAGATAAAAAAGCAGTTGAAAAACAAGACTTTCTTGATGCGGTAGACAGAATAATTGGCGGTTTAGAAAAGAAGAATAAAATTATTACCAAAGATGAAAAACGGACCATCGCATTTCACGAAGCAGGTCACGCCACAATTTCTTGGTTGTTAGAACATGCATATCCTTTAGTAAAGGTAACCATTGTCCCAAGAGGTCAATCGCTAGGTGCAGCATGGTATCTTCCAGAAGAGCGAAGTATAACCACCACCGAACAAATTCTTGATCAAATTTGCTCTGCGCTGGGTGGAAGAGCTGCGGAACAATTGGTCTTTGGAAAAATAAGTACTGGGGCACTTTCAGACTTAGAAAAGGTCACCAAACAGGCCTATGCCATGGTTTCAATTTACGGTTTAAATGAACGTTTGGGTAATATTTCATTTTACGATTCACAAGGTAGAGATATGTTTACAAAACCGTATTCAGACGATACGGCGAAAGTTATTGACGAAGAGGTAAGTAAATTAATTGAATTTCAATATACCAGAGCACTTACTATTCTAAACGAAAATCAAGACAAATTAACTCTTTTGGCTGAACGGTTATTGAGTAATGAAGTAATTTTTAAAGAAGATTTAGAGGAGATTTTTGGAAAAAGACAATGGGAACCAGTAATTCAAGAGGAAGTTGAAGTTGATGAGGAGTCCAATGAGAAAAAAATCACCGAAGTTTCAAATTCAACTGATGATATCGTTAGCGACTCAGATTTTGACAGTGCTGAAAGTACTGATGATGCTAGTAAAGAAGAGGAGAAACCAGGACAAGAGGAATAATGTTGATCGTATACCGAACTACTGACGTATTTCAATTCGAACAGATTAAATTACTTCTTGATGCTGCAGAAATTACCTTTCAAACGAAAAATACAGTTGCATCGATGTACAATAATTTTGGGTCCTATGAAATATACGTATCTTCGCAACACGAACTATTCGCTAAAGAAATAATTGAAAATGCCTTTAAGTAATCTTGCTCAACGTTCAATTACAGGATTTTTCTTTGGTTTAATCATAATTTCTTCCTGTTTTGCACCTCTAATTTGGCAAGTATTGTTGTATGGAATTATAATGATTCTTGGTCTCAACGAGTTCATTTCTTTTTTTAAAGAAGATAAATCCGTACAACTTGATTCAATTTCGGCATATTTTCTACAGGGATTAATTTATCTTATAATATCAAGCACCTTTTTCTTTGATATTGACATAGCCTTAACGTGGGTAATTGTACCGATCATCTTTTTGGTAATTATCAATGAACTTTGGAGAAATATCGGAAATCCAATTCTGAATATTTCAACCCTACTATTTGGCGTAGGTTATACACTCATTCCATTTATAATGATTATTTCTCTTGGAAAATTATCAATAGACGAGCAAGTAAATTTCCCATTGGTTCTCGGAATGTATTTGCTTATTTGGACGAATGACACTTTCGCTTATTTTTCAGGACGATTTTTTGGTAAAAACCCTCTTTTTTCGCGTATTTCTCCCAAAAAAACATGGGAAGGAACCATTGGTGGAGTTGTTTTCACCATTGGTGTAAGTTTGATTTTAGCTGCCACAACAAAAGAATTTTCTTATTCATTTTGGCTAGTTGCTGCTTTAATTACCGCGCCAAGCGCAATATTAGGAGATTTATTGGAGTCTCTTTTTAAAAGAAGTGTGAACGTTAAAGATTCAGGTTCGATTTTACCGGGACATGGGGGAATTTTGGATCGATTTGACGCTGTTTTATTTACAGTTCCTTTCTTTTATTTTTGGTCATTGTTTTATCTTCACTATATTGCATCATGAAATTTCATAGAGAGGGATTTGGTATTATGACTATTTCAGCGATATTATTCGCATTGGGTAGTTTAATGAATTATTATTTTTTGTTCTGTATTCCTATTTTATATTGGATTATACAGTCTTTACTTATTATTCTATTTTATTTGATTATCCAATTTTTTAGAATTCCAAATCGGGTAAGTCCGTTTGGAGATAATGATATCGTTTGTCCGGCAGATGGAAAGGTGGTCGTAATTGAGGAAACAACAGAAAATGAGTATTTTAATGATCGACGCATTCAAGTCTCTATTTTCATGTCACCATTGAACGTTCATGCTAATTATTATCCCATTTCTGGCCTCGTAGAATTTGTAAAATACCATAAAGGATTGTTTTTGGTAGCATGGCATCCAAAAAGTTCAACTGACAACGAGCGATCAACTGTTGTTGTAAAACATGCGAATGGTCATGCCGTGCTTTTTAGACAAATTGCTGGAGCTTTAGCGAGAAGAATTTGCTTCTACAGTGAAAAAGGTCAAAATGTCCAACATAGCGAAGAATTTGGTTTTATAAAATTTGGCTCTCGCGTGGATGTTTTCTTACCCTTAGGTACGAAAATTGATGTTAAAATAGGTGAAAAAGTTAAAGCGAAACTTACACGCTTGGGAACGTTTCAATAATTCATTATCTTTACAAAAAATAGCGCTATGAAAAAATTAGTTTTAGTATTCGCCTTAACTGCATTTGTTGGTTCTATGGCAACGACTTCTTTTGCTGCAGCAAACGGAGTTGAGTTCGTTAAGAAAAATGACGACAAGAAAAAGAAAAAGAAGAAAAAAGCCAGTTGTGCAGCTGAGAGCAAATCTTGTTCTTCAACACAACAAAAATCTTGCTGTCAATCTAAGAAACAGTAATTCGATTTTTCTCAAATTAAAAAGTCCCGATTGCTCGGGACTTTTTTTATTTCAACAATCTTCTTAAAATCTTTCCTACATTCGATTTAGGCAATTCATCTCTGAATACTACTTCACGAGGAACCTTGTATCCGGTCAATAATTTCCTGCTTTCTGCGATGACCTCTTCCTCTGTTAGATTGGGGTCTTTTTTAACAACAAAAGCTTTAACATATTCTGTTCCATCTGGATTTTTCTCACCGCGAACTCCAACTTCTAATACCTTGCTATTTTCGGAAATTGCTTTTTCAACTTCATTTGGATAGACATTAAATCCAGAAACCAAAATCATTTCTTTTTTTCTATCCACTATTTTAAAGAATCCATCTTCCTCCATTATACCAACGTCGCCTGTCAAGAAAAAGTCTCCAAGCATACACTTGGCTGTTTCATCGGGACGATTCCAGTATCCTTTCATCACTTGTGGTCCTTTTATACCGATCTCACCGGGTTCACCAACTCCAACCTCTTTTCCGTTGTCATCAAACAATTTAATTTCTGTATTCGGCAATGGAAGGCCAATAGAACCTCTTCGGTGTGTGCCGTTAATAGGGTTAATTGTAGCAGCTGGGCTTGTCTCAGATAAACCATATGCTTCGAGTAAAGGACTTTTGGTTAACTTTTCCCAACGCTCTGCAACGGCATCTTGCACGGCCATACCCCCACCCAAGGATAATTTCAATTTTGAAAAATCCAATTGCTGAAAAACTTCCTGATTGAGCAATCCAATGAATAACGTATTCACTCCTGTCAAAATTGAAAAAGGATTTTTCTTTAAGTCCTTGCAGAAGGACTTCATGTCTCTTGGATTGGTAATTAATACATTAACAGCACCATATCTAAAAAACACAATGCAATTCGCTGTGAGAGCAAAAATGTGGTACATCGGTAGCGCTGTAATGATTGTATCCTCACCATCTTTAAAATCATGTCCTATCCAAGCTTCAACTTGTTGTACGTTAGCGCACAAATTCCCATGAGACAAAGACGCCCCTTTTGAAACTCCAGTTGTACCTCCCGTATATTGTAAAAATGCCAAGTCATCCCAAGCAATTTGAACTGAATTTCCCTTCTTACCTTTGTTCTCCTTTAAAATATTTTTCAATGAAATGGCTGAAGGGAGGGAATACGAGGGTACCATTTTTTTAATTTTCCTAACCACGAAATTGGTTATCGTACCTTTTAAACCTCCAAGCATGTCGCCAATTGAAGTAACAATTACCGTTTCAATAGCTGTATCCTTTAAAATACTTTCCAAATTACTGGCGAAATTCTCCAAAATAATAATTGCCTTTGCTCCTGAATCCTTATATTGATGGCGCATTTCTTCTGCCGTATAGAGCGGATTCGTATTAACAATAACCAAACCTGCTTTCAGACAAGCAAAAATTGTGATTGGAAATTGCAACAAATTTGGCATCTGTAAAGCAATTCTATCTCCTTTTTTAAGACTGGTCTTATTTTGAAGGTACCAAACCAAACTGTCAACATGGGCATTTACTTGGTTAAAGGTCAGGCTAACATCCATGTTTTTGAATGCAACTTTGTTTCCGAATTTAGCCACTGCCTCATCAAAAATAGAGACTATATTATCATACCTATCAAGCGAAATTGAACGATCAACAAATTCTGGGTAACTTTTAAACCAAGGAAAATCTGACATAATTATTATTTTAATAAAACCGAGAACTAAAGATAAGAATAAAACACTTTCACCAACATGAAACAAGCATGAATTTCATAAATTTAATTAATATTGTTTATAAATTTACCTCAATAGAAAATAGGCAATCAGAACCAATGTAATTAGGGAGACTATATTTAGAACAAAACCAACCCTCACCATTTGATGCATGCGAATTCTTCCTGAAGAAAAAACAATTGCGTTTGGAGGTGTGCCAACAGGAAGCATAAACGCACAACTCGCGGCTAAGGTTAATGGTAAACAAAGTTGTAATACTGGAATACCTTGTTCCACACAGAAAGCACCTATGATAGGAACAAACAGTGTCACAAGGGCTAGATTTGACATTATTTCAGTAACAAAAATCGCAATAAACACCACTACAAGCAATAGAATAAAAATACTTTCATTGGCATATGTGCTAAACGCACTTGTTAAACTCGTGACAACTCCATTCTTCTCAAATATTGCTGCCAAGGCTAAACCACCGCCAAAAAGTAACAAAATTCCCCAAGGAAGTTTCTCTGTATCTTTCCATGATAATAAATACCCTTTTTGTTTACTATCAGGAATGATGAACATAAGAATTGCACCAAGAATTGCTGGTCCTTCGTCTTTATAAGAAAACCCTATCCATTCGGAAATCAATTCTCGAAATGACCAAAATACAACGACCAATAAAAAAATGACAATTGCTTTAATTTGTTCGGTTGTCCATGGGGATTTTTTAAGACTGAAATCGTGCTGATCATCTCTTTCTTTGCCCAGGAGACCATAAAAATATAAGTACATCAGCAACATTATAACCAGACTTACAGGTACTCCTATTTTCATCCAATCCCAAAATGAAATAGACACATTGAAATTTTGTTCTACAATCGCAGCCATTTGGGTATTTGGCGGAGATCCTACTAACGTTGCCATTCCTCCTATACTCGCCGAATATGCAATTGAAAGCATCAGAAACAAAGAAAATTTCGAATCTTGATGTTGTTTAGGCATCGATTGAATTACAGCGATTGCCATTGGTAACATCATGAGCGTTGTAGCGGTATTTGAAATCCACATGCTTAGCAAACCTGTGCTCAAAATAAATCCTAATAATACTTTAGGTTTTTCGTCGCCTACGACCGCAATTATTCGTCTGGCTATTTGTTCGTGGACACCCCATTTCTCTAATCCTAGTGCCATTACAAACCCTCCAAAAAACAAAAAAACGTTGCTATTTCCATAGGAAAGAGCCACATCATTTGGAGTAAGCAGGCCCATTGGCACCGCAAGTAAAATTGGCAACAAAGCCGTCACATAGATAGGGATGATCTCGAAAACCCACAAAAAAATCATCAATCCACCAAGAAGGAAACTGAGTTCTAACTTGGTTTTGAAAATAACAGACAAGAAAAGAAATGTTAAAGACATAACCACTAATAAATAGTGTTTGAATGTCTTTAACGAATTCTCTTGGTTAAGCATTTATTTGATTCAAGGCATCGACAAACTCATCTACCCTTGCATCGAAAATTTCATTTATTTCTCTGAAATCCGATTTCGTTTTAGCTTGATTAATTTTAGTCATCATAGCATTATAAAACCCGACAGCTTCGTCAATAATTTTGTCACATCTTTCAACCAAATCAGGATTTTGCTCTTCTAAATAGATACATTCATCAATCACGTCAGCCAAAATAAATTGGTTAATCTTCTTTTTTAAGTCGCGTCTACTTGCCATAGTTATTGTTTTTCGTACAAACGTACACAGAATTTACTATTATTAAGTGTATAAAATTCACTTTCCGGTTCAACATTCAAGAGTAATTTAAATGAATGGTCATTATCTATCTCTTTAAGTGGTACTCCATGTTCATTTGGTCCAAAATGTCCATCCCAAACAATTAAATCTCCTTTTTTTGCATTTTTCCAATCCCATAAATTTGCAGCCTTATCTGAGTCGAAAGGATCTTTTTGCAATTTGAAAAGTATGTAAGGATGTCCTGTAAATAATTTTCTGTTGTCCCAAATTTCATTCGTTTTAAAGTCACTAATGAAATCATCAATCGTTACCTCTTCAACCCCTTTAGGGGGAAATATTTCAATTTCTTGCAGGGGGAATAAGCGTATAACAAAAGGAAGCAGAATCACATGAGCCCAAAATACGAAGCGAGCTCGTTTATTTTGCAAGTTAACATATTTATTTTCCAAAAACTCCATCTCCTTAACAATGAGTAAAGCCGCTGGAACACCTATCACAAACATCACTCTAAGTAACCCCAAAGATGCCCACATGCCTAACCACCAAAGTACGACATGCGCTAAAAAATATCCCCAAAAACTCCCCAATATTATCCAAAACCAAAACTGTTCGTTTAGATTCCAAGAATGAGTTGAAAATATTTTCTTCAAATTTGGGAACAATCTGATAGACTGAGAGACGAGAAGGATAAATACAAACCCGAAAATCGGAATGGCTGCAATAAAAAAATGATAGAATGTACCACTTCCATACACTGTAATATCTGTGTGTATATATGGATTTGCCTGAAATATCCAGAGAGGTAATCCTGTCATGGCATAGCCAATACTATTAAACAATAATGTGCCTATCAATAGAAATGGAATGTACTTTTTACGATTACTAAGTACATAGAAAATAAGAACCAATAGTAGCATTACAAAACCTTCACTTCGCGCAAAAGGCATAAAGCTAAGTGACAACGAAGCCAACATCCATCTTTCTTTTAACGCCAAATAAATAAATCCAATTAGAAAAAGTGAACACAAGGGTTCGGTAAGACTTGAAATTGAATTTCCAATAACTATGGGTGTGAGTAAGTACAACCAGGAAACCCAAATTGGATTCTTCATCTTGAGGTGTTCGGCAATTCGGTATGCCAAAAGTGCATTCAGAAATATGAGGAGAATATTTACAAGAACCACCATTTTGAATCCCAAAACGGCAAATGGAGACATTAAAATATTAAACATGGGTTTTCCCCATTGATCCATCAACAAAGTTGGATATTCCCATGAAAATCTTGAGATATGGTAATGAGAAATTGTATCTGCTCCACCATTGAACCCATCGGCAATAAGAAAATTCAATAAATAAAGTAACACGATAGCTCCTGAGAACAAATGTGAATTGGTCATAAATTTCATAGGCCCAAAGTTAAAAAAAAGCCATTTAGTCAGTCTCCTTTACCGTTAAATGTCTATGATTTTTGTATTGAAAATGAAAACATTGAACAATCTTAGATTATGCTATGTACCTTTGCCGCATGCAATATGCTCGCATCGTTCTCAAAAAAGATAAAGACCATTCTTTACGTCGAAAGCATCCCTGGGTTTTTTCAGGCGCTATTGACTTGATTGATGAGGAATTACAAGACGGTGATTTGGTTTGTGTCTTAGATTCAAAAGAGAACCTTTTGGGTGTTGGTCATTTCCAACATGCTACAATAGCAGTAAGAATGCTATCTTTTGAAAATTCTGTAATTAACAGTGATTTCTTTTATTTAAAACTTCAACAAGCATTTGCTACTCGAATTTCACTTGGATTGCTCTCCAAAACAAATTCAATTTTTCGCATTTGTCATGGTGAGGGAGATGGCTTACCTGGATTAATTGTTGACTTCTATGGAGGAGTGGCCGTTGTGCAATGTCATACATTAGGAATGTACAAGCAATTAACTGCGATTAAAGAAGCGCTGATTAAAGTTATTGACAAAGAATTAGTTGCCATTTATTGTAAATCAAAAGAAGCACTTCATGGCATTGATGGAGTTGAAGATGGCTACCTCCACGGATCTTGCTCTGTTCCACATGCAGCTATGGAAAATGAAATTCTATATCATATCGATTGGATAAACGGACAAAAAACTGGATTTTTCATTGATCAAAGAGAAAACAGAAACTTACTTGGCAGGTATGCTACAAATAAAAAAGTTCTAAATACATTTTGCTATTCTGGAGGTTTCAGTCTTCAAGCACTTTGGCAAGGAGCTACGCTCGTTCATTCTTTAGATTCCTCGAAAAAGGCAATTGAACTTACGGAACAGAACCTGAAATTAAACTCTTACAAAGGAACTCACATTTCGGTAATCGCTGATGCTATGGAATACATCAAAGATCTTCCGGAAGATTTTGATATCATTGTGTTAGATCCGCCAGCGTTTGCCAAGCACCGCGATAAAAGGCACCAAGCAATTCAAGGATATAAGCGACTAAATGCATATGCCATTCGGCAAATAAAACCAGGTGGAATTATTTTCACTTTTTCGTGTTCGCAAGTGGTGGACAAGGCTTTATTCACACATACCATAATAGCGGCAGCTATTGAAGCGGATAGAGAAGTGAGAATCCTTGAACAATTGCATCAACCAGCTGATCACCCAATCAGAGCCTTTCATCCCGAGGGAGAGTACTTAAAAGGTCTTATAATTCAAGTTTTATGATACTGGAGTATAGTTACAAGCAGATATTAAAAGTAGCGATACCCATGATGATTTCGGGTTTTATTCAATCGATAGTAATGATTACGGATTCGGCTTTTATTAGTCGCTATTCTACGGAGGCTTTCGATGCAGTAGGAAATGGAGGTCTCGCTTATATTACTATGTACATGTGTCTTTTGGGAATGGGGGATGGTTCACAAATCATCATTGCAAGAAGATTCGGTTCTAATCAAGCGTCACGAATAGGCAGAGTTTTTGGAACTTCCGTAATAACTAATTTACTTTTGGCCATACTCTTGTTTGTCATCTTATACTTTGTAATGCCTCCACAAATTTTAGCTTATTCTAAAAATCAAACGATTGCTTCATTACAAGGTCAATTTATTCAAATTAGAAGTTTCGCGTTGTTTTTTGCATTTGTAACAGTTTCAATACAAGCGTTTTTCCTCGCGAAAGGAAAGACCTGGGTAGTATTGATTTCTGCATTAATTACGGCCTTGAGTAACGTATTGTTAGATTACACCCTAATATTCGGTAAACTCGGAATGCCAGAAATGGGACTTGAGGGAGCTGCTTTAGCCTCAACATTAGCAGATGGTATGGGTATGCTTTTCTTACTGATCTTCTTATTGTTTTCAGAAGATGCCAGGTCGTTAAAATTATTTCGACATTTTTCATTTAATTTACGTTCAATGAAAGAGTTGCTCAAGGTGGGAAGTCCTCTTATGTTACAAGGATTTTTAGCCCTCGCAACATGGACGTTGTTTTTTACTTGGCTTGAAAGAAAAGGGCAATTTGACTTAACAGTATCTCAAAACATCCGCTCAATCTATTTCTTAGCATTTGTTCCCATATGGGGATTTGCTGGGACAACTAAAACTTATATTTCACAATATTTGGGCGCGAAGAGATATGACGAAATCCCAAAAATTCAACGGCGAATTCAAATACTCACGGTAGGTTTTTTATTAATTAGTTTTCATGGTGCCATACTTTATCCTGAAACACTTATTCAATTAATCAATCCAGAAGAGGTCTATTTGGAAAAAAGTGCAGAAATTCTTCAGTTTATTGTAGGTTCAATACTTATTTTCGGTTTTGTATCCGTATATTTTCAAACGATTCATGGTTCTGGAAATACACTTCATTCGATGTTAATAGAATTAACAACAGTAATAATTTATTCTATCGCAAGCTATTTTTTAATCGTTTCATGGGAAGTGGATGTTTTTTGGATTTGGACAGTGGAGTATATATACTTTATTTCCCTAGGAGCTCTTTCTATTGGCTACCTAAAAACGTTTAACTGGAAAAATAAAAAGGTTTGATATGAGAATTGTTTTCATGGGTACGCCAGACTTTGCGGTTGGGATTTTAAATGCTCTACTTGATAGCAAACATGAAGTAATCGGAGTCGTAACAGCTGCTGACAAGCCAGCAGGAAGAGGCCTTCAACTGCGTCAAAGTGCCGTGAAAGAACGTGTTGCACCATTGAATATCCCAATCTTGCAACCCGAAAAACTGAAGGACACTCAGTTTCTTTATGAACTAAACAAATTAAATGCGGATCTTTTTGTGGTGGTGGCTTTTCGAATGTTACCAAAAGAAGTTTGGGAAATGCCTAAAAGAGGTACCATTAATTTACATGCCTCTCTTTTACCAAAGTATAGGGGTGCTGCACCAATTAATTGGGCAATAATAAATGGTGAAAAAGAAACGGGTGTCACTACTTTTTTCATTAACGAAGTCATTGATACAGGGAATATTTTATTGCAACATTCTGTTTCAATTGGCGAAATGACTACCGCCGGAGAGTTACACGACGAACTTATGACTGTTGGTGCAAAACTTACGGTAGAAACATTGGATAAATTGGAGGAAGATTCCTTAAAATCAATTCAACAAGATGAAAATATTGCAAGAAATGCCCCGCATGCACCTAAAATTTTTAAAGAAACTTGTGAGATTAACTGGGAAGAAGATTTTACGATTGTTCAGCAAAAAATTCGAGGGCTTTCTCCTTATCCTGCTGCTTGGTGTCGTTTAACGAACATTGAAAAAAGCAGTATTACTACTTTTAAGATATTTGATGCAGCACTTTTAAATGAATCTCATTCAAAAATATTGGCTCGTCAGGATGCTTTGATTTTTCCATGTAAAAACGGGAGTGTTCTCGTGCGCACTATACAGCAAGAGGGAAAACGAAAAATGTCTGTTAAAGAATGGTTGGCTGGAAATAATCCGAATGATTGGGTTTACTCCTAGGATTAAAAATCTACGTCGTCTTTTTCATTCTCACTGTCTTCTTCGCTGTAATCCACATTAAACGTAAATCCAAAAACGATCGGAGCAATGTTTGGTGCAGCGTCTGAATGAAACAAATTCGTTAAATTATAGGAGCCGTAAACACCAAGAGCTCCATAACCGATTCTAAGCATAGCTTCCAAATTCCAAAGATTACTGTGAAACTTTTTATTGTCGGTCAATGTGTTATTAAAACGATCGCCATCTGCATATTTACCTCGAATATTATAATTGGCGTACATTCGTATACCTCCTACAACACCTGCTGCTAAATAAAAAGACTTTTTTTCACGCTTATTCGTAGAAAAATCAAGAAGTAAAGGAACTTGAAAATACCCAAGGTTTAATCTCGAACTTCTCACCTCTGCTGATGGATCAAGCAAGGTTGGATTACCCATCGCTAAAGAGACACTCGTATCACTGGATAATAATGTGTATTTATCATCGAAGGTAAAGGTTTTGAAATTGATCCCCAGGCCAGTTGTAAGACCTAAATACTGCTTGAAAATTGGTAATTTATATTCATAAATATTCAGGCTAAACGAAGAAGACTGAACGATGTTGTTTTTCCATTCATCACTTCTACCCGTAGTCATCATTCCGTAATCCATTCCTGCCCATTGTGCATTGTACATGTTTTGTGAAAGGACCGTAAAATTAGTGGCTGCAAGAAACAGTAAACAAAGATATTTTCTCATAAGATTCAATTAAGTGTTTTAAAAATAACGATTAAAATCCAATTAAAATTCTACCCATTAAATTAAATCCAGCCTGTGGGTAATAAAAATTTTCTGTTATGGTCTCTCCACCATAAATGTAAGAAAAAGTATACCCATTATTTTCATACATGGCATTGAAAATATTATTGAGTTGAACACCAAGAAGCACTTGCTTGGACCAGTTGGTGGTTAATTGGTAATTCAACATAACATTGGTGAAAGTGAATGGATTAATGCTTCTTGATTTGGCCGATGTATTATCTAAAAACTGTCTACCTACATATTTCGTCATCCATTGAATTGTTAAATTTTCAATTGGCATAAGTTTAAACCCTGCATTTCCTGTAAGGTTCGGGGAGAAAGCTAAATCTGTTTTTTCATGCAAAATTTGAGCTTGACCTCCATTATCGTAATCGTCAATAAACTCAGTAAATGAAGCTATTTTGTTTGCACTCAAAGTAAGCGCACCTTGAACCGAAATAAAAGACCTCAACCGAGCACTACCTATTAATTCGATTCCCGCACGATAACTATCCTTGACATTTGTTCTCGTGTAACCCCCAACATCGTTAATTTGACCAGTCAAAATGAGTTGATTGTTGTAATCCATAAAGTATCCGTTCAAGGTAATTGAACTATTCTTTTCACGATATTGATAGCCTAATTCAATATCTGTTAAAGACTCATGTTTTGGCCGGTTCTCGGGCGTTGATTCTCTAAAATCTCTGCGTATAGGCTCGCGATTGGATCGAGCAATATTTGCAAAAAGTTGTTGTTTGCTGTCAAGAGTATAATTTACTGACATTTTAGGATTGAAAAAATGAAATGGCACTACTTGTTGTAAATCAACTAGATTACCATTTACCTCATCAATACCGAGAAACTGATAATGAACGAATCTATATTGCATATCGAAACCAAGTGTTAAGTTCTGCGTCAGGTATGTACTCGTTTTCAAATAGTGGCTAGTCTCCGTCTTTTGTGCATTGTTATCGTAATACCTGTCGCGTATTTCACTAGAGGATGCAAACCTTGCCCAAACGATTTCCCCAAAATGTGCTCCTAAATATGTATTTGTCGCGCCTCCAAATACTAAGTAAGTCTTTAAGTTGTTAAGTTGACCATTAATTGAATATACAGCTCCCACAAAGTGATTATCCAACCACCGTCTTCTTATCAAATCTGTGGATGTTACCGTATCTTGCCCAAGAATTACATTGGATAAACCATAATTCGAAAGCTCATCCCCCTTGCGGTACTGTTCATAAAAGCCTCTTCCATAGGTATAATGCCCTGCTACATTTAGATACCATCCACCATTGAAGCGGTGGTTCAAGTGAAGTTGGTAATTGTCTTGTTGGTAATTATCCACTTCGTTCTCGTAGGTATAAAAGTTATAAGTTCTGCCGGAATTTAATAAATTAGCTCTATCTGCAGAGTCCAGGTAATTTCTGTCTGCATAAGCATTCATTGCATTAATGTCTCCATTTATTCTGCTTTCCGGGGTGCCATACCAAGCTTGATACGTTACTTCTTTACCACTAAAAGCTATTGCTTTAATAACCGTTCTTTCACCAACATAAGCACCAGCAAGGTAATAGGAACTTAAATCAGAACTTGCTCTGTCTAAATAACCATTTGATTTTATCCGCGACAACCTCATTTCCATGGAAAATTTGTTGTTTAGTAATCCCGTTCCTGCTTTGATCGTATTTTTCATTGTCCGAAAGGATCCAAAGGAATTGTCAACTTCTGCAAATGGTTCATTGCTAATGTTATTTGTTTTGATATTGACACTTGCTCCAAAAGCACCAGCTCCATTTGTGGAAGATCCTACTCCTCTTTGAAGTTGCAGGTTCTCAACAGAAGAAGCTAAATCCGGCATGTTAACCCAATAGACATCGTGCGATTCTGGATCATTGACCGGAATACCATTAATGGTAACATTAATTCTTGAAGCATCTACTCCCCTGACACGAATTCCCGTGTAACCAACTCCCGCTCCAGCATCTGAAGTTGTAACCACAGATGGGTTTTCTTCTAGTAGAAATGGAATATCTTGACCGAAATTTTTCTTTTTAAATGAAGAAATAGTCGACGACGACTTTGTGGCATTTTGACGCAATGCATTTACTGATATTTCCTCAAGGTTTCGGGTTTTTGTGAACATTGTGACTTCAATACTTCTATTCAAATCTGCTTTGGATGCACTATAAAATTGCTCATTGTAACCATTCAAATTGAAAAACAAGGTCCAATTTTCTTCAGGGATTCTTAGGTTCTTCAGTACAAATCCACCTGATAAATCGGTAAAGGTTTGGTATTGATAATCCTTAAAAGTAATTTGAACGGCTGGTAGCCCTTTCCCACTTGCATCACGCACAGTTCCGTAAAGGTTAATTTGTGCCGCAGCATCAATGGCAACTAAACTACAAATGAGTAATCCAATAATTCTTGTTTTCATTCGACTATATTAAACAAGAACAAGGGGCTAATTCTTGATGGTTAAACATCTTTAGCGCTTGTCATCTTCCCGCCGCAGGTACTAACCTGATCCGGTTCAATGGGTATAATCTCAGTCTAACTAATTAGACACCCCTTAGAGACACGGTAAAATTAACAATAAATACGAGTGTATGTTCTAGAAAAATATTAAAACGAAAAATAAACCTAATAAACCATTTTAATACTTAAAGATTTATCTTTATCCACCGAGGTTGCACATTGGTCAAAAGTCGGAACAGAGATTACCGGACGGAAGTTGTTGGAAAAGGCAAATGCCTCTGTGGGAATTCCAAACATGTTTTTGTCGCATACTTTATTTGAATTTTCATCATGAAAGGTGCAAACAGCATATTTACCAGGTTTTAAATCCTTAAAGACATGCGTAATCTCTTTTCCATTTGGTTTTAACCTCACCATTTTCAAGGTTTGACCAACCTTTGGAAACTTTTTTGGATCATTATACAGGGCGATTTCTATAAGTCCTTTTTGATTTTCAAGCCCGGTGATTTTTACCGTGAGATCAACTGTTTTTTGAGCCTTCAAGTGATTAATCGAGCAAATAACGAAGAGAAGTAGTAGGATTGACTTCATGTTAAAAATCTGTTTTAAATAATTTATCCATCCAAGGAAAGGTAGAAGAGTAATTTCCTGTCAATTTTGCGTGATGATCATCGTGGTGTCTTGTTTTACTGATAAATGGTATTTTACTCAACACAGGCAACTCAAGATCACTGTGGATATGAATTTCATGGAGATTTCGTAGCAAACCAAAAATCCAAAACGCATAAATGTTTACAGGCATAACGAGCATAAGTGCTCCGAAACCAATTACCGGGCCAAGGGCGCCAATCATCCATTCGAGTGGATGAGCATAAAGATATTCTAACGGAAAAGGTGTTGTAGCGCGATGATGAATGGAATGAATATTCTTCAAAAGAAACTTATTTTGATGCAAGTAGCGATGGTACGCATAAAACCAAATATCATCCAGAACAAACGCAACTAAAACTTGCACTGGAATCACCCACCATTCTGGCCATGACGTTTCAAAGAACTCAAACATTGAGTAGGCCCCAAAAGCAGATAATAAAATGAGTGTAGTTAAATTAAATAAAAATAAAGGCATGCGACTCCAAAATAATCCTTTTTTGTAGGGTTTCGATTGTATGCGGTATTTTGCAAAAAGGTTAGAATTTAATACAACATAGGAATACAGAAATCCAAACGTATTCGAGCCAATTAATAATAACGCGGTACCTATTGCAGCTGTTGTTGCATCCATTAACGTTGAACAAATAAATTATACATTGGTGTTTGCTCTAAACCTGCCTCTCTTTCTTCAAAAATACGAGTAAACCCTTTTGTTTTTAGCAAGGTTTTCATTTGATCTAATCGTCCATTTAGGTCATGAACTTCCACAACCATTGACTTAATAATTGGCCAATGTTCCTCCTTAATCCCGATTAAAACATCCCACTCTGCACCCTCACAATCAATTTTTAACAAATCAATTTTCGAAATATTTTGTTCAGAAATTATATCGGATAAAGGTTTTAGCTCGCATGTCACTTTCTGACTTCCACTGACTAAATATGATGCAATCATTCCAGAAAAGGCTGTTGGAATCCATTTCATCCATTTCATTCCATCAGGTGGGTTTTTCATCGTTCCTTTCACCGCATCTTTGAAAGCACCTGGGTTATCGTCCCATTGTTCAGGATGTAAGGTAGACAAAGCTGGAGTGTTCGGAAAATACGTGAATGTTGCTGAAGCGTTATCCGATGACACCCCACATTGGTGCACATGAAAACGCCCTTGACCGTGAACTTCTGCATTTTTTCGAAGAACACCAGCTATAGCCGGAATCGGTTCAAAACAATGAACTTCGACATTTGAAGCTTTTTGTATTGCTCTGACGCCAAATACACCGATATTTGCTCCAACGTCAAAGACGATATCTCCATCTTTTATTTCAATTCCATTTTGAAGATAACCATCCACATGGTGATCTAACATTTTGGCTTCGGGTTTCCTTAAACAAAAAACCTTGGTTCCGTCGTTAAGAGTCGTTCTATTCATGAGTTTACCGCCTAAATGTAGCCATTTTCTTTTCAAGCAGCATTCTTAAACAGAAAAAAATATTGAATTATCCCAAGAACGGGTATCTATAATCCGTAGGTGGGACAAAGGTTTCTTTAATCGTTCTTGCTGAGGTCCAGCGCAGTAAGTTCATCATTGCACCCGCTTTATCATTGGTTCCAGAACCCCTTGCTCCACCGAAAGGTTGTTGCCCAACCACAGCACCAGTAGGTTTATCATTTATGTAAAAATTTCCTGCTGCGTGCTCAAGTTTCTTGGTGGCTAAATTAATGGCGTATCTATCTTGCGAAAGAATTGAACCTGTTAAAGCATATTCTGATGTTTGATCTAACAAATCAAGTGTCTCCTCGAATTTATCAGCGTCATAGACGAAAACGGTAAGAACAGGTCCAAAAATTTCTTCACACATAGTTCTGAATTTTGGATTGGTTGTAACAATTGTAGTTGGCTCAATAAAATAACCTTTAGATTTATCGTAGTTTCCTCCCGTAATAATTTCTGCATCTGATTGAGTTTTACAATACTCAATGAATCCTGAAATTTTATCAAAGGCTCTTTCGCCTATTACAGCATTTACAAAATTTCCGGTATCTTCAGGAGTGCCCATTTTAAAGGAATTGACTTGTTCGATGTAAATTTTCTTAACATCTGACCATAGATTATTTGGAATGTAGGCGCGAGAAGCAGCGGAACATTTTTGTCCTTGAAATTCAAAAGCACCTCTCGACATTGCTGTGGCTACCTCAGCAGGAACGGCAGATTTATGGGCAATTATAAAGTCTTTTCCACCCGTTTCTCCAACGATTCGGGGGTATCCCCTATATTTATCCAGATTGTCTCCGATTTGTCTCCATAAATTTCTAAATACCTCTGTTGAACCAGTAAAATGTAATCCGGCAAAATCCTTGTGTTTAAAAATGACTTCGCCAGCGATTTGACCACTTACAGTAACCATGTTAATTACACCATCCGGAAGTCCGGCTGCTTTGAATAATTCCATTATCACTTGTGCAGAATATATTTGTGTTTCAGCTGGTTTCCAAACTATAACATTCCCCATCAATGCAGGAGCAGCAGATAAATTTGCTGCGATGGAAGTAAAGTTGAATGGAGTTAACGCAAAAACAAATCCCTCCAATGACCTGTATTCCAAACGATTCCACATTCCTGGTAGAGATTCGGGTTGTTCTTTGTAAATTTGAGTCATGTATTGAACATTGAACCGGAAAAAATCAATTAACTCACATGCCGCATCAATTTCTGCTTGAAAAACATTCTTAGATTGGGCCAACATTGTGGATGCATTCATTTTATCCCTGAACGGTCCAGCCAATAAATCCGCAGCTTTTAAGAAAATAGCAGCTCGATCTTGCCAAGGTAAATTCGCCCAACTCTTCTTTGCTTCCAATGCTGCGTGTATAGCTTTTTCCACATGGGTGGCTTCCCCAACATTGTAATATCCGAGAATCTTTTGGTGATCATGAGGAGAGGTTAGTATTTTTTTTGTGGATGTTCGTACTTCTTCCGCTCCAATGTACATAGGTACATCAATTGGTTGTTGGTGATACATCTCATTATATTTTGCCAGAAGAGAAACTCTTTCAGCAGAATCAGGAGCATAAGACTTTACCGGTTCATTCTTTGCAACCGGTACGTTAAAAAATGCATTTGACATATTCTAGAATTATTTCTTGCAAAAGTAACGATTGTTGGCTATCCTTGCAAAGAACAAATGATACATTGATAAAGGCTTTATATTTAATCGTTTTCGGAAGTGTTTTTCTCTTTCAAAAATCTATAGCATTTACTTCGAATATTCCCTACTCAAGTAGTAATGAGAACCCTTTAATGAAATGGGAACGATACATTCAATCCGACTTAGATTCCTGTAAAATTCTCCTACTTAATCTTCGCCAAATGGATAATAAAAGTCAAAATGATGAGGCTATTTTCCATTTGATTTCCGGATCGTATTTAGCCCGAATTGGCGCCTTTAAACAAAGTATAAACCATCTCAATCAAGCAAAATTATATTTTCTTCAACTTCAAGATTTTGAATTACTTACCAAAATTCTTAACGAAATTGGAATTTGCTTCCATTTATCCGGTAATCGCCAAGAAGCAACATATTATTATGAACAAAGCATGCTATGTGGTAAAAAAGCTGACGATGAACTCTTGAGCATCTTAGCTGAAATCAATTTAGCAAAACTATTCATTGAGGATGAAAAGTATGTGGCAGCAGTCGCTCAATTACAACATTATATTTCTATTTCAAAAAAATATGAAAAATTCGAAGCATTATCCAATGCGTATGCTGCTTTAGTGGATTTATATCTTACAAAAGAGGACATTCCATTCGCTTTAAAATACGCGAAAGAACTTCAATATGTTGCCGGCAGAACAAACAATCAAAATATTATGCTTCGTGCCTTAACTAATCAAGCAATTCTTGCATTTTATAATGAGGAAAACGACAAAGCCGAAGACTTATTTCATCAAATTCTTCATCTTCGAAAAAAACAGAATCACCCATTGAAGCTCTCGGATGCGTATTTCAATTTGGCTGGATATTATATAGATTTTAATATTGAAACCGCGAAGAAATATTTGGATTCAGCTTATCAAATAGCCATTGATAATCATGCTTATTCCTTGCAAGAAGATATTTTATTGTTTAAACAGAAAGAGTTGAATGACAGCCTTGCTACTGAAGATATTAAGGCCCTTCGACGAATTATAGAGAAAGAAAGAAAGGTACTACTCGAGAGCATTGACAAGAAACCAAGCTTTTCGAATCAAGCCAAAGATATTAAATACAACCCCGTAATCCTAATTCTTGGCATTGTGAATTTTGTATTACTCACAATGGCTGCTTACAATAAATTATCGAATAAGCGTAAGAAAACCATGTCCTGAGAACTCCTCTCCATTTAATGCTTTGGCCGTATACTTATAAAAATACGTTCCATCGGTGGCATCTGATCCATCCGGTGTTTTTCCATCCCAACTGCCATTTAAATCTTCAATTTTTGTCATTAAGTTACCCCAACGATTTACAATTATCAAATCAATATTTTCCATGTTTTTCGTATCAATCATCCATATTTCATTGGCATCATCACCGTTCGGCGTAAATACATTTGGAACAAATATCCACGGATTTGCAGTGGCAGTAATGAGTGCTGACATAGAATCTGCACAAATGCCATTAGAGGCAACCAACCAGACTGTGTATTCCCCAAAAGTTGTGTAAACTGATTGTTGATTGTTTAAATTTTGTACAATTGAAACTTCTCCATTTCCAAAGTTCCATGTATAATCAGTTGCATTTTGACTAATATTTGAAAAATCTACAGTTAACGGAATGTCTCCTATTGTTGGATTAGCCGTGAATTGTGCAACAGGAATGGGTAATCCGGTTACTAGTACAGTTGCAGTTCCCTCACAGCCATTCGCGTCTGTTCCTGTTAAAGTATATGTTTGTGTCCCATTAACAGTAAAGGGTTGTCCATCGATTACTCCGTTACTCCAAGTATAGGTTCCATTTGTTCCTGCCCCACTTCCCTGCAGGACAATTTGATCTCCAATACATACCGTTAGAGGAGTCCCTGCATTAATTGTTGGATTATTATTCACTGTCACAATTACTGAGTCAGTGGTAATACAACCAGATGCACTCGTTCCCGTTACGTAATAAGTCGTGGTTTGAATTGGAGAAAATGCCACACCATCCGAAATTCCTCCTGACCAAACATTGTTAGGAGTTCCTGTAGCAGTCAAAGTAACTTGCCCGCCTTGACAAACTGAAACATTCGCACCCGCATCCACAGGGATATTTGGATTAACCGTAACAACTGCTGAAGTTAAAGAACTTGTGCACCCATTTAACGTGTAACTCACTGTATATGTAGTTGTGGTAGTTGGAGAAACTGTAATCTGGTTAGAGGTTTGTCCTCCCGGCTGCCATGAATAGGTTCCACCGGTTGCTGAGGTAGAAGTAGTTAATGTCGCTGATTGGCCCTCACAAATTTCTGGTGATTCATTTATTTGAATCGTTGGGTTTGGGTTAATAATTACCTCTAAAGAACCTGTCAAAGCACATTGGCCAGTATTAGGAGTAAAAGTGTAGGTTGTAGTAGTCTGGTTATTCAGAGCCGGAGACCATGTTCCTGTGAATCCTTCAAGAGAATTTAAAGGAAGACCGAAAGAATTACCAACACATAGAGGTCCAATTGGATTGAATGTCGGTGATGATGGAGGACCAACAACAACAGTCATCGCTTGCGTTGTCGCACATTGACCAATTGTTGGAGTAAATGTGTAAGTCGTTGTTGCATTATTGTTTATAGCAGGAGACCATGTTCCGTTCACTCCGTTATTAGACTGTACTGGCAAAATAAAATTATCCCCGATACAAATTGGTGACTGCTGACTAAATATTGGTGTTAGTAAAGGATTCACAGTAATGGCCATGGATTGGTTAACTGCACATTGTCCTGAGTTAGGAACAAAAACATATGTAGTTGTCCCGATGGTTCCCGTATTAATTCCCGGAGGACCCCAAACCCCATTAATTCCCTCCAAGGAGGAATTTGAAAATGCAGGTGCAGTGCTACCTTGACAAAATGGCCCAAGTTGAGTAAACGTCGGAGTGGTTAATGGATTCACCGTTACACTCATTGTCGTAGAATTCGCACATTGTCCGGCTGTTGGGGTAAAAGTGTAGGTGGTAGTAGCTGTATTATTTATGGCCGGTGACCACGTTCCAGAAATACTATTGTTTGATGTTGCAGGTAAAGTAAAACTTCCTCCTGAACAAATTGGAGCAACCTGGGTAAAAGTTGGATTTGTTAATGCATTCACAGTTACACTCATTGTCGCAGTA